>Ga0209541_10013101_pt1 | contig 12724 bp, 8 predicted proteins | sample RifCSPlowO2_01_FD_184027 | JGI IMG/M metagenome (GOLD analysis project Ga0209541, IMG submission 184027) | Groundwater microbial communities from Rifle, Colorado - Rifle CSP2_plank lowO2_0.1 (SPAdes) (version 2) | ecosystem: Environmental > Aquatic > Deep subsurface > Groundwater | place: Rifle...
TACGCAATGTTTTGCCCCGGACGAGCGTGGGAAATGATACGGACAAACATATGCCTTAATGATGTAAATGTAAAAATCATAGGAAGCCATGCGGGTGTCTCGGTGGGTCCTGACGGAGCAACGCACCAAGCAATCGAGGACATAGCAATTATGCGGCCAATCCCAAATATAACTATCGTTGCTCCGTGCGATGCCATTGAGGCAAGAAAAACGACCCTCGCTCTTCTAGATGTTCCGGGGCCTTGTTATGCGCGTTTTGCCCGCGAAAAAACACCTGTTTTCACGACAGAGGAAACGCCGTTTGAGATAGGAAAAGCAGAGATTTTTAGGGAGGGAAGTGATGTCTCTCTTGTTGCGTGCGGTCCGCTTGTTTATAACGCACTTCAAGCCGCTCGAGAACTTGAAAAAGAGGGGCTTGATGTTGAGGTTGTCAATTCTCACACCATTAAACCGCTTGATGAGGAAACTATAATACGGTCTGTTCAAAAATGCGGAGCAGTCGTAACCGTTGAGGAACACCAGGTTGTCGGCGGGTTGGGTGGCGCTGTTGCGGAGTGCTTGGGAAAAACAGCTCCTGTATTTATAGAACGAGTCGGAATCCAAAATCAATTTGGTCAGTCCGGAACCCCAGCCGAACTTATTGAACACTACGGGATAGGTGTTAATTCAATAAAAAATGCACTGAAAAAAGTACTTGCAAAGAAAAATTCGTTAAGCAGTGCCGTGAAAAATATAAGCCCCAGCGCCAAGAATGCGGGGTAATGCACGGATTAAACACAATATTTTTTGTTGTATAAACGCCCGCCGGTCTAATAACAGGCGGTCGTTTACGTATAATTCGACTATGAACAATATAAAAAAATATGAATCTATGGCTCTTTTTGGCATACATTGTTTGGTGTTATACTATATCTCATAACAATAAATACGAGTAAATCATGTTGTCAGAAGAAATTCGAGAACGATTTCTGCTTTTTTTTAAAAAAAGAGGGCATGCTATACTGCCGTCGGCTTCTTTGGTGCCCAAAAACGATCCATCGGTTTTGTTTATAACAGCAGGCATGCAGCCGCTTGTGCCATATCTTTTGGGAGAGAAGCACCACGCGGGAAATCGCCTTGCAAACGCGCAAAAATGCGTACGAATGCAGGACATAGAGGAGGTGGGAGACAAGGTACATGACACTTTTTTTGAAATGCTCGGAAACTGGTCTTTGGGTGATTACTTCAAAAAAGAGGCAATAGGGTGGAGTTATGAATTTTTAACATCGAAAAAAGAAGGACTTGGCCTTGAATCTAACCGTCTTTATATCACCTGTTTCGAGGGCGACGAAAATGCTCCAAAAGACGTTGAATCTGCGCAGGTGTGGGAATCAAACGGTATCTCAAAAGACCGAATTTTTTTCTTTGGAAAAGAATCAAACTGGTGGAGTCCCGGGGAAAACGGCCCATGCGGACCGGACACCGAGATATTTTACGACCTCTCTCCCGAGTTGGGGTCTATAAAAACCAAAGAAGAATTCAAGAAAGCAGATGATGCGCAGCGGGTTATCGAACTATGGAACGATGTCTTTATGGAGTACGAGAAAAAAAATGGAAAAGTTGCCGGAAAATTAAAACAAAAAAACGTCGACACAGGAGCGGGACTTGAGCGCTTGGCAATGGTCATGCAGAAGAAGGATAATATTTTTGATACAGATTTGTTTGAGAAATTAGTAGCAAAAATTAATGCATGCAATTACGACATTGCCCTTAAAACAAAACGCATTATCGCCGATCACGTTAGAACTGCTGTATTTATTGCAGGGGACGGGGTAGTGCCTTCAAATACCGATAGCGGATATATTCTTCGCCGTCTTTTGCGTCGCGCTATTTTTGAGGCAAGCAAATGGCCGCATATTCCGCATCTTGATTCTTTTGTTGATATAGTAATAAGAAAATATGAAGGAGTATATAAAAATTTATCGGAACAACGGGAAATTATACACTCTGTCTTTCTGGAAGAAGAAAAAAAATTTAGAAAAACGCTTGAGCGCGGTAAAAAAGAACTTAATCGGTTAACTCGACATGATGTCATTGCGGGAAAAGACGCTTTTACCCTTTTCTCAACATATGGCTTACCGCTTGAACTGATATCGGAATATGCCCAAAGCATCGATACAGAGAGATTTCATGAAGAACTCAATAAACATAGAAAAATCTCAAAAGCGGGAGCAGAAAAGAAGTTCAAAGGAGGGCTTGCGGGACACTCTCCACGGGAAATACAATACCATACAGCAACACATCTTTTACACCAAGCGCTTCGAATTGTTTTAGGAAACCACGTTCGTCAGAAAGGAAGCAACATTACATCTGAACGTCTCCGTTTCGATTTTTCATATGAAGCAAAAATGACCGATAAGGAAAAAAGGAGAGTGGAAACGCTTGTAAATCAGAAAATAAAAGAAAACTTGACGGTATCTTTTGAAGAAATGCCTATTGATGAAGCTCGCAGCCGCGGAGCAATCGGTCTTTTTGATGACCAATATGGAGAGAGGGTGAGGGTGTATCAGATTGGAGATAAAAAAAGAGGCATATTTAGTCTTGAATTTTGTGGAGGGCCGCATGTTTCTCATACGGGGGAGCTTCATGGAGTTTTCAAAATAAAAAAGGAAGAAGCAATATCCGCCGGTGTACGCAGGATAAAGGCCGTTTTGGAATAAGGAACAAGAAATACAATATACCTGAATACCTGAGCGGCTTACCGCCGCATTAGCCGGTTTTTAAGTTTACGAAATCAGCGCAGGAAGAAATTATAAAATTTTTATCTCTTCATGCCAATACCAAATAATACAATGAGGAACGGCGCGACAACTTGCTTTGTCATGAAATATTTGATATATTTTTTTACTAAAGCGATGTATGGCGATATCAACTCAAACCACGAGAAACAAAATGCAGGTTAGTAGGTCAAGAAGCTTTTAAAGCATATGGATACAACACAAGCAATCGAGGAACAAAAAGAAAACAAATCTCTTATAGAGAGGATGTTTAAAGCCGGTGCACACTTTGGATACACGAGGTCTCGTCGTCATCCGTCGTTTAAATCGTCGGTTTTCGGGTCAAAAGACGGGTCAGACATCGTGAATCTTGAAAAAACCGGGTCTTTTCTTATGCGAGCGCTTGATTTTGTTAAAAACGCGTCTTCGGAAAACAAAACCATTATTTTTGTGGGAACCAAGCCAGAGGCTCGAAAGATTGTTGAGGGGTGTGCCATTTCCCTGGGGCTTCCATATGTATCATACAGATGGATTGGAGGAACATTTACAAATTTTCCAGAAATCAAAAAACGACTTGCTGTTCTTGGGGCCTTACAAAAAAAGAAAGAAGATGGTGAATTTGATGTTTACACAAAAAAGGAGCGATTAAACATTGACAGAGAAATTCAAAAACTTATCCGAAATTTTGGCGGTATTGCTACTCTTGATAAGGTTCCAGGAGCGCTTTTCGTTATTGATCCGCGCCATGAACGCACCGTTGTTGTTGAAGCAAAAACGAAGCATATCCCCATTGTTGCGCTCGCTGGTTCTGATTGCAATCTTGAAGAAATTGATTACCCTATTCCAGCAAACGATTCATCCATCGCAAGCATTACTTTCTTTGTGGGAGAAATTGCGCGTGCGTATAAAGAAGGACTATCTAATCGGAAACCAACATCTACCGATAATGATGTGGGCCAAAACAAAGATTAAATAGACGCATTATTATGGTTACCTCAAGTCAGGTCAAAGAATTGCGAGAAAAAACCGGTATATCTGTTATGCAGTGCAAAAAAGCCCTTGAGGACGCTGGCGGAAGCATGGAAAAAGCCATTCTTTTTCTAAAGAAAAAAGGCGCAGAGATTGCAACCACCAAGGGCCATCGCGCACTTCAAGCGGGCGTTATTGCATCATATATTCATTCAGATAAAAAAATCGGTGTTCTTGTCGAAGTTCTTTCTGAAACTGACTTCGTATCAAGAAATGATGAGTTCCGACAGTTTGCAGAAGACGTGGCAATGCATATTGCGGCAATGAATCCATTATTTCTAAATGAAGAAGCGGTTACGAAAAACGAGAGACAAAAAATATACGAATCTGCCTGCGAGGACGCCAAAGATCTCCAAAAATCGGATATTATAAAGCAAAAAATTGTTGACGGAAAAGTTGCTGCTTATTTAAAGGAATGCTCACTTCTAAGTCAACAATTTGTAAAAGAGCCCGGGATCACCATCAGAGGACTTCTTGAGCGTTTAATTCAAAAAACCGGAGAGAATATAGAAATTACTCGTTTTGTGCGATTCTCGCTCCTTAAATAATAATGAAGGAAAAGATTTTCGCGGGCATTTTGCAAGTCGCTTAATTTTTTACTCGGCAAACAGAATAATGCGGAATGAATGCTGGGATACGAGGAATATAGACCCTTGCGCCAAGAGCACCGGGTAATACTTGGGCGGGCTCACACTCGCACGGAGCGCGGTATTAAGCCCGTATTGGTTCCTCGGCTCGGATAGAAAAGCTTGCTTTTCTATTTTACTCTCCGCCAATTGGCGTACCATGTCGCTAATAAAATTAATGAAATAATATATTTATGTCTTTATTTGTTCTTGTTTCTATTTTTTCCATATGCCTTGTTTGCCTCTTTGCTATGGTCTTTTACCGATCGTGGGAGTTAAAAACAAAAAAAGTTGAAACGCTTAGTGAAGCTATGGTTGGGATTATTTCCGCCTTTCGTCTTGATAAATTTTTATATTCGTTTTTAAAAATATATAAAAATATGGCTGAAAAAGGATTATCCATGCTACTCCAATACGGAAAAATAGCGATTCACAGACTGGAAGAACTACTAAAAAGAGTTCCGCAACCTAGTTTTATGCAAAAAACGGTAGATTTTGTTTATGGAAAGAATTTGCCGGGAACTAAAAAGGGTTCTCTTCCAACGTCAGCTTTCATTCGGGAGATCGTAGAGCATAAAGAACAAATCCGTAATAATAAGGGGTGAGTGTTGCAGAGAGTAATGTTTTCTTAAACATAGAGTATCTGCTCCGGGGCTTTATACGACGATTCTTCTGGCTTATGCATGAAACCCCGATATTCTAAAATAGAAGATTTTGTTAGAATATTGAGAGTTCTTGATTTTATATAAAAATTTGCCACCTTAGCTCAGTTGGTAGAGCAACGGTTTTGTAAACCGTAGGTCCGGAGTTCGAGCCTCCGAGGTGGCTCTAAGTTGATATTGCTTTTGGCGTACCATAAAGAAATCTTGTGACAATACAAACCAGTTCTGCATATAAAGGTTAAAGTAGAAAAAATTAATTATGTCAGACAATGCCCTTCTTTAATGAAGAGCTTTTTTGTTGTTTGTTTTTAGGTTAAAATGCTACATATGACAAAAAAACTGAGTATAGAAATAAAAGATCCGCCCGAAGCAAAAAAAGCGCTTCAAAATCTTCAAAAAAGGGGCGACCCAGACGCCAAACGACTAATTCGGTTTTTAAATATGCCGGATTTGTCACGGGATAAAACAAGTCCCTTGTATGAGCTTGTAGAACGCATTTTGAACATTAAACGCTTCTCAAGTTTCTACAAAATTAAAGTCCCTGAAATTGTTAGCGCCCACGAAAGTTTTGATTTATTTAATTTCCCTAAAGATCATCCTGCCCGAAGTGCGTCCGATACGTATTATGTTGATGATGAAAAAATATTGCGTACCCACACCACGATAATGTGGCGCTATTGGCTTTTAGAGCCAGAGATACAGAAAAGAATAAAAATGAAAGAAGGTATCGGCGCATTGTCGTACGGAAAAGTATACAGAAAAGACGAGTTGGACAGAAACCACATGAATGTTTTTCATCAAATGGACGGGTGGTATCTATCACCCAAAGAAAAAGAGGTTATTACGATTGATGACCTCAAAGAAGTCTTAATTGAAATTGCGCAGATTATTTTTGGAAAACAAATAGAATATCGTTTTAACGTAGATGCGTTTCCTTACACCGATCCAAGCATTGAGATGGAAATTAAGGTAAAGGACCCTTCGACGGGCTCACCGCAAGCAAGCTTGGGGCAAGGTCGATGGGTAGAGGTTTTAGGAAGCGGCATTGTGAGGCCGGTTGTCTTAAAAAATTTTGGGGTTGATTCCGATGTATATAACGGGTGGGCATTTGGATTCGGGCTCGAACGACTTGCCATCATAAGTATGCAGCTACCCGATATTCGCTTACTGTGGTCTAATAATCTGCGTATTAAAAAACAACTTCATCTTGGCAATACATACGTTTCGGTCAGTAAATATCCTCCGATTACTCGGGATATATCTTTTGTGGTTCAAAAAGATTTTGTGCCGAATGATTATTTTGATTTGATACGTGATTTAGGGGGGGATTTGGTAGAAGAAGTAAAATTGATTGACTCATATGAAGATTTAGAAAAATTTGGGAAAGATACGGTTAGTTACACATACAGAATTGTGTACAGAAGCAGTGATAGAACACTCTTTTCAAAAGAGGTTGATAAAATCCAAGAAGAAATATACAAGCAAACCGCTGCAGAGTTCAACGCAAAGTTACGATAGCGCGTTTCTAAAAATCCATCAAGAAAACGCCTAGTATTTAAAGGGTAAAATTATCCACAAAATCATAAAAATCTCCTTGTTTTTGTGGGATTTTTTGTTATAATTATTCTTATGGGGTTCCCCCATATTTTTTAATTTTATGGCTCGGAAAAAGACAAAAAAGGTATCTGAAAATACCGCTAAAGCTGGTGAATACAGGGCATCAAGCATAACGGTTCTCGAGGGCCTTGAACCAGTGCGCAGACGACCCGGCATGTACATTGGCACTACTGGCCCAGAAGGGCTTTTGCATTTGGTATGGGAGGTATTTGATAACGCGAGAGACGAAGTAATGGCTGGATTCGGAGATGAAATAGAAATTACTTTTTTGCCGGGAAATCAAGTGCGGGTTGTCGATAATGGCCGCGGTATTCCTGTTGATGTTCATAAACAAACAAAAGTATCGGCCCTAGAAACGATTATGACAACACTTCATGCCGGAGGAAAATTCGGCGGAGGAGGCTATAAGGTCTCAGGGGGTCTCCACGGCGTTGGCGTCTCGGTTGTAAATGCGCTTTCTATTTTTCTCAGGGCAGAAGTACATAGAGATGGCGGTATATACGCGCAAGAATATTCGCAAGGAAAGAAGAAGGCAAAAGTAAAACAGATCGGTTCATCAAAACGAACAGGGAGTATCATTACGTTCGAACCAGACAAGAGTATTTTTGTCGCAAAAGATTTACCAAAAAGCGGTGAGTGGATTGCTCCGTTTAATTGGGATAAAATTATTGACCACCTTCGACAGCAAGCATATCTTATCAAGGGAACAAGAGTTCGTGCTATTGATATGCGTCATTATAAAAAATCGATTGACTATAAAAATGTTTTTTATATAAGCGAGCTTGGTATAGAAGCACCAGAAGTGACTTTTTATTTTGAGGGCGGAATTTCTTCGATGGTCTCTTTTTATAACGAACCATTCAAGCCAGTTCATAAAAAAATATTCTATGTTGAAAAAGAAATTGATACTGTTTCTGTAGAAGTCGCCTTGCAATATGTTGACGATATATCAGCGAGAGAATTAGCTTTTGCAAATAATACCTACAATGCGGATGGCGGAACGCATCTTACCGGATTTCGAACAGCTCTTACGCGAACTCTCAATGATTACGTGAAAAAGAATAATTTCTTAAAAGAAAGCGAAGACACTCTTTCGGGGGAAGATGTGCGTGAGGGGTTAACAGCTGTTATATCAGTAAAACTTTCTGAAATCCAATTTGAAGGACAAACAAAGGCAAAATTGGGAAGTGTTGAGGCGCGGGGCGCTGTTGAAAAAGTTATGGGGGAATTATTCTCCGCATTTCTTGAGGAGAATCCGGTTGATGCGCGATCTATTGCGGGAAAAGTCATCCTTGCTTTAAAAGCAAGGAAGGCCGCGAGGGCGGCAAAAGAAAGCGTTTTACGAAAAGGCGCTTTAGAGGGCTTTACATTGCCTGGAAAGCTTGCCGACTGCCAGACAAGTGACTTGGAAGAAGCCGAGATTTTTATTGTGGAAGGGGACTCGGCTGGTGGATCGGCAAAAACGGCGCGAGACAGAAGAACGCAAGCAATTCTTCCGCTTCGTGGGAAAATTTTAAATGTTGAACGCGCGCGTCTAGACAAGATGCTCGCATCCAATGAGATTAAGGCACTGATAATAGCTTTGGGAACCGCGATTGGCGACACGTTTTCTCTTGAAAAACTTCGGTACGGAAAAATAATCATTGCGACCGATGCGGATGTTGACGGAGCGCACATACGGACTCTTCTCCTCACGCTTTTCTATCGGTATTTAAAACCGCTTATCGTGGAAGGCCGAGTATATATTGCAACACCCCCTTTGTATAAGATAAAAAGCGGAAAAGATGTTCATTATGTTTATACCGAAGACGAGCGCAAAAAAATTATAAAAAAGCTGGGAGCTGACGAAGCGGCTCTGGAAGAAACAGTGTTATCCGAGGAAGATGGCGATGGAAAAGAAAAAGTTCATGATGAAAAAAATCAAAACCCAAGAAGAGCCCTGAAAATATCGTTACAGCGATATAAAGGTTTGGGAGAGATGAATCCCGAAGAATTATGGGAAACAACCATGAATCCAAACACAAGATCGTTAAAACAAGTCACTGTGCGAGATGCGCGAGAAGCAGACCGAATTTTCGATATTCTCATGGGCACAGACGTTCCTGCGCGAAAGTCGTTTATTCAAACACACGCAAAAGAAGCGGAGATTGATATATAAAATCGATAGTTCGTTAGCCGTCTAGAGTAGGTTGAAATTCTAGCAAACGAAAATTAAAAAATTGTTCGCTCGGCAATTTCTTTTTTAAGTTTTTGCAAAAATTTTTCCGAAGAAAGAGAAGCCGATTTTCCATCCCGACGTTCGACAGCAATCCTTTTTTCTTTTATCTCTTTTTCACCTACGACAACAAGATAGGGAATTTTCTGAATTTTAGCAGTACGAATTCTCTTTCCAAGCGTCTCGTCGGAATCATCAAGTTCTGCTCGTATTTGTGCTTCACCGAGAAATCTATGGATCTTCTGCGCGTATACTTGTTGTGATTTTCCAATAGGAATGACCATAACATGCACAGGTGAGAGCCATAAAGGAAATGCTCCTGCGTAATGCTCTATGAGAAATGCCATGATGCGCTCAATTGCTCCAAGCGATGACCGATGCACCACAAATGCTCTATTTTTATTTCCATCCTGGCCAATGTAAGAAAGATCGAATCTATCAGGCATACAAAAATCATACTGAACGGTAAACGCAGTGTCTTCTTTCCCGTTTACGTTTTTCATCTGAATATCTATTTTGGGTCCATAAAATGCCGCTTCGTTTTTTGCTTCAGTAAAACTATTTTTTCTTTTCCCGAGAAGATCGCGGAGTAATATCTCGCTCTTCCTCCATGCCTCGTCGTTCTTATAATATTTTTCTTTATTTGTAGTGTCTCCCAAAGATAAGCGGTAGTAATAATCTTTGCCGTACTTCAAACCAAAAACACTTGTAACATATTCAATGAGATCGAGTGCGTTACCAATTTCGCAAACAGCTTGTTCTTCTGAGGCACATATAATATGAGCGTCTGCGAGGCAAAACGTTCGCGTTCGTTGTAGACCCATAAGTTCTCCTGTTTGTTCGTAGCGATATAGTTTTGCAAGCTCGGCAATACGCATGGGAAGCTCACGATAACTGTGCGGTTTTCTCAAATAAAGCTGAAAATGGTGCGGGCATGTCATAGGACGGAGCATAAATTTCTCATCGTCAATTTCAATAGGAGCATACATAGAATCTTTGTAGTGCGGGTAGTGTCCAGATTTTATATATAAATCTAGTTTCGCAATATCTGGAGTGCAGACATGAAGATATCCTCGCTTGATTTCTTCATCAACAATAAATCGTTCTAATTCCCGCTTAACAACAGCACCTTTGGCTGTAAAGAGTGGGAGCCCAGCGCCAACGGTTTCATCAATATAAAAAAGGTCGAGTTGTCGCCCAAGTTTTTTGTGGTCGTATTCGCCTTGTTGGTCAATTCCCATATTCTTCAATCTTAAATCAAGATTCTTAAATCTCAAAACTTATAGTTCTTTTGCTTTCTCGATAATTAGACTCTGAACGCCATTTCTGTTAGAAATCCTTCCTTTTGCCATAATGCTTTTATCGGTTTTCAAAACTTCCGCATATTCATTAAATGTCCTTGGAAAAACAACACATTCAATAGAGTCATCAAAATCAGCGAGCTTTAAAAAAGCCATTCGTTCTCCTTTTGAAGTAAGAACCGCTTTCACTTCCTCGATGATGCCGCCTACAATAATCGTCATTCCTTCTTTGTGTTTTTTAATTACGCTAATTCTTCTGCCAAGTTTTTCAAGATGCTCTTTGTGTTTTTCAAGCGGATGTCCGGAGATATAAAGACCAAGAAGCTCTTTTTCCCATACGAGCTTAACATCTTTTGGCGTTGGCGGAACATCCTTCAAACGAAGCTTCGGGATAGATTCTTTATTCTCCATAAGGCCAAAAAGTGAATTCTGGCCGCCTACAATATCTTTATGGCTCCTATTATACGTTAACGCATCTTCGACAGTTGCAAGAAGTGCCCCACGTTCCCCGAAACTGTCCATTGCTCCAGAGCAAATGAGGGCTTCAAGAGACTTTTTGTTTAAATTTTTGTGCTGAATTCTCTCAAGAAAGTCAGAAAAGGACAAGAATTTGCCTCGTTCTTTCCGCTCACTTATTAGAGCGTCCGCGATTTCTTTCCCAAAATTTTTAATAGAATAGAGTCCGAACCTAATTTGATCCACGCTGTCATTTTTCCGTATAATAGTGAAATTTCCAAAGCTTTCATTCATGTCTGGCGGCAAAATAAGAATTTGCATTCGTTTACATTCGGCAATATCTTCAGCTATTTTTTCAACATCACCAGCGTCAGCGGTCAAAACAGCAGTCATATATTCCGTTGGAAAATGCGATTTCATAAACGCTGTCTGGTATGCAACAAGTCCATAGCTTGCCGCATGGGCTTTGTTAAAGCCATACCCTTGAAAGGGCTCAAAAAGCCTCCATGTGTTTTCCGCTTCTTCTTTTGTCATGCCGCCATGTTTTTGACATCTCTCCACAAAGATAACGTGCTGTCTAGCCATTTCTGCTGGAATTTTTTTTCCTACAGCCTTTCTGAATTTATCAACTTCTCCCCAACTATATCCAGCGACCTCGATTGCTGTCATAAGAAGGTCATCTTGATAAACCAAAACACCATATGTGGTATCCAGGAAATTTTTCATTTTTGGATGCATATAAATAATAGGTTTTTTTGCATCTTTCCGCGCAATATATTCATTAATATTATCCATCGGGCCAGGGCGGTAAAGCGCTATCATGACGTTAATGTCGTTGATAGATGTCGGTTTCAATTCTTTAAGATATTGCGTCATTCCTGTGCCATTTAATTGAAAAAGGCCTATTGTTTCCCCTCGTGTGAGCATCTCAAATGTTTTTTTGTCATCAAGCGGGATTCTTCCTATGTCTACTTTTTTATCGCTATATTTCTCCACTAAAGATACCGCATCTCCCAGAATGGTGAGATTTTTGATTCCAAGAAAATCGAGCTTTAAAAGCCCTATATCCTCAACGGCATGCATGTCGTACTGCGTAATAATTCGTTCCCCCTTAGGGTCATGTTGAAGCGGCACAAGATCTGAAAGAGATTTTGGTGAAATAACAACACCTGCGGCATGGATGGAAACGTGCCGAGCAGTCCCCTCGAGGCGCCGTGCGAGGTCAATAATTTCCTTGTTTACGGAATCTCTGTATGCGACAGAAAGTTCCGGCGTTATCTCCATAGCGCGATTGATTGTCATAGGAAACCCTTGTGACCCAAGTGGGATGAGCCGCGCCAAATTGTCGCCAACATTATATGTGTGACCTAATGCTCGCGCAACGTCGCGAACGGCCCCGCGCGCCATCATTGTTCCAAATGTTCCAATTTGCGCAACCTTGTCTTCTCCATACTTCTTTTTTGCATAACTGATAACCTCATCGCGCCTATTGTCCGCAAAATCCATATCAATATCTGGCGGGGAAGGGCGCTCTGGGTTTAAAAATCTTTCAAATGGCAGTTTAAACTCGATTGGGTTTATGTTCGTAATACCCAAAAGGTAAGAAGCGAGTGACCCCGCTACCGATCCTCTTGTGTTTGTCAAAATATTATTATCTCTTGCATAACGCAGAATGTCAGCAACAACAAGAAAATATGGGGAGAATTTTTTCTCTGTTATAATTTTAAGCTCATATTCGACTCTTTCTACAAGGCCTTTCTTTTTTTCCAAATTTCTAAATTCAAATCCTTTATAAACTAGGTGACGCAATTCTTCATCGTGCGTTTTCTTCTCTTGAAGTTGATAATCAGGGAAAATCCAATTTCCTAAAGGAAGTTCTATGTTGCACATTTCTGCGACCATTTCTGTATTTTCCACGGCTTCCGGAATGTTTTTGAAATATCGAATAGCTGTTGGGGTATCAATAAAAGAGAAGTCATCTCCGGAGAGAGACAAACGCCTTGTATCGTCAATGTCGGTATTTTGCTGAACCGCAAGAAGAGTTTCGTGCGCCTTTACGTCT
>Ga0209541_10013105_pt1 | contig 12723 bp, 11 predicted proteins | sample RifCSPlowO2_01_FD_184027 | JGI IMG/M metagenome (GOLD analysis project Ga0209541, IMG submission 184027) | Groundwater microbial communities from Rifle, Colorado - Rifle CSP2_plank lowO2_0.1 (SPAdes) (version 2) | ecosystem: Environmental > Aquatic > Deep subsurface > Groundwater | place...
GATGGCCAGCAGGTGGAAATTGTGAAGAACCTTATCGTCGGCCAGCCGGGCATTGACATTACCTACTTCAACCAGTTTTTCGTTGCCTACAAGATCAACCAGTACTCCATGGACTTGCTCAATCAGTGGAACAAAGACCTCCGGAACGTCTTTGTGGATGTGGAAGTCAAGAAGGACGCGCAGAAGATAGATGAGTTCCGCACCAAATCTATTGATTTGGAAGGCTTAACCACCGAACGCCTCAGCGATTATTTCAATGCTAAGGACAAAGCGCCCGGCAAATACGATTTTGAGATGGTGGTCAATTTCTGGAACCAGTACCGCATGGAAGAAAAGCGCTTTCCTGTAGAACTTCTGCCGGAAGACGAATTTGAAGCTTTGCCCGCGCCGGCTTTAACAGGAGCAGCCGCCGCTTCAGGAATAAGCGGCAGCCTGCTGGCCCTACTTATCGTTATCGGCGTTTTGCTGCTGGGCATTATCATCTTCCTGATCTGGCGAATGAGAAAGAGGGGAGCTGCGGCTGCTCCCCAGCAAGAGATGAGCTAAAAATGGCTTTCATTGAGAAGCCCAGGCTTGAAAAAATAGCCTCCCTAAGAGAAAATAATATAAAGCGAGATAGCCTCCCTAAGAGAAAATAATATAAAGCGAGATACCTAAACTAAATATAATTTCAGTCCTTGACAACTCTGGCCTGAACTCATTGCAGAGAGGGATAATAAAACAGGTGGTAGAAACGGCAGCCAAAAAGAGAGGGATTCCTGAAGCAGATGAACTGCCTGCGAAGATTGTGCTAGTTATTCTTATATTGGTCATCGTTATTGGTGTTTTTTCTATAGCCTTGACATTAATTTCTCCCAGCTCGAAGCAGCCCCCGCCGCAGCTGATCAGCGGCGGAGAGGTTTCTATCCAGCTTATTCCGCCGCCAGAGGCTGAAGGATCGAGTGAGGCTGTCCCATGAAAGCGCCTTCCGATGGTTTTTTGCTGGTGCTTTTTGTGCTTGCTCTTGGAGTCACGGTTGCAAGTTCCTTAGTGACTCTGCAGAACTGGGGCTATCTGGGGGGCAATTTCTTAACGGGAGCGGCCGTAACAACAGCAGGCGGAGAAGCGAACTTGACGGTGAATGCGGTCACTTCCATCACCAACCAGAACTTTACCATCAATTTCGGCAGCGGGTACGTCAATGCCAGCTGCAATTTTTGCTCGATGGACAGCAATAAGACATTCATCAATCATTTTTCCAACGGCTCAATCACGTCCAGCCTGGAAGATGGGCGCACCTGCTGTGTCAGCTTTACCCAGGTAAGTTCCGGATTTCTCCTGGAAAATACCGGCAACACGAACATTTCTGTGGGGTATACGTGCACCGGCAATTGTACCCATGCCCGGTACGTTGGCGGCACGCTGGATCCGGGCATGGGGGGGCTGGAGATTAAAGTAACAGCCCAAAGCGAGCGCCAACAATATGGAGAAAGTGGCGGGACTGATACGACGGAATCCTGCGTGGGTGGCGGCGATCTCTACTCACAGCTCACGACCAACGGCTGGAACATCTCTAACAGGAGTGCCCAAGGAGGCAATTTAGATAATGCTGGCAAAGGGGATAAAGTCTATGTCCTTTTAAGCCCAAGAGGCCACTGGTTGTGCGGCAATGCTACTTCTTATCCCTTACGTGCTGATAATACCCAGGATGCAGCAGTCATTGATGTCAATGTCACCATCCCACACGATGCCATTGGCACGGGAGTGCGGACTTCATTCAACCTCACGTTCAACGCCACCTCGTCGGCATAAACATGGCAGTTCGCAGCCGCTTCTGGTTATTTTCTTTGCTCTTTCTGTTCAGCATCCCTTCTCTTTTTGCGATAGGCCTTAGTGGGCGGCCACTGGGAACCATCCCCTATCAGCCGGGAGAAACGATAACGAATCACTATGCTGTTATTGGAGCCAATGGGCCAGTAGCCATTTCCGTTGATAGCGGCCCGTTTTCCAACATCACGCTCAGCGAGCTGAAAGACGATGAATTTGACTTGTTCATCAACTTTCCGGAAAATGAGCGCATCCCCACCGGGCAGTATTCGTTCGCCCTTTCCGTCCGGGAGCTGGCCGGTGAATCCACGGAAGGCATAGGCTCTTTAACGGCAGTTTCCAAAGTTTTCCAGGTCGAAGTCTACTCGTATGAAAAAGAAATTGCTGCCGAGCTTATTGCGCCGAGCGTGAACGAAGGGACGCCCATCAATTTCAAAATCAGCGTGCAAAGCCGGTCTTATCAGGATATCGATAAAGTGAACAGCGAGATTACGGTTTTTGACAAAGAGAACCGTTCCATCGGAAAGCTGACTACTGATGAACGGCCCCTACCTTCGCTTTCTTCGATCACGCTGCGCGCTCCCCCTTTTCCGACGAAAGGCTTAGAAGCCAACGAATATAGTGCCCGAGCGATGGTCTTTTACGATGGCCAAGAGCTTCTGTTAAACGGAACGTTCAAAATTGGCGCCATCGATATTGCTTTGCTCAACTATTCGCAGGTGCTAGAGCAGGGCTTCAATGAATTCTTTGTAGAAGTGGAGAGCCGTTGGGGTGATGTCTTAAAGAATGTTTATGCCAAAGTGTTCCTGAACGATGAGGAGATCCTGCAAACTCCCAGCTTTTCGCTCAATCCGTGGGAAAAAGGTGTGCTCAAAAGCATCGCCAAAGTCGACCTCTTGCCGGGAAGCTATGCCGGAAACATTGAACTGTTCTTTGAGGGAGAGATGAAAGAGGTGCCCATCACCGTTTTGGTCAAAGAAGCAGCTGCTCCTCAACAGCAAAAGACCCCCCTGCTTCTCATCACGACGCTCGTCCTGAGCATCCTGCTCGCCATCGCTCTCGTGATCCTTCTTCTGCAGATGAAGCGCCGGAATGAACGCGCGAAAACCGAGCCGGAAAAGAGTAAGAAATAAGTACTGGTTCGCTCATCGGAAGAAGAATATGCCTGGCAAGAATATGTTGGTGTTATCCCGTAAGAAAGCTGCTCTTTTTTTAATTCTGGTTATTCTCCTCTTCGGTGTCTCTATTTTTTTTTCTTGGCCGCGCTGCTCCGAATTGCAGGAAATTCCCGCTTCCGTAGAAGTGCGCACCGTGCCCGGAAGAGCTTTCCTGGGCTTTAACACCGACACGGACAGCCTGAAATTTGGGGGCGTTTCTCCGAACGCCGAAGTGGTCCGCTCTATGAACGTGCAATACCCGTTCGATGCCAAGGTTCGCCTGGTTGCAGACGGCACTTTGGCACCCTGGCTGTCCATCAACCCTGCAACCTTTCAGCTTGCTGCTCAAGAGCCGCAGCAGGTTACTTTCCGGCTTCTGGTGCCCCAAGATGTTTATGATGGGAATTATACCGGCACGGTTCGCATCTGTTTCCAGAAAAAATAAATCTCTCGTGCCTCAAAAATGGAGAAACTTGCTCGGCCTAAACCCCGCGCAGCTCCTGTCCAATCGTTTTTACTTTTTCAATTTTCTTCTCAATCGTAGCCATCTTCTCTTCGATAGAAGTTTTCCGTTTTACCAGATCGGTTTCTTTTTTCATGGAATAAGAGATCAGATCCCGTAACTTCAGCTGCTGGGTTTTGATGGTTTCCAGTTTGGAAGACGTGCCTCCCAGCATTTTTTCCAGCTGTGTTTTCGAGGAGCAGAGCGTTTTTAATTCTCTATCCAAATCTTGCAACGCTTCCTTAAGAAGATTTTTCTCTTTTTTTAACTTCATAAACGAGTGCACGCTCTTTTTCTTTTTTCAAAGACAAAGGAAAGGCGATTTATAAACCTTTTGGCAGATTGCCCGGCTCCGAAAAAGTGCTTTTTTCGTCGGCAGTACGGAAAAAAACCAAGACGCTTTTTCCTATTTTCCCCGCAGCATCTGCTCCAATCTCCTCTTCGCTTCCTGATATGATTTTTCCCGGATAAAGCCTTTCTGATGCCCTTCTTCCAGCGCTGCCAGCTTGCGCTTTAGCGCGCTGCGGATGGCGCCCGTATCTTCTTTGACAACTTCTCTAATAATCGGTTTCTCTCTGATGATTTTCTCTGTGGTGACTGTCTTTTCGACCACCGTCCGGACTTTCTGCCGGCCAATCTTGCGGTGCAGGAAGTAGAGCAGGACAAACGTCGCTATGGCTAGGACAGCGAGGACAGGAATGAGCAGCAAGACGGATGGGCTGGAAAAAGGCTTTGCGAGCCGTGAAGCGAGCTGCGCCAAGGGCGCTTCGATGTGGAAGATTTCCGTAGCCGTCGCAAAAGATTGCTCAAAGAGCACTTTGACGCTGAAAACGTAGTCACCCGTGGGGATGGTGGCCGGCAGTGGGATAGTTTTGGAGAACGACGCTTGCTGTTCCAGGCTGATGATTTCTTCTTCTTCATAGAATTTTGCATTCTTTACGTCCGTAACGGTGTAGATAAGTTTGACATCGGCAGGATGCTGTTGCCGCCGTAAATCGACGAGCGTTATGGTCGCTTTCAGGTCTTCTCCTGGGAGCAGCGTTTTCTTGAGGACGTCAACGCTGGCATCAAAAAGCACGACTTCTGATTCGATTTCAAGGACAACCGCAGCTTCCTCGATAACTTGAAAGTCGTTGTATGTCCCTTTGAATCGCAGCAAGCCGCTGTATACGTCCGGCCGGGCGCTTTTGCCGGGATTGAAGAAAATGACGAGTGTGCGGCTTTCTTCCGGCTGCAGCTCGAAGTGCTTGGGGAAGACGTCTACTAACGGGCTGAGCGGATTTTCCACTTCTATTTCCAACGGAACTTTTCCCGTATTATTCACTCGCAGGGTCCGTTCCAGAGATTGTGATTCGCTCAGCGTCACTTTCAGGACTTCTTCGCTCAGGTCGAAAGAAACTTCGGGAGCCTTTCTTGGCGCTGCAGCTCCTCCGCCTCCACCGCCTGCTGCGGCAGCTGCAGGAGCAGCAGCCTCGGCTGCAGCCGCAGCCACTGTCAGGGTGAAAGTATCCGTGCTATTCTGTGCCAAGCAGCCCGCATCATCTTCTACGGTGATGAGGATGTCGTGGCTTCCCACCTGTGCAGAAGAGGAAGCGAAGCTAATGATCCCCGTACTGCTGCCAATGGCAAAGAAGGACGTATTGTCATAGAATGTGAGACTATTATTGTCATCTCCATCGCTCGCAACTACAGTCAGGCTCAGCGTATTCCCGGCAGTAACACTTTGATCTGCAATCGCCGTTATCGTGGGGGGGCCATCCAGGCACAGCTGCACGTCTCCAGTGTTGGAACTGATGGCGCTGCCGGTAAAGTGAATCAGCGAAAAGAGGTTTATAATGCTGAAAGAGAGGAGAATCACTGCTCCGACTATCAGGATAAGCCTCTTTTCAACCATAGGTTTTAATAAACCATTTTAGCTATAAATACTTATCTTTTCGAATCTCTTTTCAAATCTTGACGATGCACCACCGTAAACTTTAAATATTCAGTACCCTATTTGTTTTTTATTCAAGAATAAAGTGAAACCATGGCAGAAAAAGACCGCAGCTATTCTCGGGAACTGATAGGGAAGACTATTGTTTCCAAATCCGGCAAGAAATTTGGTGAAGTGGGGGATTTAGTCTTTGAGATTGGTTCTGGCGAGTTAATTCATCTGCTGTTGCGGAATCCGACGGTTTATACCGAGAAGATGGAGCTGGAGCGCACCAAAGAAGGTGGCATTCTTATTCCGTTCTCGGCTGTTATGGCTACGGGTGATTTCATCGTGGTGGCGGAAGAAGATATTATTTAATTCCTCATTCTGAAAACCGAAAGTTTTTAATAGTTACGTATAAAAATAGATACATATGTATCACATTAGAAACAATGAGTTTGAAGTAATCTCCCTCTACCGGGGGGATTATACTTCCCAATTCTACCTGAGACAGATAAGCAAGCTTTCAAAACTGCCACTGAAGACGTGCCAAAATACTCTGGCATCTTTAGAACACCTAAAAATTCTTAAGAGCAAAATAGACGGAAAAAATAAATATTTCTCTTTGAATCTTGAGAACATTAGAGCTAAATTCTCTTTACTTCACGCTGAGATTTATCAAACCGGCTTATTTATGGAAAAATATCCCCCCTTTAAACTATTTCTAAAAAGCATAAAAACAACTGCTCCCCTCATCGTTTTTGGAAGTTTCGCCAAGGGCACCGCAGATAAAAATTCTGATGTGGACCTGCTCCTGGTCTCCGAGAGAGAAATAACATTGCCTTTTCATCTCCTGCCTTTCAAGCCCCATCACTTTAATCTCACCGAAAAAACTTTTTTAAAGGCACTTAAAGAACAAGAAAGTTTAATAAAAGAGATAGAACTGAACCATATCATTTTAAACAACCACTCTTTTTATGTAAATGCTCTGTGGAGTTATTATGGAAAATAAAAAACCAAACCGCAGCAAGCTGCGGGGTTTTTTAATGTTTGTTGGGAACCTATTAAATTCATTGCAAGCAATGGGGTTTTATGCCCAACAAACAAATAAACAGTTGCAGTGGTGTTTTAAGATAAAAGGGGGGCTGAAAATAGTTGAACCCAATGAAAGGGTATCAAGGTCCTATCTTGAACAAGCAAAATCTTCTTTACTTCGAGCTCAAAAAAATTTTGAAGACAAAGATATGCTTTGGACGACGGTGGCTATTTATTACGCGGAATATTATGCTCTTTATTCCTTCCTTCAGGGAATCGGAGTAAAATGCGAAAATCATTCTTGTTCAATCCTCGCTGTGGGTATTTTATTGGGGGAGGATAAAACGAGGATAATTAACGAGCATAAAGAGAAGAGAATAGATGCTCAATATTACATAAAGGTAGATCAAGAGAATAAAGTGAAAATAATGCTTACAGAAGCACAGCTTTTTGTCTCAGAATTTGATGCATTAGTCTCTCATCTTTCTGATAAAGAAATTAAAGAAAATAGAAATAAGCTTTCTTCTTTTTCGTAAAAATGTCCCGCACAAAAATTCCCAAGCAGGTTCTTCCGGATAAAGCATTACATTACACTGCAGAAGATGTTCGTGTTGGCACTTCCCAGCTGGTCGCCGAATACCGGGCAGAACGGCTGCGATGCAACACGATTGCCGACTTGGGCTGCGGCGTAGGCTTCCAGTCATTTGCCTTTGCGAAAACCTGCAAAAAAGTATTTGCTGTCGAACGGGATGCCCGGAAACTGGAAACGGCCAAAAAGAATGCGGAAGCGCTGGGCATAAAAAATATTACTTTTCTGCAGGGTGATGCGCTGGATTCGGCTCTCATTAAAAAATTGAAAAGCTGCGATATTATTTTCTGTGACACCGAACGGCCTCTTGGAGAAGTGCGAAGAACGCTCGAGACGATACAGCCGAATCCGGCTGAACTGCTTCAAGCGTATTCGCCGATAACTCCACAGATCGCTATCGAGCTGCCGCCGTTTTTGAAAGATATTCCTCTTGCAGGAGAGCGCGAGTATCTTTCCATCCATGGCGCTTTAAGCCGGCTAACCATCTATTGTGGAAAGCTGGCCAAAGCAGAACGGAGCATAGTGCTGCTGCCGGGCGGAGAGCATTTAGAATCGGCGAAGGAAAAAACCAGATTAAAAACTGCCCAAGCCCTTGATGGATTTTCTTATCTGTATGACATCAATCCTGCAGTTCTCCAAGCTGGCCTTCTGGCGGAAGTGGATGCTCTGGCGGGCCAGATGCTCGAGTTCTATGCATATGAGAAAAAACAATTTTTCTGTTCCAAAAGAATCGTAAAATCGCCGTTTCTTCGGGCTTACAAAATTTTTGGGATTGTTCCAAGAGAAATCAGCGAGATTCGCACACAATTGCTGCAGCTAAACGCCGGCAAAGTTATTCTCCGCCAGAGCCTGGATCCGAAAGAGTATTGGAAAGAGCGGCGGAAGTATGAGCAAGGGTTGACGGGGAATAGGACGGTGCACTTGTTTTTGTTCTCGAATGCGGTTATTGCAGAAGCGGTTGTCTAAATCCATTTTTGCCTAATAATCTCCATTTCCTTCTCTTATCCTACTCTCAGCAAAGTGGTTGTTGGGAATTGAACTGAAACAGTCATTGCTCCATCTGCCGAAAGCCTCTTTGGTATTATCGTTATGCCATTTGCTGTATCTACAAACTTTTCTCCAACGTACAAGAACGAATCAATCCAGTCGTTTGCAGCTGGGCTGCTATTATTGGGATAAGATTCTGGATGCATGTCCAGCAGATAGGTCGTAGTACATTGTCCATTGGTAAAGAGAGCTCCCCGAATCATGATGCCCTGGGTGCTGATGGGGGCTGGTGCCATAAATAGCCCCTGGGCAAGGCCGAGTAATCGTTCATCTACTCCCTGGCCGATGCGATATTCAAGATAGTAAGCTGTCATAAAGAGCTCACTGCCTGAAACGGTGGCGATCGGAATAGGGTTTCTTAAAGGAATTTTCAGTGCTTTTGTTTTTGAGGAGCTGTCTTCAAAAGGATATAACAAAAATTTCCCACTTTTCCGAATAGTCTTTATCTCGGTGGCATTAAGCCAGCCCAGCTCTTCTTTATAGCAGGCATTGGGCTGTGCAGACCAATATCTTCTTCCCATGATGTCAAAAGGGTCGTTTTCGGAGAGTTGGGTGCAGGAGCTTCGATTGGCTGTCAGCGTTACTTTCCCGCATTCGTAAGCATTGGCGTGTCCGGTGATGCCGAAAGAGTGTATGAGCTCATGGGCCAGAACAGTGTTGGTGGTCCGAGAGACATCGCTCGGGAAATAAAATGTTGGTGTTCTTATTCTGCTCACACTCGCATTTACCAGGCCGTCGGGTGTCTGCAGCGGAATTTTTCCAAAACTAGAAGACCCCCAGGAACAGCCAACTTTTGTCCCACGAATCAGAAAAACAAATCGCCCATACTGCCGAAAATTAATTCCTTGGTCCAGAAAATGGTCCAAAAGCGTGCCATCATCCGGCCAGCAATAGCGTTCTTCTTCAGCAAGATGCACCCAGCCAAAAACGTCTCCCGTAAGCCAGGTTTTGTTGTAAGAAGAATCTCGTACAAAATTGTTTATAGACCACGGGGAATGAAAAATTGCTTCTTCAACCTGCTCTCTTGTTTGCTCGTTTCCATCGTTCACATAGTCGATTAAAAAAACTCCGACTCGTTGTTCGCCAAGAGAATCTTTAGGGGATAAAGAAACTTGGCTGATAAGATTGTTATAGCTCGCTTGGGCAGCCTGAGCCCCTAGTATGAAAATACATAACGCGATGAGAAGCAAAATAAACACCCCCCTTTTCATAGAACAGTAAACACCAAGCTAGTTTGTTATAAGCTTTTCTAGGATTAGACAGCATGGTTCTGTAAGAGATGTCCTGTTACTCAGAGCTCGACTTCAAATTCATTTTCTACTAAAACCGTAGTCCCCCGATAAACCTTGGTCCGGACAATATATTGCCCCGAGAATCTTCTGAAATCGTATAAGAGCTGTTGGGCAAAAAGAAATCCTTGCTCCTGTTTTACGAGGTAGGGCCCATAAAATTCTATGAATGCGGTCCTCTTGCTTTTTTTTTCCGTTACTATTACCTCAACCCAATGTTCCTCTCGCTTTGCGGGCAAGGAACTGCTTGCCGCTCCGGTTAGTGGTTGTTCTCCTTTAGCCCGTTGTTCCAACTGCTCCGTTGCCGGTGCGGGGAGAATAAAAGCATAAATATCCACAAAACTTGCATCGGCATCAACGTCCACTGCTGTTCCCGAAAGCGTTTTTCTTATTGTCGGCACTTCTTGTTCTTTCACGACTTCCCCCAGCGCTGTAAACTGGACTTTCAGTTCTTTTGGAGCCAAGAAACCATCTTTCACCATCAGCGTACTTTCAACCCGTTCCCCGGGATTGAGAAAAATATGCTCCGGGTTGACCAGGGAAGCATGGAGCAGGCGCTCAGCGATAGGAGCGTCCGAGTAGGCAAAGCCGCTAATTCTCTCAAATAGTGAGTTTTGCAAGCCGAGCGTATTTCTGGTTACTAAGTAGAACGGTTCTTCTATTTCTTGGGAGATTTTGGTGAATAGTTCCATGCGCTTATCGCCCGTATTCTCTAAAACTATAGTCACTTCGGTAACGCCTTCGTAATGCTTTGCTTGTACAGGTTCTGTTTTGAGGGCCGTTTGTATGTCCTGGAGAGAAGAAAACTGCTCGACCTCTTCGCCGCGCTCGGTGGTGCCGCTTACTGGTGCTGGCGCTTCGGCCGGCGCTGCTGTAGCTGCCGTTGCCGGGGCAGCACTGCTTCCCCCTCCGCTACTTCCCAAGAAAACATCCGTAACCGGGCAGGTAACTTTCTTTGGTCCGTAATCAATGACCCCATAATTGTTGGTGGTATAATCCAAGATTTTACTGGAAATGTTTTCGCTATACGGCCACTCTGATGTATTCTGGCCCGCGTCAGCAAAGCCATCGCTGTTGGTATCGCTTCCTTTATCGCAATAATCGCTCCATTCATTTCCTTGGGGATAACCGGCGACATAATTACTATAATTGTTGGTGAAGTTAACCGTTAGCAAATCGTTTAATCCGGCTCGGCCCAGATCCCAGTAATACACGTTATACACATTGCTCGTGAAATTGTTTGCATAAATTGTCAGGTTCGTTGAAGGGCGGAATATGGAAAAAAGGATTCCTTGTTGCAATCCTTGGAACGTGTTGTTGGTAATGGTGCCCGCAGGCACGTCATGGAAAATGATCCCTTTGCTGCCTTTAAACGTGTTATTAATAATGACAGAAGAATTACAGGCAAAGAGCAGAAGGTCCTCGGTTTCGTCTGAAAGGCGGCTGTTTTTTACGGTGAGCTCTCGAGAAGAAAAGCAGTTGATCCCAATGCTGCTCTCGCTGGTGTTCACACTATTTATGGTTACTTTGGTCGTATTTGAGATCAGCACTCCCATAAAAAAGTTTCTGAACGTACAATCGGTAACCGAGACATTAGTAACTCCGCTGATAGTCATCCCCGTATCTGCCGTTGTTTCCGCGTCCAACTGCGTATTGGCACAAGTCACGTTCACATGGTTGGCTGTAATTATGGTTCCATTGGTGACAAACGTTCCCGGACAGAGCGTCGTCGCACTGCTGATCTGCTGCCCCGACGAAGGCGCGGTGCAGTTTAGGGCGAGGCTAAGGTTCACCCGGGTGTTATTGGAGCGGGTAAGGTTTATGATCGTTTCGTTTATCTTGGTAGTCCCAAATAAAGTAAAAGTGAGGGTAATATTGTGGGGTGTTAGATACGTTATTTCAGAGCCATTTTTTTTGAGTTCGGCAACCGTTAATCGGGCCGAGCCTTTGCTGTCCGTCAGCTTTGAATTTTCCAAAGCCCCGCTGCTCAGAACGAAAGCTGACGCATTTGCCAGGCCCAATGCCAGGTTTTCATTAAAAGTAGTATTCACATCCACATACCATTTTAAGAAAATATTCGCCGTCCCGCTAGCATTGAGAGAATTCACGTCCAGGGAAACGTTCGTCAAAGAGGTGTTGCTGCCTTCGTTGTTAAAAGAGGAAACCGTTACATTATATGCACTGATGAACGAGCTATTGATAATCCCTGTATCGGCGGCATTGCTTAACACGACTCCCCTGCTTACGTTTTGAAAAAGGAGATTCTGGATCGTGACGTTTGCCGTACCGCTTAAAAGTATTCCATTAGTGAAGTTAGAGACGTTCAAATTCTTGACAGTAACATGGCTTCCCGTGATGCTCAGGCCCGTCCCCGAACTGTTCCCAACGAGAAAATTCCTCTGTCCGTCCAAGACTATGTTATTGGCACTAATAGTCAATGCCGTCATTGTTTTGCAGGTAAAATTATTTCCCAATCGGGCATTCGTCGAAAGCGTGGAGCCACAGGTGAATTCTGTTATGGAGAGATTGGCGGCTGCTGAGGTAATGTTAATCAGACTTATGCTGGTCGTATTCTCCGTAAAATTCCCTTTGCTCACGACAATGCGGCTGGGGGTTATGAAATAGTTGATATCGCCTTCCCGATAGAATTCGCTGACTTCCATGCGGGCTTTTCCGTCCCCATCCGTTGACCGGGTGTCTTCCAGATTATTCAAGGAGTCGAATGCTTCTACCGTCGCACTAGCGAGAGGGCTATTCGCTGCCGTGACATTAATGTCAATATACCATTTAAAGAAAAGACGGGCACCTCCTCCGGAAGAAATCTTTGTTTTGTTCATCGTGGTGTTAATGAAAACTACTTTCCCACTTGCCACTTTTGCATCAATGTCGATAGTATTATTCTCGAGCTTGGAGTCGCGAAAGAAAATCTGGTCCGGGGGCTCTCCAGAAATCGATATCCCTTTGGAGCTATGAGCAATTTTCTCCCGGGTAAAATTCACCTGCGGGACTCGATTGAGAAAAAGGGCACTGCTCTGGCGGGAAGTAATGATATTATCGGCAAATGCCGTGCCATTCATGTCCCCTTCCATGTATATGCCGTAGGCATCACTTCCATTTGTGTCAATGGTGTTCCCGCTAACATTGTGCCAGCGGAAAGCTTGACCCAACACGGGGAAATAAATTCCTGCTGCCGAGATCCCCGTTGTCGTTATGCTATTGTTGGCAATAACCAGGTTGGAATCTTCAGTATCATCTAAGAATGTTACATAAATACCATGTCCTGAGGAACCGTTAGTAGCAATGGTATTGTTGACATATCGGTTATCATGGCCACGGAGATGATAAATGCCATATCGCTCCGTTGTATACCCAGAGTTATTTATGGT
>Ga0209541_10013106_pt1 | contig 12722 bp, 20 predicted proteins | sample RifCSPlowO2_01_FD_184027 | JGI IMG/M metagenome (GOLD analysis project Ga0209541, IMG submission 184027) | Groundwater microbial communities from Rifle, Colorado - Rifle CSP2_plank lowO2_0.1 (SPAdes) (version 2) | ecosystem: Environmental > Aquatic > Deep subsurface > Groundwater | place...
AGCTATGACGATTTTTGCGCCATAGTGTGCTGATTTAGATCCGGATTACTTCGGAGCCTACGCCCCCTCCCAACGGTAAGCGAAGCATGAAGTCTATTGAAGTTCAACTTCAATAGGGTAATTGAGACTTTTAATGTATTAGCATAAATTAAAACTGAATTGATGTATATAGACAAATTTTATTTTTCCCCGTTTGAAATAAACCAAAATGTGTTATCCATATGGCTCGGCAAATTCGTCATAAAGAATGGTAAAATCTTTAGCGGGCAAAAAGAGTTATCTGCAGAAAAGTTTTATGATTTATTTGTATCGCAAGCAAAAGACACTTGGTTTGTTAAGGATTTTATACGCTTTTTTGAGAATAGAAAAAGTGCCATACCGGACGCAATGAGTTCTTTTGCTATATATTGCGACTGTAAATTTACCTTCATAACAGAGATCATTGAGTAAACTATGAAAACTCCATTTTTACAACATATCCAGCAAAAAGTTGTTGCTTGGCGAGACGGCGGCTATAAGGGCGGAGAACGGGAGATGTTGAACATTTTGACCCACATAAAACGAGTGGGCTTTTTGCATAAGCCGCAGGTTGAAGCGTTAGAAACTTACGTCTATCTCAAAGACGCCAGCAAGAGCTATATAAAACAATTATAAAACTATGAATTTACTCAAAGAAAAGTTTTATTACTTTTTTAGAGAACACAGCCGTTCGGTTTTAGGGGGTGGATTTCTAATGATGTTTATTTCGGCATTTGCACACGGTTTGGGCTATAACGCCATCGGTTTCTGGTTTTTAGTGGCGACCAACTGGGTTGCTTTAAGTTTATATCTTTTGGAAAGAGAAAAGGCGGATAAAAGACAGCGAGAAATAGATAGATACATCAAAAACAAGAAAAGTAGCACTGGATGAAAAAAGAAAAGTGAGTTGCTGGGTGGGGTAAGTTTATGCGTTTGAGTGAGTTCTCAAATCTGGGATGTAAATATACTCATTTTGCCTCTCAAAAATGGTTCTAACGTCCTCCACGAGCCCTTGCCATTTATAGAAAAATAGTCTCCACCCAGACTCTCGCGAGAGGCTGGGTCCAAAACCGCTAGCGTGGGTTCGACTGTGTCCTCCGAAGCTTTAGCGAAGGACGGATTCCCTCCACCCCTGCCAGGTAAAAAGTCTCATCTTAGCTGAGCGATTTGCGGTTTAATCGTAGACTTAATTGTGCCAAGTTCCTGTCCTTTATTGAATATTTTAATGCTAGATATTGATAAATTTATTTTTCTGAAACGTAATCACGATAACTCACATAATCTTCTTATTATGTTTATACGTTTGAAACAATTTTTTAACGCCGTTTATATACAAAGAGAACGATTATTATCATTTTCCTATTTGTCAAAGAGTATGTTGGCTATTGATGATAAGATTATGGCAATACAGATTGGTACTGGAAAAATTTTCCCCTATGAGAACAGGAGTGAAAAATATCGCACCCAACTTTTCTTAGAGATACACTACTACTTCATTGTGTGGGGTCATATTAATAAACTTCTTTGGACCGGAGATAATACCAAAGACGGAAAGAAATCACTCTCGATTTCTGACATTTTGCATGATAAATCCTTTTCAGACGCTAAATCTAGTTATGAATCTAAGATAAAAGAATATCAACAGTACAGGAATCATTTAGAGCACTTCTTATCTAGATTAGGAGAAGGAGTTTCGAATTTAGGAAATTTGCTTGAAACCACTCCAGGGAGAAGATTTTTTACTTTTGGAAACGAAAAAATAGATTTATCAGACAAGGCTCTTAGTCTATTAGATGAATTAAGTAATGATATTAACCTATGGGCTTCCAGTAAATAGCGTCATCGCCTAACCGGCCATAGAATGGGTTTGTCCATCAAACCGCTAACGGGAAGTTTTTTTGGTAATAAACTCTTACTCTCAGAGAATTAATTTACAAATTTATGGCTTTAATTAAGTGTAAAGAATGTGGAAAAGAGATATCGGATCAAGCCACTATGTGTCCTTATTGCGGCTGTCCAACAGGACAGATGCGTAAAACTTTAGTTCAGATTGATACAGCCCCAAAGAAAAGGAGAAAATACCGTGTTAGATTTTTGATTTTTGCTCCCATGTTTTTTCTTGGAGTTTTATTTACAATGGGCAGTATTGCTTCAGGTGAGGGAGGAAAATTAGCTTTTTGGTTTATTACTGGTCTCGTGGGATTCATCGGTATGGTTGTAAGTGCCATAGGATCCTGGTTAGCCGAGCCGTAAAATTTTTGATTCCTGAGCTTGACTTTTTTAAAAATTTGTGATAAACTATTATGAAAAGAATTTTTGGACTAGAAAAAAATCCAAAAATAAAATAGATCATTAATAATTTATTATCATGGGAAAGAAAAGAGTTGAAATCTTCCAGGATAAGAGAGAGGAGTACCGGGCTAGATTACGTGCAGGGAACGGCGAAATAGTTACAACGACGGAGGGCTACACAAATAAGTCTGGTGCAAAGAACTGGGCAAAGAAGTTATCCCAGTGGGGAAACAAAGCCCCAATTCGAGATCTTACCAAGAAGAAAAAGTAAAAACCACGCTCATAGGTTTTTGATAAGAGGGCTATTGAAATGGTTAGCCTTCTTAATAATTTTAGGTCTAACCTAGTCCCACAGGCGCTGCCAATGGGACAGCTAGCAAGTAATTCACTTAAAAATTATGAAACTTGAAAAGCTTTCCAGAAAAGAAAAGGAAGACCTGCTTTTTAACAAGATGAATGAGCAACAGATAAGATGGGGAAATTCTACTGATTACGATCGTGAGTGGTTAAAAGATCTTTCTGACGAACAGTTAGAGAAAGGTATCAAAGATACCATGGGTCAGCTTAGATTTGAGAAAAGCTGGTCGTTTTTAGGAAAAAGTATCTTATATCCTATATACATTTTTATCGCTTTAGGCATCATCGGTTTGCTTGTTTTTGGAATTAGACAGATTTTTTAGATTTTTACGTTTTTAGTGATCAAGGAGAGATTATTTAAAAAGAATTTTTTAGAAATATGAAGCTAGTATTATTAATAATAACCACGGGATTATTAATATTTGGCTCGTTAAAAGGAGAATGGTCAATCGCTATTACAGGAGCGATATTTTTTACATCAGCATTGATGATAGATTTGATTTGGATATATAAGTCATCTAAACAATATAGCAAAGGTATTGATGAGCAAGAAATATCAGTTGCAAAAGGAGCGTTACTGATACTATTTCACGCTGGCTCGAAGGTATTATTACATTTTACGGGTTGGCAGCCATGATTATAGGTATGGATTCTCAAGACGGATTATTTTATACAGGAACAATTATTTGGATGGGCGCTATAATGATATGGTTTTTTGGCGGAGTAATAATTAGACATGTTACGGGGATACCACTAAAATTTGGCTACGGGGGATGGTATGTTCCTCGTTCACGACGCCGTAAATAGTAAAAAATTCTATGAATAGGAAAAGATTTGAAATTTGGGAAAAATGGAAAAATGAACAGCTTCAGTTTGACATAGATCATACTGCGGACGATCTCGCCTCACGAGGTATGGCACAATCAGGGTTACGCGCAAAAACAGCGTTATATCTCGTAGAAAAATGTAAAGCAGAAATCGAAATGGAACGAGCAACCATGGTTGCAGAAGAAAAAGAAAACGAAGCACGCCAGCGAGAAAGACACGATCAATCGGTAGCAAACAAACTTATAGCACTCTTTGGTTTAGTCTCAATCTGTGTCTCATTGTGGGTGGCTATCTTTGTTCCACGTTACGAAAAGGTTTTAAAAAGAGAAGAAAATATAGAGGCTATTTATAAAAACCTGGTAGCTAACCAAGATATTTTTGTTTTTAATTCAAATATAGACAATGATCTTGCGGATGATCCTAAAATTACAGCAATACCCGATGTCTTTATAGAATATGACATTGACGGCGATACGAGAAAGATAATACAAGATAAATTTGGTTTGGTACAATACCGTTATTTTCTTTACTATGTTCAGCAGACCAAGCTTCTAAACGAAACGATAAATCACATGCGTGCTGCCTTGTTTGAAGATAGAAATCAATTTATTGTATACAAGAAAAATTATTTTACTATAATGGACTATTTAAATGCCGAACAACTTAATACTAAATTTAATTACATAAATGACGCTGCATGTCTCCAGTATATGTTTGAACAAAGTTTTTCACCCATAAAACCAGACGGTCGTGGCGAAATTTTAGATTGTTCAAGTGATTCTCTTAATCGCATCCATCATTATTTTGGGTTTTTACCGGCAGACACTCCGAGCTGGCTTATACCAAAATTACGAGCAGCCCTAAATGAAAGGCAGTCAGGATTAGGTGACTCGATTATTGGTGATCAGGAAGGGCGGTAAGAGTTCTATTAACCTAAGCTAATCCCTTTTTGGATGAGTATTTGAATTCTAACCTCGTCCCACAGGAGCTGCCAAAAATGATTAGACGATTTGACAACGCTTGCCGGAAGAGTATAATAATTTCACTATTAGATACTCACTCATGAAAAAAATAAAGAAAAATATAACGATTGATGATTTAGCTAGTATGGTAGCTAGGGGTTTTGAGAATACCGCAACTAAATCTGATATAAAAAGACTGGAGGACAAGCTTTCTTCACTGATCACCAAAGTATCTTTATTAGTCGCCAAGCTTTCTTGATTAGAGCGCGGACAAGAAGATATCAAGCTCAAGCTAGATAATGTTGCTTACAGGTTTGAATTAGTAGAATTGCAACGCCGGGTTGAATTGCTGGAAAAGAAAGTCGGAGCAAAACGATAAAACGTCATAAAAATCAGAAGGTAAAAAACATCAGTAAACCTAGCTTTTCACGAAAATACCGAGTTGATTTAAAATGAACCGCAAAAAATCGCAAAAGGGGTTTGCGTTAGTATCACTGCTTTTTTCAATTGTGATAATTACGATTATTGCTGTCTTGCTTTTGAAAAAATCTAACGATGAGCGGAATAAGTCTTTACCGGAAATCCAGGAACAGGCGGAGCAAGACGTGGAAGAAATAAATGTAAATTTAGAAAATTACCAACAACAAATTGAAATTCAGAATGAGCTGAATGCAAATCAATAAATTTAGAATTTAGGGATTGTTGTCTTTCATAGCCCAGTTTTGTTGAATTTATTATTGAGGAAATGATAAAATCAAAAAAATATGATTGAAGACCAGGATCATAAATTGAACAAAAATATTGTCGGTTTGGTTATTTTTACAGTGATTTTGGTTCTAGGTATCTTGGCATATCTTATTCCCTTGGAAGTCGATATAGAGACTTTTGCTGAACCAACATCAGGCGTACGTGGTATTGTAACAATCGGACCAACATGTCCAGTGGTATTTGAGGGATGGGATGATAGCCAGAAAGATAAATGTGCCGATAGGCAATTTGGAGCCGAGCTTGAAGTTTTTAACGATAAAAACAAGTCTATAGTTATTCTAAAGGCACAAGAAAACGATGGTAGTTTTGTTGTGCCTTTGAAGCCAGGAAATTATATAATCAAAAAAAGGGATTCCGTAGCACAACTTCCGTCACTTACACCTGTATCTTTTACGGTTAGTGAAGGCGAGTACATAAATATTTCTTTGCAAATGGATAGTGGTATTCGATAAAATAATTATCACGGAAAGAAAATATTTATGTTTAACATTACAGTATAGAATTTGGGCTTGTTATAGAATATTTAGCAAGTCTTTGGATTTACTCTAGAATATCCAAGATATTTAGCCACCTGGAAAGTTTGGACTGATCGTTTACGTATCCGGCTAATTCAATCCCGCTTCCCGCGTGTATGCCAAGGTGTAAATGTTTACGCTCTCCGTCCGTTTCAACGCTAAAGCCTGCGCCAAGTGTTCCGATTGTCTGACCAGGCGTTATGTATTTTCCCAATTCAGATGAAATACTTGATAGACGTAGATGCCCGTAAAGCACTGTGATAGGCTCGTCTTCCAGGAGGCAGTCTTGAATGGCCACACCTCCGTAACCGGAGATTTGTTTTTTTAAAGCCAATTTTCCGCCACACACAGACATTATAGGAACGTCAATTATTTCTTCTCCTGATAATATTTCAAAATCTGTTCCTGTGTGAAAGCCGGAAAATCGTTCTGGCTGGACGGGAGAGTCATTTTGAGTAATAAAAATTCCAAATGGTTTTTTTGTGATTCGCGCGCTTGGCTGATCCAATGGGAAGACAAAGCTTTCTGAATCATTATGAAATAATAGGCTATCCAAAAAATCTTCAAAGATTTCCTGTGGCAAGTCCGGGGATACGGCAAAAACATAAAATAAACTCGGCGAGGCCTTACTTAATCGAACGTCAATGAGTTTGTGTTGTTTGCTTCTCCACAGAGGTTGATTGGCAAAGTCGGGGACAGACGATTTTTTTACAATTTCGTATCGGACCGCTGGATGGTCATTTATTTCCGTTTCTTGTCTGGAAAGTATATCAACAGTGTTTAAGGTTAGGAAATCGTTTGCCTCAAAGTAGCGGATAAAGATTTGGGATTTTTCTAAATTGTTTTCGGCAGAAAGATCCGGATTAAAAATATTAATGGCTTGGGTTTCCGGCACGAATTCTACGCGCCAAGTTTTTGGAATTTTTGCGGAAAAACGATACGTGTCGTTGATAGTCGAGAAGTCAGTTTCAACTTGCTTTGATTTTTGCGAATCGATTGTCGTATTATCGTCAACTGTTTGGCTTTGCTGAAGTTTGCTTTGAGGGGAATCAAAGGGGTTAAAAATTATCAAAAGCACGACTAAAATAGTTACGGTCCCGCTAATTAGAAAAAGTATCTTTTTTTCCATATTAGACATTATATCATCCGTTTCTCGTAAAAGCCATTTTATTTTGCTCTCCAGCCTATGTGAGCTATACTATTTTTATGAAAATATTTTTGCCGATTGTAATTCTCCTCGCGCTGATTGTACTTGCAGTATTTTGGTATTTATTTTCTAGGCTTTCAGGCATTTTTTAAGACATTTTTTGTTGTAATTTTCTAGAGTTAATATCGTCATACTATTAGCGTAGAAAACATGTTATAATATAAAGGATATAGAATTAATTTAAATAATTAAAAAATATACAATGAAAATAGGTAGATTTTCTACTTTGGCTTCCATGAGCTTTGCTGGCGTTTTGGTAGCTTTAGTAGCTTTTGCTGCAGTGAATGTGGATGCGGGACCAACGTCAATGGTTCCGGATCCGATTTTGGTACCGGCGTCTTCCGGTCAAATTGGCCTTTTTGAGGTCACCTTGAGCCAAGACGCGGGCGAGAGCCTGGCTTCAGTCACGGTTACCGTCGCTGATAGCGGCGCGAGTGGGGTCAGTGAGGTAGACCTTGGGGCTATATCTGTCTACAAGGATGATGGTAACGGGGTTTTTAGCTCTACGCTAGACATGCTTGCCGGCTCGAACGCGACTGTAAACATAGGGGCAACTACAACCGTAGAGACATCTCTGAACAACGCCATTAATGGTAAAAAGTTTTTTGTGAGTCTTACGACTTCCGGATCTTGGAGCGATGCTTCACCTGACAGAATCACAGTCAGACTGGAATCCAACGGAATCGGAACTTCCGCGGGGTTGCTCGTCGCCGGCGAAGTAGTCACCAATACGATTACTGCCGATACTACGAACCCAACTTTTGATTCTGCGATGGCCAAAAATACCGGCGGTACGAACGTCAAAGAAGCCGGTGACACGGTGGAACTGACTTTCTCGGAGTCAACCAACAAGACCGTGGTTGATAAAACAAATGTGGACACATTTTTTGATCTAAGTAATAGCCATTCATTCCTGGATAGCGCAGGAGAACTGGGAGATGCTGAATGGAATGTAACTGGTACCGTCTTGACCTTGACTCTAAGCAATACGAGCGGTGGCACTTCCACTCTGCCGACTGTTCAGCCGGGAGACGTGGTTACATTACCCGGTTCTGTAATCAAAGACTTGGCTGGCAACGTTGCTTCAGGTGCTAGATCGATTAACGGAGATTTTGTCTCTGCGCTAGACGATGAGGATAACGAGGGAGATGAAGGGGAAGAGAGTAAAAATCGTTGTGGTAATGATTTGCGTAATGGAAGACTATATAAAGTCGAAGGCGAAGACAATCACACCGTGTACCTGGCCGCCGCCTGCAGGCTCAAGCCTTTCCGAGGCGCCGCGGTGTTCCACGCGCGTGGATACAAGTTCCAAAACATCATCATGTTGGATTCTCTGGACGATATTACCGTTAGCGACCGACCTGTATTACCAGCTGCCGGGACATTGATCAAAGGCAGTAATCCTACAGTGTGGTTTGTTACAGTAGACGGCAAGCGACGCGGTTTCCGCACTGCTGGGAAATTTTTCGCCTTTGGATTTGATTTCAGCCAAGTAGAGACGATTTCTGACGCCGACCTCAATATCGTCCCAATTGATCCGCCGATTGACGAAGGTGAGGATCATCCGGATGGCTCGCTGATTCTTTGTAGGAACGAGGGAACCGTGTATCAGGTTGTTGACGGATACGCGTTTCCATTCCGTTCGGCCAACGCGTTCCTCAAGCGGGGACATGGCTGGAAGCACGTAGCGACTGTTGATTGTAGCAGGATTAGATACGTGGTCGGCGCGCCGATAGATGAGTAAAGTAGCAGTTTTTGAGTAAATAAAACAGGGTTCCTCTCGCTGGAGGAGAACCCTGTTTGTTTTTTATCTAGTAAAGCGCTTTGATGCCAGCGATATCGCCATCATGAAGGTCGCGCTTGATAATTTCGCCTTTAGTAGCATATCGGTGCATGGTTTCTAGGGCGCAGGTAATATCTGGATGTCCCATGCCCGCAGCATGACCGACTTCATGGACGGCGATATTGAGGAAATCCATATCGTCCGAGTTGCCATTGGTATTCCAGCTAAAGTCAGCGTCATCAAACTGCATATCCCACTCCACAAGTTCTCTCCAGGAAGGGTTTCCGCTGAAAACACCCCAGACTGTCGTAACCGCGATTGCTCCCGGGCTGGAAATAGGCCCGAAGAGAACCTCGTTCTTGCCGTCTGGGCTAACCTTGTCTACACCGTCAACTATTTCGTTTGTTTGTGATCCAAAAATCTCGGTCGTGACTTGTGTGTCCCAGGTATTGACCGCCAAGTCTAACAGGTCTCCCAAAGTGCTTGTGTCAAGATTCGCATTATTAGTTGGATCCACCATATAGTCTTCCGCTGACTTCCATTTTACTCCACTGGTCAGGAAAGCATAGCAGGAGTTGGTGGTACTCCCTGGTTTTCCGCCTCTGACATTATTTGATTTACCGGCTTCGTTATTCTTTGGGTGAAGAATTGCGAATCCTTCAACCAGTTTTCCACTCTCGGGGTCAATGGCTTCGCCTAGTGAAATTACTTGCGAGTTGCCGGTAGCACCAGGCAGGTCCAAAGTATAGCCATTTGGCAGTGTACCGATAGCAAAATCAGGGGCTATTGCTTCGGCCGGGAAAGCGACCAAGGCCAGCGCGAATATTGAGAAAGCAGTTATGGTTTTTTTCATTTGTGTGATTTTTATTAATTTTTATTATCTTAACTTCTATAAGAAAGTAGAGCATTTTGTAAAAAATATGTCAAATCGGGAACCATTTTTGTAAAAAATATTTAGCCGAGTTATAATCAAGACATGAAAGATCAACTACAAATCGCGAGTTTCGCACTAGGGTGTTTTTGGCATCCGGAGATGATATTTAGCAAAGTACTGGGGGTAAAAGACACCGCGGTCGGGTATATGGGCGGATCAGCGGATAGTCCGACTTACGAGATGGTGTGTGGCGGGGGAACGGGGCACGCGGAGACATTGCAGGTTCAGTACGACCCCCAAGAGATAAGCTATCAGGAGTTACTAAAGATTTTTTGGGACAGTCACGATCCGACCCAGGTCAACCGGCAAGGGCCAGACGTTGGCGAACAATACCGCTCGGTGATTTTTTATCATACACCGGAGCAAAAGGATCTGGCCGAGCAGTCCAAAAAAACTTTAGCGGAGTCAGGGAAATATTCAAAGCCGATAGCCACCGGCATCATTGCCGCAGACAAATTCTACCGCGCCGAAGAATACCATCAGCGTTATATGGATAAGCTGGAGGCACATTGATTTCTTTTAGATTTATTTTTTCCGATAGCATGGTGAAAGTAGTGACTCGCAAGTCAGCAGAGTTCATCTCGCGAGTGAGATCGATCTTCGCAGTATTTTTTTTGAGACCTGCGTTCAGTTTCGACTGGGCGCGATTTTTTTTGCAAAAGATAGATTTTGTGCTAGAATTTTAGAATTCCAATCTTATGGAGGAACTATGGTATCTATACAAATAGGAAGTATATTGGTGGTAAAACGCGAAGGCGCTGACGCGCACGGAGGATCTACTTACTTTTTACCGGAAGAATCGAGGGAAACCGAAACACCGGAAAATTATTCCTTCAGAATTCCTAACGGGACTCGGGTCAGAACCAACGAGGAAATGCCAAGAACCCTCACTTATTTCCGTTATCACAAGGGTCGTGCTCACGCTTTGGTTTGTGAAAGGATGAACCTCGCCGTCCTCTCGGCTGAAGAGGTTACCGATCTGAAGCTCGAAATAGTGGAATTCCCGCTTGGATACCCACCACCAGAGCAGGTGGTATTTCCTTATCGCGCATACTAGCGATCGCTTGACCGCCGTTTTCGCTCACAGGTTTTCGCGAGAAAACCTTTTTTTATACAAAAAATCGTCGATTTGATATACTTAGTAAGTCAAAGAAGGAATCATTTATGAAAAAATTATTGATAACCGGGTCAGAGGGGATAGTAGGTTCGGTGCTTGTGGCAGGGCTTTCCAAGCACTATGACCTTTACCGTCTTGATCGAGCAGATTTGCGGGAAAAGAAATATTTTCGCGTGGACATATCCGATTTTGAAAGTTTAAAAAAAGTTTTTGAGAAAATTGTCGGGCTGGATTACGTGATCCACCTGGCAGCCGATTCTCACGCCGATGCTACTTGGGAGTCCGTCTTGCGCAATAATATAATAGGTGTCCACAATCTCTATGAGGCGGCAAAGTTATATAAGATAAAGAAAGTAATTTTTGCCAGCACCAATCACGTAACAGGCGCCTACGAGGGTTTTCCACCCATCTTACACGAGCAGAAAAATCCCAAGAAAATCAAAATCTCTGATCCGGTCAGACCAGACGGAGACTATGCTACCAGCAAGGTATTTGGCGAAATAGTTGCCCGGCAGTATTTTGAGCTTTATGGGTTGCCGTCAATCAGTATACGCATTGGTAGTTTTTCTACCTCTAACAAGCCTGACAGTGAGCGCTTCGAGCGAATGTATCTTTCTCACCGGGACACTGTACAACTTTTTAACAAAGCGCTCAATTCACAAGTTGATTACGGAATTTACTACGGTATTTCAAAGAATTCCTCGGCTTTTTTCGATATCAAAAACGCGCAAGCAGATCTTGGCTATGAGCCGCAAGACGACGGATCAAAGGTTTAAGATTTTCATTTTTTTTGCAAAAACATTGATCTATGAAAATTATTTACGAAGACGATCAAAAATCGATTCTGCGTTTTGACCGAGGTGAGGAAGTGGTCAGTGGTCTGATCAAGCATACAGAATCAGTAGATTTGCAATCAGCTACTTTTTCCGGCTTGGGCGCCTGCGACTTTGCCGAACTGTCTTACTATGATTTCGATACACAGGAATATAAAAAAAAAGAGTTCGCTGAAGATTTGGAAATAGTAAATCTTTCTGGAAATATTTCCTGGTTCAATAGTTTTCCGGCAATACATCTTCATGGAACACTCACGCGAAAGGATTTCTCCGCAATCGGAGGACATATATTCCGTCTACTCGTTTCCGGGACTTGCGAGATTCATTTACAGAAAATAGGGGATACGATAGAAAGAAAAAATGATGAACAGTCCGGATTAAATCTTTTGAGCGACTAATTTTCTAAGTTATATGAAATTTATTTCCCTAGTAGCGTATATTATAAAAAAATACCGATTCGAAGTTACATTCGTCGCGATCATTATTGCTCTGTCAGTTTTGGCTTTTTTATTGGGTGATCATTTTGGAATTTTTTCCAACCGTGAGGCTTTGGAAGAAAAAGTAAGTAGTTTTGGTATATGGGGACCGATGGTGATCATTTTTGTCGCGTTCATCGATGTTCTGATCGCTCCGTTTCCAGGTGGTATTTCTCCGGCCGTATCAGGATTTTTGTACGGGAAATTTTTGGGTACGGTTTACGTGTTGATCGGCAATATCATCGGCGCGAATACCGCTTTTTGGATAGCCAGAAAATGGGGGATAAAGTTTTTTCTACTCTTTCTGAACAGATCAAAAATTGAACATTTTCAGGAAATGGTAAAAACCAGACAAAACTATTTTTGGGCGGCTTTTTTCATTCCCGTGTTGCCTTATGATATTTTGAACGTGGCAATCGGATTGTCTAATATCAAATGGAAAAAGTTTTTTGTACTGAATACTTTGGGTATGGCTATCAGCATGCCAATCTTGACATTTTTTGGCAGTAGTATTTTTGAGTTGTTATTTTGAGGCTGGATTCAAGCTCCTAACGCAATATTCTGGCCAGTAGTTAATTCATAAAACTTTTCAGATGGCGTATAGAATCCCAGGGTTTTCCTGGGACGGCTGT
>Ga0209541_10013108_pt1 | contig 12721 bp, 15 predicted proteins | sample RifCSPlowO2_01_FD_184027 | JGI IMG/M metagenome (GOLD analysis project Ga0209541, IMG submission 184027) | Groundwater microbial communities from Rifle, Colorado - Rifle CSP2_plank lowO2_0.1 (SPAdes) (version 2) | ecosystem: Environmental > Aquatic > Deep subsurface > Groundwater | place...
TTTTTTTACGTCTTTCTGCATAGTAGTAGTTAGGAACTCCCCCTCGTTCGTTTTCGTCGTCTCGAAATGTCCCCCTATCAGTTCGTGCCACTAAAATTTAATTAATTTTAACAGTCTATAACCTAAAGTCCTCAGATTTTATGGTTATAAGGGTTAATATGCCTGAATTCTGATGCCCATAAGCCAAAAATCCGTTATGACTGGCAGATAAGGAAAAGAAGAAAAAATCAGGATTTGAGCTTTTCCTGAAGCTTTTTATCCTGCTGATTAATCTTTCTTAAAAAATGGCCGTACATGGCTTCCCAGTAGCCGCATTTCTGATACCATGGAATGCGCCATTTCATAAGGTCTCTTACATCATTCTGGAGTTTGTCCAGCAATTCTTTTCTTTCCAACCATATTTCGTTTTGTTTCATTTAAACACCTCAAATGTTTCTATTCTCCATAAATGAAGGAAATCAATGAAGTTTTCTATGAAATGGAAAGATCAATTAATTTCCTGACTGTCCAAAAGGACATTTGAGGTTGTCAAAAACCACCCGTCAGAGACTGGTGGCTGGATGGGCTGAAAGCCTTGTAAGCCATCCCGTCCACATACGGTGGTTTTTGAGCATGCTCGAAAATATACCATAATGTGCAACAACATTGGACTTACGTCCATCAGTTAAAAACTGATGGTATATTTTCGACATATGAAACTGAGAAATTGGCGGAAGATAAAGAATGGACATTAAACCAGAATAAGATGTTAGAGCTGAAATGGCAGAACTTGGCATTAATGGCGAATGGGAAGCTGTATGAAAGGTTAAAATTAATTCTTTTCTATATTGCAGATAAGCACTGGACACTGGACATCTTCGCGTGAAATATTTAAACCCTAGATGCATCATTGATTTATGTGATTAAAATGGACGTATCAGAATTAATCAGGAAAGATGGGCTTCGAAGAGGATTAAGCCACAAGACAATAAAAACTTACAGGCAGTGCGTCAGGAAATTTTTCAATTGGTGCAGAAAAGAGCCGCATAAAATCAGTAAAGTTGATATCAAATCCTATCTTGACAAAATGATTGAAAGAGGCGCGTGCGGCAGTACAATTAATGTAAACTTAAACGCATTGAAATTTTTTTATGGCAATGTTTTGCATAAGCGATTAATGATAAATATAAGGTATTCAAAAACTCCGAAGTCTTTGCCAATAGTTTTAACTAAAGAAGAAGTTGCAGGACTTATCAATTCCATAGAAAATCCAAAGCACAAGCTAATGGCAAAACTTCTCTATTCTGCAGGGCTGAGAGTAAATGAGCTTGTCCATCTAAAGCCGGAACATCTGGATATAAATAATAGATATGGCTGGGTTAGGCATGGCAAGGGCAACAAGGACAGGATGTTTATCATAGCAGAGAATATAAAGGACGAATTAAAAGATTTTATATCAAAAGAATGCGCGTCTTCAGATTCTTATATTTTCAAAGGATTCAACGGGCATCTTACAACAGCGTCAGTCAGGTCTGTAATAAAAAAAGCGGTTAAAAATGCAAAAATAGCAAAGCACGCACATCCTCACACTTTAAGGCACAGCTTTTCAACACATTTAATAGAAAACGGAAGCAGCGTGGCAGAAGTCCAGTCATTGCTCGGGCATGCCAGCGCAGAGACAACAATGATATATCTTCATATTGCCTCTCCAAAAATGATTGGCACAAAGAGCCCTATTGACAGCCTTCCGATAATGTAACTAATCCAAGAATTCAATGCCTAAATGCTGCTCAATCTCTTTTCTCTTCTTCTCTGCCTGCTTCTTGCCAGCGCCGAATATCTGGGAAGATTTGACGCCTGTAACTATGAGCATTGTCCTTATGGTTTTTTCCATGTCTTTGTAGATCTGAGCGCCCCAGATTACCCTGGCGTCTTCATCAAGCTTTTCGGTTATTGTCTCTACTACCTTTCTTGCCTCGTCCAAGGTCATGTCCTCGCCGCCGATCACGTTTATCAGGGCGCCGTTTGCGCCTGAAATGTCAACGTCAAGCAGAGGATTGCTCAGGGCCTTCTCTACAGCTTCAACCGCCCTGTTTTCTGTGTCGCTTTCTCCAACGCCTATCAAGGCGACTCCGCCGCCTTTCATGACTGCCCTTATGTCTGCAAAATCCAGGTTAACCAGCCCTGCCTTGGTAACAAGCTCTGCTATGCCTTTTACAGAATTTGTAAGGATCTCGTCAGCGACCTTGAAGGCTGTATGCAGCGGCAGCTCCGGAGCCAGCTCAAGCAGCTTATCGTTGGGTATCACAATCAAAGTGTCAACAACCTGCTCGAGCTTTTCCAGCCCTACAACAGCGTTTTCGTATCTCCTGTGGCCTTCCATGGAGAAAGGCATTGTAACAACCCCCACAGTCAATGCTCCAAGCTTCTTTGAAACTTCGGCAACTACAGGGGCCGAGCCTGTGCCTGTACCCCCGCCCAAGCCGCAAGTCACAAATATCATGTCGCAGTTCTGAAGAGCTTTCTTAATCTCGGCTTCCTGCTCTCTTGCAGCCTCTTCCCCAAGCCTTGGCTCGGAGCCTGCACCCAAGCCTTTTGTAAGCTCTCTTCCAATGAGGATCTTTTTGTTGGCAGTGGTGTAAAGCAGGTCCTGGGCGTCAGTATTAACGGCAATTGTCTCAACACCGACTATGCCTACTTCCGACATCCTGTTTATTGTATTGTTCCCGCCGCCGCCGCAGCCGATAACCTTTATGGTTGCCCTCTGCCTCGCCAGCAGCTGCTCAAGCTCGGCGTCTATATTCAGGGTCTCCTTGTCCGGCTGGACAGGCTTCCTTTCCATAGAAAGCAGCTTGGGATTGTCATTTTTCAGCTCAGATTCGGTTGCGTGCTTTATGAAGCTTTCCACAAAATCACCTTTTTATTATTGGGCAATGGTTATAACTAATATTTAAATTTAATTGTTTTCCTGTTTTGCGGCGCCCTCTGCCTTGAATTCGATGTCTTTTACATCCGGAAGCGTGCGCTTAACTATCTCCTTTATTTCTTCAATGGCCTTTTTTGGAACGCTAGTGGCAGTGCTGACAACGGCAATGCCCTCCTTCAGTTCTATCCCGGCATCATGCACATGAAAATGCGAATCCAGGATGGATTTCAGCTTTTCCTTGTCATCTTCAATTATCTTGTTTAATTTCACAACATAAACCAGGTCCTTGCCCGCCAGTGGGTGGTTGAAGTCAACATAGCATCGGCCGCCGCCGGCTGTCTTTACGATTCCAAACATGCCGTCAATGTTCAGCTGCAATCCCGGCACTGGCTGTATGTTCTGCTGCCTGAACTTGCTCATGGGGATCATCTGGATCAGCTGCGCGTTCTTATTTCCGAAAGCATCTGCAGCTTTGACTTCCATGGTGTATTCTTTGCCGGTCTCTTTGCCAATGAGCTGCTCCTCAACAGCCCCGAGCAGCATGTTTTCCCCAAGGCAGATAACAGAAGGATGGTAATGCGCATCCTTGTCATAAACCCCCTCTTTTTTTGCCACTTCTTCCTGCGTTGTGTCGAATAAAGAATTATCCTCTTTTGTCCTTGCACTATAGTCTATTTCCACGAAATCGCGCTTCCTGACCGTTGCCATAAAACCGGGTTTCAGAACAAGCGGATTGTTTATAAAGATTTCTACTGCCTGGATTTAACGAACTTTATGATGCTTTCAACAACCTCATTGGGAGAGATATGCGTAGTGTCAATCACGAAATTGTACAGTTTTTTGTCGCAATAATCAGCGCCATAATACTGCATGTACCTTTTTTTCTCGCTGTCCTCCCTTTTTTTGATTTTTTCTGTCATCTCATCAATGTCTTTGCTTTTCTCGTGCTCTCTCTTGTCTTTCAGAATCCTCTCAGCCCTTGTCTTATCTTCAGTTTCAAGAAACACCCTGACATCCGCATTTGGGATGAAGAAGGCAGTCAGCCTTCCGTCAACAACAAGATTGTCTTTTGATTTTGCCAGCTCCTTTAATTTCCCGTCCAATTCAAGGTCAATGGACTTGTCTGTTTCAGCCAGCCTATTAAGCTCTATAAGGCTTATGCCTTTTTCCTTGGCCATTGCCCGCATCAGGTCTCCTATAGAGTAATGCCTTAAATTCAATTTTTCAGAAAGAAGCTTTGCAACGGTGCTTTTTCCGGAGCCTGCCTTGCCGGAGATGGTTATTCGCATAGAAAACTGATTTTGGGATTAGTATTTATATTTTTTGACATGTAGGAAATCACTATGGCGTACGCTTTGCTTCTTCAGAGCGAAGAAAGCCAGCGATTTCCGAGCATGCTCAAAAACACGGAGCGTGTTTTTGACAACAATCTTTTTAAACAGAAGTATCATCTAAAAATATTATGAAACAGGCATTGCTTGACAAGGTGAACATCTTCCTGCTGAAGAGGGGGTTCACCATAAAAAACCTGACAAGGACGTGCTTCGACGTTCTTGCGAGAAGAAACGAGCAGATCTTCCTGGTCAAGGTTCTTGAAGATGCAAATTCCATAGGCAAGGAGCACACGGAAGAAATGCTTTCTGTTGCCGCATACATAGGGGCATCTCCTGTCATAATAGCTGACAAGGCAGGCGACAAGCTTGAGGATAATGTCGTTTACACAAGATTTGAGATATACACGCTTAATTACAACACATTCCTCAACTGCATCAACAACAGATTCCCGTTCATCAAAAGAAGCCATGCAGGGCTTACAGCCTCTGTCGCAGGAAAAAAGCTGAAAGAAAAAAGGGAGGAATCCGGCTATTCCCTGAATGCGCTTTCAAAAAAGATTGGAGTAACGAGCAGGATGATGGCCAAATACGAGAACGAAGATTCAGAGATAACTGTAAACAAAGCGAAAAAGCTTTATGACATCTTCGGCTACCAGGTTTTTGAGCAGGTAGATGTTTTCTCGGGAAACAAGCAGCCAAAAAGCAAATTTGAGTCAAAAGTTTCAAGAAAATATGTAGAGCTTGGATTTGACGCAACTGAAACCAAAAAAACCCCGTTTGACATCATAGCAAAAAAGGGCAAGGAGATAATCTTAACAGAGGTAAGCGACAAGGTCAACCCCCAGATGCAGCCCCTCTCGAAGCTGCTGGACGCTGACAATCTGGTCATATTCAGGAAGAAAAAGCCGAAAAACATCCCTTCAATGACCAAGAAGGAATTCATGGAATTTGACGAAGCCAACGAGCTTGTGAAGTTTCTGAAGGAATTTTGACTCTTGCATTAAATCCGCCGGCGTTATTGAAAAGTTCTCACTTTGTTCGGGTTGCCATCAGTTCGCATGTTAAATTGTTACTATGTAATCTCAATTCCCATTGCAATTTCCTTGAGATGTTGCTGAGCTGCTTAATAATGCTCACAAGCAAAGATGGCAACCTTCAACTTTTCAATAACGCCAATCCGCCAAAAGCTTTAAATAGGGCAACCAGATTATATGTCAAAAACCACCCGTCAGAGACGGGTGGCATGATATGATGAACAGTAAGCCATCCCGTACATAGACGGTGGTTTTTGAGCATCTCAAAAATGTTCGCATTTTTGATGATCATCGTAAATCTTCAATTTACGAGATGCTCGGAAATATATCTTATTGTACAGGCACATTGGACTTACGTCCATCAGTCAAAGACTAAGGGTATATTTCCGACATATGAAAAATGTCACTTAAAAATAAGCATAATGCAGAAATTATTGCAATCATTTCTATAGTTATTATTTCGATTATTATCGTGGCTTAAGGCTGCCTTAAACTTTCTTTAAAATTTCTGAAAAAAGTTAAAGGTGATGATGTGTTATATTGCTAAAAATATGCACACATGGATTGAGAAAAGATGAGAGTTATGGAGAAGTAAACGATGAAATTATCTGAATATAGGATTGGAGTGCCAAGAAAATTCGAAGTTTCCGGCTTGCATAATGGAAACAATACAGGTAATGCTTTGGTATTGGATAATTTACGCGGTTGGGGCATAAACCTATATTTTGTGACTAATGGAGGCGGGGCGGTACACTTTAACGAGCACATAAGACCGCTAAGGAGTCTAGATGACTTACAGACTGGCGACCCGGTAGCAAAGGTATTCCATGAGACACTATGCGCTTATGCTGCTCCGGCTCGTTATCTGGCTGGGGGGAATATTACGGCAGCCAGCCTGACTACAGGCGGCGCACTTGATTTAGCTGGTCCAGCTATAGTGGAATCAAAAATGCATGGTGTGCCCGTCGTTTATTTAGCCGCTTTGAGCGCTTCAACTGCCGGGGATAACTGCCCGCTTCAAGACACAACCCCCAATGGTTTTAATACAGTTGCGACAATGAAACAAAGATTTGGCGATGGATGCCAAGTAATTGACGGTGTTAAAAGAATAGAAGAAGTTTTGTATAATGCTAGGGATAGGTTAGCAGACTCCAAACCGGTGCTTATACTCTATCATCCAGATGTGCTTAAGGAAAATGTCCCTTGGTTTGAAGTGCCATGGGTTGAAAGACCAAGAAATTTTGACCAAAGGGCTTTAGATGAATTTGCCACTTCATTTCAACAAGAAACTGATGGCAAGAGGGTTGTTCTTTTTGTTGGAGAGGAAGCATCAAGATACGAAAGAATGCCTGAGCTGACAACTGCGCTTGCCAGATTATTAAAAGCTCCAACCATATACACCCAAATTGGAGTTTCCGGCGTGTCTCCAGAAAATGAATTTGCTGCAGGCTATTTGATGCTTGGCTATAATGATTTTGCCAAGAGATTATGGCGTAGCCTGACCCATGAGGATACTGTAATGTGTATTGGATTTGACCCATTTGAGTATTCAACAAACCAAGAAAGGATAAATGCTAATGCTGTTGTCATGACAAACTATGATAGACCATACGGTTCAGTCAATGGTACATTCAAGCACAGGTTTGAAGGAAGCTATAAACACATTCAAGGAGATTTAGAGCTTGTAGTACTGGAAATGTTAAATCGCTTAAAGATTCAACATCTTACTAGACCAAACGTTGAAGTTCCGAATGACTTGAATGAAGTTGGGTATAAGGCACCATCTAAGAGATTTACAAATATGGTTAAATTCTATCAAGCGTTAGCTGGCCTTTTTGAGCCTGAAACTTTTTATATAGGGGATGTTTGCATGGGTTACAAAGATTTTCAGCGAGTTACACAACGTCCAGTAAAAGGAGTTAAAGTTACATATATGCACCAAGGTTCGTTGATGGGCCAAGGAGCGGGTGAAGCGTTAGGTGTCAGATTTGCAAGGCCGGATGCCCATGTACATCTTGTTACAGGTGATGGTTGCTTTCGGTATTTCGGAGCCACACTGGGCGAGATGAAAGACCTAGGATTAGTTGTCTGGCTGTTGGACAATAGCACCCATGGGTTAGTTAGCTGGGGATTAACAAAAATTAAACCATACTTGCCGGCAGACAGAAAATTAACTGATGTTGTCAGCGTTGATTATGCCAGAATTGCCAGAGCTCAAGGCTGGGACGGATTTAATTTACGGCCTGACTTAAGCAACATGGAAGAAATCATGAGCCGTGCCAATAGCAGCAATACCAAATCCATGCTAGTCCGAGTTAAGGTTCACATGGACGACGACCTCGGCCAAAATCCTCGCTTGGATACATTAGGAAGGCAAGGGCAAGTTAGTTTGTGATACTATAAATTTTCATCAACCATCAACCGAAATCTTTATATACATTAATTTTTATTTGCATTTTACAATATTAAAAAAAGAGGCTGATTGAGATGGTGGAAGAGGCAGAAGGCTATTACAAGGATATTTCTGAATTGAAAGGCGAATTAGGCGCCTTCAGGGAAAAGAAGGAAGTTTCTGTGAAAGAGCTGCACGAAGCTGTGAACAAGCTGGCCCAGGCGATAACCGGCATGCTTGATGTTTTCGGGGCGGCGGCAGAGCAGATGAAGCTTGAGGAAAGAGAGCTTGAGTCGGATGCAAGAAAGCACGACATGATAGTCTCAAAGCTGGACAAGCTCATAGACCAGAACAGGACCATTGCAGAAGGGATGGTGGCGATTGTAGAGATGGTGAAGGAAAGGATAGTTGCGCCTGCGAAGGAAAGGCAGGAACCGCTGTTCAAGCCGGCTGAAGCGGCGCCATTCAGGCCCGAGCCGTCTCCTTTTATGAAGCCGCAGGAATGGCCAAGGCCGCAGCAGTTGGCTCCTGCAATCCAGCAGCCTGCGCCGGATTTCGGAATGCCGCCATTGGAGCCGGTGCCGCAGGACTTTGACATTGAAGAGCCTTCCCTGGACGAAGAGCCGAAGAAAAAGAGCCTGTTTGGAATGTTCAAGAAATGAACTTATGATTTAATGCAAATGCAGCCCTTACAAAACTCGAAATCTTTCAGAAATTTTGCAAAGCACCTCTTTCTTGTGAGCAGGACCTACAGGGAAAGAAACAAGGCAAAGGAAGATGTTGACCAGCACCTCCACAGGATGAGGAAATCCGTAATCAGGATGAGCCTGACTTACAGCGAAATTGACAGGCTGAAGCAGAAGATTGCCAATCTCGTAAGCTTGGAGAGAAAATTCTCAAAATATTTCAAGCCCGAAGACAGGGAAACCGAAGGGCTGAAAAACAGGATAAGCGAGCTGGAGCAGGAGTTAAAAAATGAGAGGGAATCAAAGCTCAGCGCAATAGACGATTATAACGAGAGGATAAATGAGCTGACAGAGTCACTGAACAATGTCAAGCACAGGACTAAATACTTGTTGATTGAAAGGGCAAAAAGGCATGAAAGATTCCGGGCTTTGGAGCAGAAGATAAACAAGAAGGTTGACGTCCGGAATTATTACGGCTCATAAGTCCCGGGCCATGACGGTGTTTCTCTGGTTAAGCCTTGCCCTTTTGCAGGCATCTGCAACCAATTGCTTGTTCCTCTCTTCCAGCGCCCCGTAGAATTCCTCTGCAACGCTTAATGGCTTGCCGTCTATTTTTGCATGCTCCTTTACCTGTGTTCTGACTATAATTGATTTGGTCATTGTGAAAGTTCAATTATTTTTAATTTTTTAAAATTTCTTATTTGTTAATGTATTATTTTTATTGTTTTTCATCAATCTCTGGGAAGAACGTCCCGACAAAGCCGCATTTATTGCATTTGAAAGTTGGATTCGCAAATTCTCGCGCTATGTTTGCCGTAGACCAGTCAGTTATTACTTCATTACTTTTGCATTTCGGGCACATTCTTTTATCAACCATGCGAATAGGCAATATTTTTATTATCCCTTAAATACTTTCTGTTTTGTAAAATACTCATTTTATAGTAGTGATATTACGGAAGATTTATATAGGGGGAAATGGTAGTGTTCTATAATGGGGGAATTAAATCTAGAAGGATTTGTAGCCAGAGGTTGGCATGGAATTAATTTTGTTACTGATAGAGATCCCAACTTTTACGCAGTCAGATTTCCAAATTCCCAGCCAGAATATAACATGACAAATTTGTTTGGCGTCAACATAAAGGCGAAAATTCCTGTTGATCCCGCTCAGGTGAGTGGAGGTTATGCTTATGTTATGTTGCCTGGAGATTGGACACAGCATGATGCAATAGTTTCTGAGCAAGTTATTGGGTTTCCTGGATTTGGATTGATTAGACCATTTGAAGTTTTTCAGGAAACTAAAACGCAGGGAATTGAGCGCGTATCGGTGCCCAGAAGAATTTTTGGAGTTACTCTAGGTGAAAGAATTGAAGAACGGCCGCAGGAAATTCTTAGTTATATCCCAGTCTACTTAAATATGCAGGGAAACTTGACAACTAAAAAATCTGATAATGAAAGATTACTGGGGGTAAATCTAGAATTCAATGACCCAAGAGCAATAAGAGGTTATACATCCGCACAATATACAGCCCTATTTAGAGAATCAGATTACAAAGCCTTATTGGAAGAAGTTGAAAGAGATCCTTCGGTCTTATTCAGGATGTGCAATGTCGCATTTCCGGAATATCTGAAATTTCAAAAAGATATTACTCAGTTCCAAGGACCTAAAAAATTTGTAATAGCTAATTCGCCTGAACAAATGCGAGCAATTGCTAAAAGCTTGAGTACGGAGTAAAATATCCAATTGTATCCCTAACATCAGCCAGTGAATATCAAAAATGCTCAACAAATCAATATCTATTTTAAAACAAATGCAGTACCCCACAGGGCTTTTCGCAGCCAGCAGAATGACTGTCAAAACAGGCTACAATTTAGCCTGGATAAGGGACAATGTATATGCAGCAATCGGCTTGGAAGCAGCCCAAAAATATTCTGACGTTAAAAGAACCCTTAGGGCGCTTCTGGATATTCTCTTAAAGCACGAATACAAGATAGACTGGGCCATAAAAGAAAAGCCAAAGCACCATTACCAGTACATACATGCAAGATACGACCCAATAACAATGGAAGAGATTTACGGGCAGTGGGGGAACAAGCAGAATGACGCAATAGGGGCTTTATTATTTAAGATTGGAGACTTAGAGGAAAAAGGCATAAAAATTTTAAGAAATAAAAACGATTTAAGAATAATTCAAAAGTTGGTCAATTACCTTGAAAGCATTGAATACTGGCATGACAGGGACAACGGGATGTGGGAGGAAAATGAGGAAGTTCATGCTTCATCAATTGGAGCTTGCTTAGCTGGATTGAGAAAGATGAGAAAAATTGTTGACGTTCCAGAAGACTTGATAAAGAAGGGAGAAGAAGCGCTTGTTGAATTATTGCCAAAGGAATCGGAAACAAAAGAGGTCGACATGGCATTATTGTCATTGATTTACCCGTACAATGCGGTTAGTGAAGAAGAGGTAAATATTATTTTAAAAAATGTGGAAGAAAATCTTGTTAAAGAGAAGGGAGTCATAAGGTATATTGGCGATAAATACCATTACAGGAACGGGGAAGCCCAGTGGACTAAGGGGCTGCCGTGGCTTGCAGTTATCTACAAGCAATTAAAAAATCCCGAAAAGTACGCTTTTTACATGAGAAAGACAATGGAAGCGATGAATGAAAAAGGGGAATTGCCTGAATTGTATTACGCAAACAGCAATGAGCATAATGAAAATACGCCTTTGGCATGGAGTCAGGCGTTGTTTGTGGCGGGGTTGATGGAGTAAAAATGAGTTTAGAAGAAGGATTGACAAGAAGAGAAGCTACACGACTGATATTAGTTGGCGGAGGGTACATTGCCTCTAATCCAATTGGTTTAGCTATTCAATCCAGGCATGATGCACAACCCAGTTGCACATACACGCTTTTTCAGGTAAGAGAAGGCCTAGTGTCGCCAAAAGATTATGTTGCAGATAAAGCCCAATGCCTGCCTGAGGTAAGGCAAGCCATTAGTGATGGAAAGTTAGCAGGGATACTTTTTCAGCCAACAGATCATGAAGTGGAAGATGCCGTGAGTCACTCATTTTCAAGCAAAATAGAAGATCCTGTGCGGGTTGACCAGTTAGTTCGCACCCAAATGAAAAATTATGTAAATGACAAATCTCAAGAAAAAAATAAAAGAAATATAGGGAAGTTCATTCCAAGTTTGGTGGCGGTTTTCGGGGAAGGGCATCCGCATTACATTCTTTTTACGGATAATCTGGTTTTATTCCCTGAAATAAATAATGATGCGGATGTGGATAGCATATTTAGGCACGAATTAGAACACCTTCTGGATTTCAACCGCGGCATAACTCTTGGAAATCGAAGGCTTTCATATGCTGTATTAAGGGGGGAAGCGTACAGCGCGGAATTTATGCATCATCTGTTAGAAGTTAGGGCAACATACAATGAATTAAGGAACGCATTTTACGAAAGAGTTACAAAAGGCAATTCTTCGGTGAGCCCCAGATGGCTTGGTCATCAGTCAAGATATTATGCCGAAAGCTGGGACTTTTTAAAGAAAAATGCAAAATCTGATTTTGAAAAAGAAATAAGCAAACTGCAACTTGCAGAATCTAATGGCATCAGGCCAGAAATAGAGGGCGGAACTTTGTTTATTTCATGTGATTTATTTGGGCAAAAAGTCCGCCTAAGGATAGTAAGGCCCAAGTAAATTACCTAAAAAGATTCCACCCCATCAATTGGAAGGTATGTCAAAAAACCCGGATGCCTTGTTCAAGGGAATCCCAAATTAATTCAAGCCTCCATCCTCTTTATCTCCAAGCCATAAAAATCCTTGTCGCGAGAGATAATTTAGAATTATCTTTTTACCAAATGCAATTCCTCGTTCCGAAAGTCGTCGATCATCTTCAAAATTTCCTGGGTAGAATACTTTCTCTTTTGCTTTATTTTATCCCCAATCTTAAACATTTCTTCCATTGAAGGGCAATCTTCTAAATCCTTCTTGTCGAATTTACTCACCATTAAAATTTTCATCCTTAATAGATATAAATCTTTCGGATTTTTATCCAAAGACTTCATCAATCATCTCCATATACATCGCATTGCTCCATGCCTGGCTGAAGCAGCCTGTCGGAGACAATTCCTTTGCAGAGCTGATTTCAGAGGCGCAGCCGATGCAGCCTTTCCATAAAATGTCTTCTGTGCTTGCATTTATTATTTTTTCAACATATTTTTTGAATTTTATTTTATTTATTCTGTTCAGTTGGATTGCCGCCAGATTATTCAGATAAAACCAAGAATCGCCCCTGTGGTAGCTTTTATTGTTTTCTCCTGTATCGTACTCCGTGAATAATTGGTTATTCTTGTCAATTGTAGCCAGG
>Ga0209541_10013109_pt1 | contig 12721 bp, 13 predicted proteins | sample RifCSPlowO2_01_FD_184027 | JGI IMG/M metagenome (GOLD analysis project Ga0209541, IMG submission 184027) | Groundwater microbial communities from Rifle, Colorado - Rifle CSP2_plank lowO2_0.1 (SPAdes) (version 2) | ecosystem: Environmental > Aquatic > Deep subsurface > Groundwater | place...
CACCATTCAATTAAGTACTAAGGACGCCTCGCTTTTTGTCCGCAGACAAAAAGTTGCGAACGAAGTGAGCAATCCTTTAGGGCGAGGAGGATGTCACAAATATAAACCCTATAAGTTGGTTTATTTCTCCGATAATTCCTTTAGGCAGGGCAGAAACGAATAAATTAAATCCCGAATTTTATGAAAATTTTGATGTGGATTTTTGGGATAAACTATGTTTTGAGGGTAAGTCCGCCCAAATAAATATTAGATTAATAGATATGCCTACAAAAGGAAAAGATAGATTATCTTCTTACGAATGTTCGGGCGCGATAAATTTTTGTGAGATTCATTCTAATGGCATTGTTTCTCCTTGTACTTTAAGCAGATTGTGCATACCTGAATGTGAGATAAAATTTGATAATATAAAAGAAAAAAGACTTTCTGATATTTGGAATGGCCCAGCTTTTAATAAATTTAGAAGTTTTATGAATAAAGGTTGTGAAGGATGTAAGGTGATTTCAAAGTGTAATAAATGTGTAGCTCAGAGTTATAAATATTTTAATAATGGTTATTCCCCTACTCCTTATTGTATAAAAAAGGGAGAGATCCTGGGATTAAAAAAACTTAAAGAATATAAAGAGATGTTGAATAAAAATATTAAATAAGATGTATACCTTTAATAAACATGTAAGATGGAGAAAGGATAATAATGAAATATTTATTTGTGATTGTAAGAGATTAATTGATTTTAAAGTTCCATTTGAGTTTGAAGAAGAGTTAGTTCAACTGAGTGAAGGGGTCAACGAGCTTGACTTAAATCCAAAGAGTAAAAAATTGTTTTTAGATTTTAAAAAAATGAAACTATTAAGCAGTTTGAAAATTCGCCAAATCGATAAAAATGAATTTTACCAAGCTATGAGCATATTAGACAATGAATTAAAAAGAGTTAGAGATAATAAATTTTTATTAGAGAAATTTAAAAAATATCCTGAATTTTTTATAGGAGTATTTTTAGAAAATGAACTTATGGGGCTAATCTGCGGATTTCCAAGAGAAGATTATTTATTAATCAGCGAAATTGCTATTGATTCAAAATTTCAAAATCGAGGATTTGGAAATAGATTAGTTAAAAAATTTGAAGAAGTTGCAAAAGAAAAGGGTTATAAAAAAATAAATGCGGGGGCACAAGATAATGCAGTTATGTTCTATCAAAAATTGAATTATGCACCCTTTTTATTAATTCAATGTAAAGAAAGTGATTACACAAATAAGAATTTCAAGGATATGAAAATAAAGAGAAATGTTAAAAATAAGGATTATAGAATATTAGAAGCAGATATAACAAGTGCAGATTTAAATTTACTAAATAATCTAAGAAAAAAATATCCTAAAGTTCATTTTCAATATATCTTTACAAAGAAGTTATAAAAAAAATGTGAGTGATTTATAAATAATTGGCTTCTTGAAACGCATAGTGTGAGTGGGGAATAAGCTATGTCTTGTAGATAACTGATTTTATATTTAATATTTTCTATACTAAGAGATATGGGATTTTATGGAAAGAAAGAGAATGAAGTTGCTTAAAGTTATAATCCTTCTGAATGATAAATTATTAATAAAATAAATGGTGAATAATTTTTCTTAAAACTTTCCGAAAGTTTTAAATAGAATTGTTATTTAGAATAAATATGAAAAAACAGATAATGGATTTTAATGTATTAATAGAACAAGATGAAGATGGGATTTATGTAGCGAGAGTTCCAGAAATAGAAGGATGTTATACTCAAGGCAAAACTTTACAAGAAGTTTTAGAAAGAATAAAAGAGGCAATTGAGGTATGCTTAGAGGCAGATAAAGAGGAAATAAATCTTATGAGATTTGTCGGGATACAAAGAGTTAGTGTTGAAAAACCTCAATTGGCTTAAAAAAGAGGAGATTTTTGATATGACTAAACTTATTACTATTTCTGGTAAAGAAATGTGCAAACTTTTAGAAAAAATTGGTTTTAAGAAAATTTATGGAAAAGGAAGCCATGTGAGATTTAAGCATCCTGATGGAAGAAGAACCGTTGTTCCTGTTCATGGAAATGAAGATTTAGGTAAAGGACTTCTAAGGGAAATTTTAAGACAAGTTAATTTAAGCAAAGAAGAATATGAAGAATTGAGAAGAAAAGTATGAAAGTTAATTTAACAAAACAATGCAGATAATGGAACAGACAGAAATATCTCACTAATCGCAGGATGGAATTTAATTGGATATTCAAGCAATGAAACTAATTTGAGTTTGGCAAATGCTACATTTACATTAAGCAATGGAACAAAATATACTTGGGCTCAGGCATTATCAAATGGAAAGCAACAAGCATATTTAGCTTATTATGATTCAAGCTCTGCATCTTTATCAGAAAGAAAATACAAATATTTATCAACAGAAAGCGGATTAGATGATACTGCATTTAGAAATAAAAAAGGATATTGGCTTTATGCCAACCAGTCTGGTAATTTGACTTTGCCTGGTGTGGGGGGGACGACGAGTGGGCAGACTTATGCTTACTCTAAACTTAGAGTAATGAATTCAACAGGAAGTGAAGTTAGTATTGCAGATGCAAGAACATTAGGGTGGTTGTTTGGAACAAGCCCTGAGAATTATATTAATTACAAAGAATCTGATGTATGGAAGTATATCTGTGAAGATGAGGATCTTTGTCATTTGGTTGTTTTAAATTCCTGGCAAGGATACTTTATTTATAGTAATCAGGATAATATAATTTTGGTAAGGCAGAATTAAATTAATCTCCCAACTTTAAAATCAAGCTGACTATGGAAATAATAGAAGATAAAAAAGAAATAAATAAAATCATTGATAAAATAACAAAAAAAGAATAAATATGAGAGCTCAGTATTGTCCGAAAACCATACTGAGCATTAACGAAGATATATAGTGCTTATTATATTTAAACCTTCTTATTTATAGAATTCCAGACGGATTCGTGGATTACAGAGATTTAGCTACTTTTACTAACAGTTGGTTAGCCGATGTTAATGATCCTAATACCTGGTAAGAATTACTCTCCTTCTGAATAAATACTTGGCGACTTCTTGATTAACTTAAAACATCTACAGAAACTTTAATATATTGGTTTTTATATATTGGATTTTCTATGTTAATTAATGCAGGATATAAAATGGGAGAAGATTATACTTTAAGCTGTTTTCTTAATTCTTCTGTGTTAAATATTTTAACAGAAGATTGTTCTTTAAATTTTGGTTCATTAGACCAGATTGAACAATTGAGTTTTAATGCAAGTGCAAATATAGGAACATCTTTGTCATGTATTAATTGTTTAGCTTTTGATTCAAATTGGTTAAATGATTCTTTAGGAATAATTTTAATTAATTTTGTTAATTCAGACAATACATCATTAAACTGCACTGAATTTGTTTTAGAATATTTTAATACATCTGATTCATTTTTCTTTAGTTCATCAATTACATACTCTGGGGTAAATAACTCTAATCCTAAAATATCAGAAGTAATGATAATCAATCGAACAGGATTGTCTCTAAAAAAAGAAATTAATATGTTTGTATCAATAACTAATTGCATTTTTTACCATCCTTCTTTTTTGTATCTTTTCCATACACTTTCTTTTATTTTATCTCCGAGTTTTAAACAATCTTCTTCTGTTAATTCAGAGTTTTCTAACATTTTATCAAGTTTTTTCAGTAATAAAGCTCTTTTAACCTTTTCTTCTAGGAATTGTCTCATAGATTCTGAAAAGTTTAATTCTGGCAATTCATCTAATTTAGCTTTGAGTTCGTTTGGAATGGATAATGTTATATTTGGCATTCTAGTACCTCCTGTGTATTCTGTGTAAGATGTGAAAGTATTTAAATCTTTCGTTTAGTTTTCTCCCCCCTCGGCGCAGAATTATTCTCCTTTTGAATGAATACTTGGTGAGGATAGATTTTTATTCTGCTTATTTTTAGTTTAAGCATGCCTAAAGTAGAATTTATCTTTGACAAAGAAAAAGATATTTGGAATTATTGGAGTACTGCTAATGGCAGTTCAAAATGGCATGATTTTTCTAAGGATATGCCTAAAGATATTTATGAATTAATAAAAGATAGGAAATATGAGGATGTTAAAAAAATAATAAAAGAAAAAATTTCTTATATTCAAAACAAAGAGATGATAGGAGTTTTTATAAAAGCTCTGGAAACTTCATGGGAAAACATTGAAAAAGAGTATTTTAAAAGGCTTGAAAAAATAACAAAAAAGAAAATTTATACCGATAAATTTACAGCATTTATAACTACTACTGGAAGATGCCCTTATGATGATAAAAAGAATTGGTTTATGGTCAGTTTGTTTTATTCCTTACCTATGTCATTAAGCACCTGCGGACACGAAATTATGCATCTGCAATTTCATCATTATTTTTGGAAAGATGTTGAAAAAGAAATAGGTTATGAGAAAACATCAGATTTGAAAGAAGCTCTAACTGTTTTATTAAATTTGGAATTTGAGGATTTATGGTTGATGAGAGATAAGGGTTATGATTCCCATCAAGAACTTAGAAAGTTTATTTCTGAGGAATGGAAAAAAGAGAAAGATTTTGATAAATTGCTTAAAAAATGTATAGGCCATCTTAAGTAATTCCAATTTTCTAAATATTTATAAATGCGTTTTCTTTCTATTATTATAACTGGTAACTCTTTAAAATGGGCGCTAGAGGAGCAGAAGATCAGGCGTTTATTATTATAGATTACTAATGTAAAAAATGAAAAAAGAAGTGTTATTGATTTTAGTATTTAGCTTATTGTTAATTCCGTTTATATCCGCAGATATGAATTTAAGAATTGAAGGGACAATTAACAATCAAACATCTGATTTATGGCTTAAGGTAAAAACAGGCGCAACAGGAGATGTTGATGTTTATGACTTGAAAGCACCCACCCCCCCAAGCAATTATTCTCAGTTTGCTTCAACTGTTGCAGGAAACAGTATGTCAATTGATTCTTGGAGCTCTAATCCAAGAACCCTAAATCTAACTTATCATATGTCATCAGCTCAGACAGGAACTTTAAATCTTTCTTGGAATACTGATTCTATTGACTCTACTTTATATCTTGTAACATTAAAATATTTTGGGAATGATTCAACATATAATCCTGATAACAAAATTGGGGATAATGTTGATATGAAAACAACTTCTTCTTATACAACAAGTGTTTCAGGAGAGTCTGATATTTACATACAGATACATGTTGATGTTCCTGCTACAACTACTCAAACAACGTCTAGCAGCGGCGGGGGTGGGGGCGGAGGAGCAGCTCCATCAGTAATTCCTATAAAAGGAGAAGATGTTTTTATTGGAAATAAATTTATGGACGCCTTTGTTGTTCTGGGTTCAAAAAGAACAAGATACATAAATCTGTTTAATCAGGCAGATACACCAGTTATGGTAACTGTCGATTTAGGATCTCTTGGTAGTAGAGGGATTTTAGCTGTTGATTCTGCAGATTTATCATTTGATTTACCTGGAAGAACAAGCAAAAATATTGAAGTCACAATAATATCCCCTGATAAAGTAAGAAATTACAAAGGGAAAATAGTATTAAAAGGAGTAGCAAGACAAGAAATTGAAGTAGACATCACTGTTACAGACCAAAATTTATTATTTGACGCAGAACTTAGTGTTCCATGGGAATATAATATAATCGGGGTTGGTTCTGATATCCCTATTCATGTTAAATTAACACCACAAATTGAAAATCCAAGGCTTGATGTCAAGGCTAATTATTACATAAAAGATGAAGATGGAAACATTATTCATGAGGAAAGTAAGACCTTTATTGTAGAAGGACCATGGGATGATGATATAACCTTTCAGATAGGTAGCAAGGTAACAAATCCAGGGAAGTATTATATTGAGCTGGAGTTAGAATATCCTTGGCCTAATCCTGTTGGAGTTGCTACCTCAAGATATAGTTTTGAGGTCAGAGAAGCTGCTATGGTTGGGGGAGGGGTTTTAGGAGCATTAATGAATTATAAGTTTGTTTTATTTATTATAGGAGGGATTGCATTTATAATTCTTTTACTAGTAATTGTGATTATGGTAGAACATAATAAAAATATAAAAAGGAAAATTAGATTAAGAAGATAAAACTGACTATTAATATTACTAATAAAATAAACAAGATAAGCAAGGGCAAACAAGATTAAGCTAAGAGATGATTGCTTCATATTTTAATCATTTAACACATTACCAAAAAGAGACGAGAAGATGGAAAGAAAAAAATTAAAAATTTTAATAACCGCCCTGGTTATCATCATATTAATAGCCGCAGGATTTCTTGCAAAATATTATTTATTCCAAAAAGAGGAAGAGAAAGGATTTGAGTTAGACACTTTATTTTTGAAAGTAGCAATAAATCAAGGGGGAAGCTCTGTTAACAATGTAAAAATTATAAATACAGGAAAAAAACAGACTTTTTTAATTAAAGTTATAGAATTAGATGATCTAATTAAGCCAGAAGAAACAAGTGTTGAATTAGATCCTCAAGAGGATTATAGTATTAAATTAATAGTTAATGGCAAGGACAAAGAGCCAGGGGTTTATTTAGGAGAATTAGAAATTTCTGCCGGCAACAAACAGAAAATTCCTATCATACTTGAAATTCAATCTAAAGAGGTTTTGTTTGACAGCAATGTCAATCTTTATCCTCAAGGAAGAGATCTTATTCCTGGAGAAAAATTAAATGCAGAAATAAAGATTTTTGATTTAGCGGGAATAGGAAGAGACAATGTGAGATTAACTTATTTTATTAAGAGTTTTGATGATAGAACTCTTGTTTCTGCTTCAGAAGATTTAGTTGTTGATGGAAAGCTAGATTATTCAAGATCTTTGGATTTGCCTAAAAATTTAAGATTAGGAAATTATGTATTTATAACAACAACAAAATATAAAGAATCTTTTGGAACTGCAAGTGTATTTTTTAAAGTTGTAGAATTTAAAGAAGAAAGTTCAAGCAGTAATAATCTAATTATAATTATAATCACACTCTTTAGTCTTTTCTTTTTAGTATTCTTAAGTTTATTTTTATACTCTATGTTTTATAAAGACAAACTTTTAATTGAACTTCAAAATCAATATAAGAGAGAATTAAGAAGACAGAGGGAATTAATTGAGAATAAAGAAAAGATTGGTTATACTAAATTAAGAGGTGAAGCTGAAAGAAAAGAGTATAAAAGAGAAATAGAGAAAATTAAGAAACAAAGATTAAAAGAATTAGCAAATCTTCAGGATAAGAGAGTTAAAGAATATAATCATATAAAGAAAAAAAGTAAAGGAAATCAACTTAAAAAACAGCTTAATGCTTGGAGAAAAAAAGGCTATAATACTTCTGTTTTAGAAAGGAAATATAGAATTCCAAAGGCAGAAGATATAAAAAAGAAAGTTGCTGAATGGAAAAGAAAAGGCTATGACATAAGTGTTCTAGAAAAAAGAATTAAAAAATAAGCAAGATTTAAAAATAACTATTTCTTTAGTATATTACTGAAAGATGGTGAAGAAAAAGGGTGAAACTGGTAGGTCTCTTAGACAAGATTTTGAGGTTTTTGCAAAAGGCGTTGAAAGACTAGAAGAATTAAGAGCTGAATTAAACAGCCTGAATACTAAAGGACACGAAGAAGAAGTTGCTTCTATAAGATCTAAGCTAAAAAATGTTTCTTATATTCCTGAAATTGAAGAAGAGATAAGGATTTTGAAGACTAAGATTAATGGAAAATATAGAAGAAGAGAAGAAAAAAGATCAGGTCTTTCTGATCCCCATATTAGAATTAATAAAAAAATAAAAGAATTAGAAGAAGAAGTTAAGAAAAAAAGAAGGGTTGTTGGAAGCAAAGAAATAGCTAAAATACCAAAACTAGAAGGACAGATTAATTATCTTAAATCTATTTTAAAAAAGCAGCAAGAAGATGAAGATAGAAAAAAGGAATTACTAAAAAAGATTGATCCTAATGTTAATCTTTTGATAAACACCAGATTTGATATGACCTTAAATGAAGTAAAAGCAGAGCTCTCTAAAAAAATTAAGGCAAGAGAATCACAAATGCAAAGGCAATTACAAGATGATTTGGAAGCAAGAAAGAAGAATTTTGAGTTGCAATATAAAACTTTGGAAGAAAATTTTGAAAAAAAGTATAAGGATAAAGTAAGTGAGCATTTGGAAAGTGAAGTTAAAAAGAGATTTAATGATGCTTTAAGGCAAAGAGTTGAAAATTTAAGAAGCATTCTTGAAAAAGAATCTGCTAAAAAATTAAGAGCAAAACAAGAAGAATTAGACCAGAAGGAAAAACAGAAATTAAAAGAATTAGAAGAAGCTAAAAATAGAATCAAGAAAAAATTATCTTTAAGCATTACAACTAGAATAAAGGAAGAAGAAAAAAAATTACAGGATTTTTTGAATTCTAAAGAGATTCAAGATTTAGAAAGAAAAGAAAGAGTTATGAAAGAAGAATTTGAATCTAGATCTGAAAGAATTTTAGCAGCAAACAAGCAAATATTACAGAAAAGATTTGAAGAAAGATTAAGAAGAGAACTTGAAGAAGAAAAAAGAAAAATGAGGGAAGCTTTGGCAAAAGAAAAAGAACAAGAGGTTGATAAAAAAGAAAAGAGCATGAGAGGAAAATTAAAGAGCCAACAGGAAAAAATAAAAAAAAGTTTTAAAGAAATATTAAGAGAGCAACAAAATCAACAAACTAAAATATTAAAAGATAAGGAAGAGAGATTAAGAAAAAGACTTTTTGAAGAGTCTGCAAGAGAATTATCAAGAAGTAAATTTCTACTTGATAAAAAGCAAAATGAAATACTTTCTGAAGTAAGAGAAAGAAAAAAGAATTTGAGAGATAAACTTGCTCTTGAATTTAATCATAGACTTGAAGAAAAGAAAAAAGAATTAAAAGAAAAAGAAAGAAATATTCTAGTTAGTTTGATAAAAGAACATGAGACATTAAAATCTAAGATAAGGGGAGAAAAAGAAAGAGAATTAACAGAAAAACAAAAAGAATTGAAAGTGGAATTAGATCAAAAGCAATTAAATCAATTAAGAAATAAATTACAGAAAGATTTTTTCTCTAATAAAAATAATCTTCAAAAAGAATATATGGATAAATTGACTGAAGAGAAAGATAAAATAAAAGAAAATGCTCATGAAGAAATTCTTGCGCAAAGAGCAAGATTAAATAATAAAATGCATGAACATCTTACTTCTGAAGTTAAAAAATTGCAGGATAAACATAGTTTAATAAAAAAACAAGAAGAAAAAAGAATAGAAGAAATGAAAAAAAGATTAGAACAAGAAAAAGGATTTTTATCAAGAATTAAAAATCAACTAAATTTTGAGATAAGAAAAATGAGAGAAGGTAAGGAAGCTTATAAAAAACAAGTAAAAGAAAGATTAGAGAAAGAAAAACAAGAAGAGATTAAAAAAGCAGTTGAGCAGGAATCTTCATCAATTAAAAATCAATTAAAAAAGGAATTTGATGAAAAATTAAAATTAGAAATGAGAGCAAAACAAGCAGAATTTGAAAAAAAGAAAGCTGACTTAGCTTTAGAAATCCAGCAAAAAGCTAAAGCATTATTTAATTAATCCAAGACAACCTGGCGGTTTTCTTAGATGTTTCTTTCCCTTGATTTTACTTATTAAAAATCTACAAAAATATTGAATTTTATGCTTTTAGGCCTTAAAATACCTAATTTTTAGCAGTAAGGTTTATATACTAAAATGCTTTTTTTAATGTAGAAATTGACTAATTTTAAAAATTTCTAAAAGGAATTTTTAAGCCACAAAAATCTAAAAGATTTTTGATGTTTTAGCAAAAAAAATTGCCAAAAACCTAAACATTTAGTCAAATCTATCTAAAACGCAAAATGTCAATTCCATTTCCCAATTCAAACTAAACAAAAGAAACTAAATTGAAAAATGTCAAAAGAATATACAGCAGAGAGCATTAAAGTGCTAGAAGGCCTGGAAGGGGTCAGAAAAAGGCCTGCAATGTACATAGGAAGCACTGGAAAAGATGGTTTGCACCATTTAGTGTATGAAGTAGTGGATAACTCAATTGATGAGTGTTTAGCTGGTTATTGCACTCAAGTAGAGATTATACTTAATAAAGATGGAAGTTGCACTGTTATTGATGATGGAAGAGGTATTCCTGTTGATATTCACCCACAATACAAGAAATCAGCTATGGAAATAGCTCTTACAAAGCTTCATGCAGGAGGTAAGTTTGATAAAGATGCTTATCAGATTTCAGGAGGTTTGCATGGGGTTGGAGTAAGCTGTGTAAATGCACTGTCTAAGAAATTAATTGCAACTGTAAAAAGAAATGGAAAGGTTTACAGACAAGAATATAAAATTGGTGTTCCTCAGTATGATGTTAAAATTGTTGGAACATGTGGTAAAGATGAACATGGAACAGAAATAACTTTTTGGCCAGATGTAGATATATTTTCAACACTTGAATTTGATTTTGCTATTTTAAAGAAAAGATTACAGGAAATTGCTTTCTTAAATCCAACTGCTAATGTTATTCTTAGAGATGAAAAAAATGGAAAAAAAGAAAGCTTTCATTATGAAGGGGGGCTGATAGAGTTTGTTAAATATATAAATCATAACAAACCTGTTTTGCACAAGCCAATTTATTTTAAGAGAAAAGAAGATCATACTGAAGTTGAAGTTGCTATTCAGTATAATGATACTTATAATGAAAATATTTTTGGATTTGTTAATACTATTAATACAACAGAAGGTGGAACTCATATTTCTGGATTTAAAACTGCTTTAACAAGAGCATTAAATGATTATGCAGATAAAAAAGGATTATTGAAAAATGAAAAACTTTCTGGAGATGATGCAAGAGAAGGTTTAACTGCAATTATAAGTCTTAAAATGAGAGAACCTCAATTTGAAGGACAGACAAAAACAAAATTAGGAAATTCTGATATAAAAGGAATTATTGATTCTATGGTTTCAATTGCTTTATCTGAGTATCTACAGGAAAATCCGGCTGTTGCTTCTAAGATTGCAGCTAAATGTGTTTCTGCTGCAAAAGCAAGAGAAGCTGCAAAAAAAGCAAGAGATTTAGTTAGAAGAAAAAGTATAGGCGGATTTTCAGGACTTCCTGGAAAATTAGCAGATTGTTCAAGTAAAAAAGTTGATATGACTGAATTATATATCGTGGAAGGCGATTCCGCAGCCGGTAGTAGCAAAATGGCTCGTGATAAAGAATTTCAGGCAATTTTACCATTAAAAGGAAAAATTTTAAATGTTGAAAAATCAACTCCTGTAAAAGCATTATCTTCTGAAGAAATAATTTGTTTGATTACGGCGATTGGTACTGGAGTTAAAGAAAACTTTAATGCAGAAAAATTAAGATATAGTAAAATAATTATTATGAGTGATGCAGATGTTGATGGACAGCATATTAGAACTTTATTATTAACTTTCTTTTTTAGATATGTTCCCGAATTAATTGAAAATGGAAATATTTATGTTGCTGTTTCTCCTTTGTTTAGAGTAAGAAAAGCAAAAGATTATTATGTTTATTCTGATAAGGAATTGGAAAAAGTTTTAGAAAAAGTTGGAGGAAAAGCAGATGTTCAGAGATTTAAAGGATTAGGAGAAATGAATCCTGAGCAGTTATGGGATACAACTATGAATCCAAAAACAAGAATTCTAAAAAAAGTTACAATTGAAGATGCTGTTTTAGCAGACGAAACATTTTCAATGTTAATGGGAGATTTAGTAGGCCCAAGAAGAAAATTCATTGAAACAAATGCAAATATTGCTGAGGTGGATATTTAAGATGGCAATGACAGGACCAGAGCTTATGGAATATATGGAAAAACAAAGAATAAAAAAGGGGTTTAAAGATGATTGGGAGATGTTTGCTACTGCTATGAATTGGAAAGAAGTATTTGGAGAAGAAATACCGCTAGATTATTATCATCCAAGAGATCACCATATTTTAGACAATGAAATTTTGGGGCTTACTGCACATTTGCATAATTAAAAAATAAAATGGCAAAAGATAAAGATGAAGACAACGAAGAAGAAACATCTGAGAAATTAGATGAATCAGAAGAAGATTCAGAAGAAAAAGAAATAGAAGGAAACAATAATGAAAATGGCAATGGCAATCATTATGAATCTGAAGTCTTGGAAAAAACAGAACTTAATCTTAAAGACATGGATGAAAACAGAGTTGTGAATTCTGAAATTTCTACTGAAATGAAAAGAGCTTATATTGATTATGCAATGTCAGTTATTGTTAGTAGGGCACTACCTGCTGCAGAAGATGGATTAAAGCCAGTACATAGAAGAATTCTTTATGCAATGAAATTAATGGGATTAGAAAAAGGAATGACTAAAAAATCAGCTAGAATTGTTGGAGATACAATGGGTAAATTCCACCCTCATGGAGATATGGCTATTTATGATTCTATGGTAAGAATGGCTCAGGATTTTTCACTTAGATATCCTTTAGTTCATGGACAAGGAAATTTTGGAAGTATGGATGGTGATAATGCTGCTGCGAGTCGTTACACAGAAGCAAAATTAAGCAAGATAGCTGTTGAATTATTGCAGGATATTGAAAAAGACACTGTTAGATTTACTCCTAATTTTGATAATTCTGCTGAAGAGCCTTTGATTTTGCCTGGCAAAGTTCC
>Ga0209541_10013111_pt1 | contig 12720 bp, 18 predicted proteins | sample RifCSPlowO2_01_FD_184027 | JGI IMG/M metagenome (GOLD analysis project Ga0209541, IMG submission 184027) | Groundwater microbial communities from Rifle, Colorado - Rifle CSP2_plank lowO2_0.1 (SPAdes) (version 2) | ecosystem: Environmental > Aquatic > Deep subsurface > Groundwater | place...
AAAGTAGGTCTTCTTGGAGTTCCTGTTCAAGATTTAATTTCCCCCGAATTCCACTAGTCTGTGACTAGTGGTAAAGTATATCTTCCAACAAATACTGATTATGATGTAGCCGTGATGTTCGGCTACTTAACTCTGACATAGTCAGAGCTTTCTAAACTAAATAAACTTAACGGAGGTAAAAATGTTAGCAAGAGCTAGCTCATGCGTTGGAAGTTCATGGTGCCATGCAATGTTCAAGATAAAGTACTGCCACAAAATATTTGATGATAAAGAAGTCAGAGTTTATGTTGCAGAGTTATTTTTTCTTATATCAACTTTGTATGACATGCCTATCAAAAAGATGGGCTTTGGAGATGATCACGTGCATCTTCAAGTAAATATAAAACTAAAAAGTAAGCCAGACGCCGCAAAGATTTTGAAAGGAATAACTGCTAATAAGATTTTCAAGCAATTCCCAGAGATTAAGAAAAAGTTTTTTTGGGATTCTGGTTTTTGGAATCCAGCTTATTTGATGGACAATATTGGAAGCAATGAAAGTTCTATCAGTAATTATATCTCAACCCAAAAGTATTCAGTTGAGCATTAACTTCATGCCACTGGTCTTTGACCAGTGGTTCTTGACTTAATCTAGCTCAATAATTTTATGCATATTGTATTTCTTTAAAATTTCTTTGTTTTATATTAATTTAGAGGAATCATATCGACAACAAGATATTTGCCGTCAGAAGTAACATAAACAGGAACTTCTTGGCCATCAACATTTAGAATGACCTCATAAAGGCTTCCTTGTTTTGATATAGAAACGAACGTTACATTGCTTTCAGGAACATTAGCCGCGAAAAAACTAAGCACTTTACCTGTGGCCTCTTTTTCACTTATGTCTGAGCTTTTTGTCTTTGATAGAATTCCCGAATTTAAAAATAGAAAAACTAGAACAATAACAACTATTAAAACAACAACTGAAACAACCCATTTTACAGGAATTTTAATTGAGTCATTTGAAGCGTGTTTCTTTTCTGAATCCATATTCGTTTTAATCGAAAACATTTAATTTAAATAAGATTAGTTTAAAGATCATTAGTTATATTGAACTAACTCTCTTTATTATTAAAAGTATCTTATTAACTTTTTGTTTTGATTCCGGGCGGCATTTAGCTAATTTTAAATCATAAAATTAGGAAATAAAATAAGATTATTTAACGGCTAAAATACTGTCTTCAAGAGTTTGTGGCGCTGTTCCAGCTGCAAAAGGGTAAGCACCAGACATAGATGCAGCCTTTCCTGTTTCTATGTTAACAACTACAAAGAAAGGTGTTCCACTTCCACCTACAGATGTTGCTTGTGCAATTTCTTTCGCAACCTCAGAAGCATATTTTCCGTTGTCTAAGCAAGAGTTAAACTGATTTGTGTTGAGTCCAAGTTGTGAAGAATAGCTCTTTAAATCAGTTATAGTTAATGCTGCTTGATTTTCAAAAAGCATATCATGATATTCCCAGAATTTTTCTTGCTCATCCGCACACAAAGAAGCTTCTGCAGCTTTACATGCATAAGGATGAAGTTGATTTGTCATACCTTTATTACAAGTTATATCCAAAGGAAGTTGTTTGTAAATAAGATTAACTTCTCCGTTTGTGAAGTAACTGCTTGCCTTGAAATCAGTTACGGCGCCTTCATATGCTCTTGCACAAAATGGGCATTGAAAATCAGAGAACTCTAATATTGTTATCTTTGCATCGGCACTTCCAAGAACAGGATCGTTTTGTTCGATAAGAGCTTTTGCATTTATTGGATCTTGATCATTTGTTCCTGTGTCTGTTGTCCCGGTTCCTGGGCTGCTATCGTTTCTTAAAAGAAAAAAACCACCAATGACAACTATTGCAATTAATACAAAAGTAGAATATTTCCACAAATCGCTTTTCTTTACTGTTATTGTTTTTTCTTCTTCAGCCATTTTATAACTCATAGTAAGTCTTAAAGGACTTTTATAAATGTTTTGTTTGATGTTTTTTATTGTATAATTCCTTTGGCCATCTCTTTTTTGCTTCTTCCAATGCCTTCTCAATAGGAATAGTATCTGTTTTGTCCATTAAATAATCTTGAAGATATTTTTCCAATTTTTTATCATTTATAACAAAAGGTTTTTTCATTATTAAAATAGATAGTGTAAGTATTAATATTTTTCTTATTAAAATAAATGCTCAAACAATTCCCCGTTCAATAACTTCTTCCCAGGAACGCTCGCCGATTGCAACTAATGCTTCAATCATTGTCAAAATTGGTTTTGGATATTTTGCAAAATCATCCAGGGCAATTCTTGGGCATGCGAGCTCAACAAAAGCTTCAATGTGGTAGAAATTCATTATTTTATCTGGAGTTAGCTCTGACATTGTAATCACAATTGCGTTTTTTCCTGCTGCTTTGAGTTTTTCTAATAGTTTTCTAGGATTTCCGAATTTCTGACCTGGCTTTATCTCAACAATAATCGCGACGTTTTTTGCCTCTCTAAATTTTTCAATTGAGAAAAACCTCTGCTTTAGTATTTTATCACGAAGACCTGCCATGCTACGAACGTCGTCATTGTAAACATCAACAAGAATCACTGGTTTTTTTAAGGCAAGGGTGGCTCCCATTGAATGGAATTGGTTTCCTATGATAACAAATGCATCCACCTGGTCTTGAATTGCCTTTAATCCACGATATTCGCAGCCAGTTATGTGCCCCTCATAAGCGTTTGTCCCGGCTTTTTGCGATAGCGTTACTTTTTTACCATTGTCTTCGTAGAAACGCTTTATGTTTTCTATATCATGACGATGTTGAATTGAGTATGAAAGACCAATACTTTTGTAAGGTTCAACATGTGGCAAAGATCTGTTTAAAATTGGACCAAGATCGAGAATATCTTGAACTTCCATGTAAAGAATCGGGAAATCAACTTTTATGAATTCAGCATGTCCGAAATGTACTAAGAGATCAACGCCCAAAGCCTGAGCTTCCTGAACTGCAACAGAACATGCTCCCCAACAAGTTTCTCCTGAAAAAATACATTCAATTCCTAGAGATTCTATCCAATTTGAAATTTCAGATGCATCTCTTTTTATTCCTTCTGCTAACTGCACAAGAACTTTCTTCGGCTTCCTTTCTGTTAGTTCTGAAATTAGTTTTTCTTTTTCGAATTCAAGTGTCATGAAAAAAACAGCGTCTTATTTGTTTATAAAACTATTTGCCAGCTAAAAACTCTAATTCTTTTTTTAATCTGGGAATAGAACACCCGTAAAATCTTTTATTTTGAATTAGGTTTCCAAAAGCATCTGGTGTAAAGAGAACATAACTTTCTTGAGATGATTTAGATTTAATTTTTATTGACGAATAATTTCTTACAAGATTTAATCTTATTTCAATAGGTATTCCTTCTCTTTTCGCTATGTAGCTTATTGTAAGAACCATTTCTGTGGGAAGAAGTTCAGATCCCCCTGGCTTTTCTTCTAATTTGATAGACCCTCTTTCAGCCGTAAATGATCTTCCGAGTTTTTTTTGGAGACCTTCTATATTTTGTATGTCTTCTCGCTTAAATAATTCTAATACCTCTGCTGAATACTTTCTAAGATCTTCTTTTTTAATCATCAAATCCCATCAAAAGAAACAGTTAAAAATGTTTTGGTTTTACTATTATTATGAATGAAACCGAAGAATTTATACCTAATCTTGAACTTGGTCAGCATTTTCTTGTTGACAAGAAAGTGATAGAAAAAGAGATTATCGCTTCTAGTTTGTCTAAGGAAGACATGGTTATTGAAATTGGCGCTGGAAAAGGCTTATTAACGGAAGAATTAGCAAAGAAAAGTAAAGAAGTCCTTGCCTTCGAAATTGATGTTAGACTGAATGTTTTTCTCGATGTTCTTGCAAAGAAATATGGAAATTTAAAGGTCGTTTACGGCGATGCAATGAAATTTCCTTGGAAAGGGTATAACAAAGTAGTTTCCAACATTCCTTATTTTTTAGCGGAGCCATTGATAAAAAAAGCCATCGAATCAGGTATTGAAGAGATGGTTCTGGTTGTTGGAGAAAATTTCAAGAAAATTATATTGGAAAACAAAAGTAAGGCAGGAATTACTGTTAACCTTTTTTTTGATTTTATTCCTATCATGGTTGTTAAAAAAAGCAGTTTTCATCCAGAGCCAAGAGTTGATTCTTGGCTTGTAAAACTAAAGAGAAAAGAGAAATCGACAAAACAAGATAGAGTGCTCCAAAGCATTATATTAAAAAAAGGAAAGGTAAAAAATGCTATCATTCGCTCTTTGGTTGATGAGGGAATTACTAAAAACCAAGCCAGAGGACTGCTAAAGGAAATGCATGTTAACGAATACACTTTAAACAAGCCTGTTGCTAGCATTACAGGTAGATTTTTGGAAGAAGTTAGAAATGGTTTGAAGAAGATGGTTTAAGATAAGTTTCTCGACTAATCTTCAAAAGATAACTTCATCCTGTTAGAATCATACTCCCAATCCCTCAATAGTCTTATTCCAAATTCAATTTCAAATTTATCTTGCCATTTTTTATACTCTTTTATGTCTGTAAGATTTTTCATTTTTTGTTTCTTTTCCATAGTTGTGCTATCAAGTGGGCAGTCTAATTCTTTAATTATTTCTATAGAACTATCCATAAATAAACAATAAAATTTTAGATAAACATTAATAACTTTTTGAGACTGTCCAATGCTTACGCCAGTTTTATTACTTAAACTTCCAATTTCATTTCTTATATCTAAATTTTGGATGGTTTTGTCATCAACTAATTTTCTTAATCTTGTAATCGAATGAAGCAATTCTCTTTTGAATTCTTTAGGATTGACTCTTTTCTTTTGCTTATTTGAAGAACCAATCGACCTTCCAACTTGGGTTTCTTTATAAAAAGAAGCGACTAAAATATTTTTTACATTTTCTCTCATATTATCTATTTTTTCTTTAATTTTCTTTTTGCCTTGCTCATGTAACCATGTAGTAAATTCGTCTTTTGTCATTTTAAATAATTTCTAACTACTCTCAACTTTTTCTTTTGTTATATACTCATAGGCAGAATAGGCAGCAGTACATCCATCTGCTACTCCTGTTATTAATTGTTTGAATGGTTTGTCTGTAACATCGCCGGCTGCGAACACACCGGTAATGTTTGTTTCAGATGTCATATGATTAATTTTAATTTCTTTTTCTGAATTAAGTTTAACGCCAAGTTTTAATGCCAGTTCAGAAAGAGGCTCATTTCCTATTGCCACAAAAACGCCTTGAAGAGTTAATTCATTTGAACCTTTGTATTTTTTATCTAATGAGATATTTTCTACGAATTCGTTGCCATTTATTGCTGTTATGTTGGTGTTATTAACAACTTCTATTTTTTTGCTTGACTTAACGCGATAAAGATTAATTGGTTCTGGATGAATTTCTTTTCCGCGATAAATCATATAGACTTTTTTTACGTATTCTGCTAAAAGTAATGCGTCTTTTGCCGCGCTATCAGAGCCTCCAATAACAGCAACAGTTTTTCCTTTGAATAATGGAGCATCACATAAGGCGCAATAGCTTATTCCTTTATTTTCAAATTTCCTTGAACCGGGAATAGAATCAGGGAGTTTTTTCCATTTTGTTCCTGTTGCGAATAAAATAGTTTTTGTTTTATATTGCGATTTTTGGGTTTTAACAATGAAAATATTTTTTTGTTTTTTTAATGATATCGCGCGTTCGTCCTTTACAGAAACCAAAGGATAACTTAAAGCATGTTTTTCTATCTCTTTTGCTAATGCTGGGCCTGAAATGTGCATAAATCCAGGATAATTTTCAACTAGATGTGTTGTAGTTATTATTCCCCCTACAGGGAGCTCTGTTCCATGTGAATGTCCTAGCACAAGAGTTTTCAGTCCAAGACGAGCTGCGTACATTGCTGCTGCCAAGCCGGTGCCTCCTGCTCCGAGGATTACAAAATCATAGTTTTTTTCTGTTTTTTTCATGTTTTTATTTTTGCCCAATCCACTATATTGTCTACATCCTTTTCATTAACATGTGCAAATGATAGATTAGTATTTAATTCATTTTCTCTAATAAAGTTAGCAATTTTATACATACTCCAATTGCAAAAGGAGTCTCTAGAAATTTTTGAGATCTCTAAAGGTGCATTTAGCGGCACGAAAAGAGGTAATTCTTTAATCCCCATTGGAACTATCTTTTTATTTCCATTAAATTGATTTATTGTTTTAGGTTCAAATCTTGATAATGAATTTGAAGCAGCTATTCCCAATACTAAAGAAGGTTTCTCTTTTTCGATTAACTGAGAAAACTTCTGGAAATCTTCATTGAGCTTTCCAAATACAAAAGAGTTGGGGAAATTTTCAATTAGTTTACTCTTAAAAGGATTTGTTCTGAATGTGTAAATCATTAAGTCTTTCATGTTTTTATTTTATCTTCAACGCTTTTTTTAAAGCTTCTTCATCGTAGCCCACAATCACCGAGCCGTTTATGTCTGTAACTGGAACACCCATCTGTCCTGATTTATGGATCATTTCGTGCAAGGCTTTTCTGTCAGAGCCAACATCAACTTCTGTGAATTTAATGCCCTTTTCTTTTAAAAACTCCCTTACTTTTCCACACCAAATACAAGTTTTTGTCGAATAAACTTTTACAGCCATCTTTTTATTTGGTTAATTGATTTTATATTATTATGTAGGGGAACCTCATTTAAAAGTTTTTAATAGATACTAATGGCCTTAGCTTAATTTAATAGTTATTCAAGTCATATTAATATAAATTGATCTTTTTCTGATTATTAACATCAACCTTTTAAATCTAGTAAGCCATTATATAAAAATAAAAGATGGTTTATTATTTTCCGATTTTAGGTGCAATTAGCTTAGCAATAGGAACAATTTTAGAGAGACATGTTCTTAGGAAAAGAAAAGTAGACATAAAACTCTACCAGGTTGTCTCTTTTCTTTGTATAGTTCTTGTTATGCTCCCCTTTATTTATTTTTTCTGGAAAGCCGATTCAGCAGCCTTTGAAACTAAAAACATTATGATTTTCGTTGCTGTTGTCTTATTTTCAATTATTGCGAATCTTACAGCCTTTTATTCATTGAAATGGGAAAAAGTCGGCAATTTGGAGCCAGCGAGAGTTTTAGAACCTTTATTTGTCATTATTCTTGCAGTTATTTTTAGTTTTTTTGCTCAAGGATTGTATGAAAGAGATATTAATATAATTGCTCCCGCCTTAGTTGCAGGACTTGTTTTAGTTATTACACATTTTAAAAAAGACCATCTTGATTTTAACAAGTACTTTATTGCAGCCGTTATAGGGAGTTTTTTCTTTGCTTTAGAACTCGTTGTTTCTCGGCTAATTCTTGATTTTTACTCTCCGTTAAGCTTTTATTTTTTACGTGCCTCATCTATCTTTTTAATTAGCTGGATTATTTTCAAACCGAAACTTCAAGGATTAAATACGAAAGTTAAATTTGAAATTTTCCTGACAGGAGCTATATGGGTAGTTTATAGAATTTTGGTTTATTACGGATATCTAAACATAGGCGTTGTCTTCACAACACTTTTGCTTATGCTTGCTCCAGTGTTAATCTATACTTTTGCACACTTCTTTCTTGGAGAAAAAATGAGCTGGAAGAACTTCGTGGCTTCTCTTGTTATTGTTGGGGCTGTTGTGTATGTGTTGGTTTAATAGGGTCTGTTGGATATTCAGGAAGTTTTGAATTTATTTTTAATCTAATTGCAGCCAATTTTTCTCTAGGTATTACAAGACGACTATTTGATGTGAATTCCGAGCTATTATACCTTTGCTGAAATTCGCTATCTGGCGTAGAATAACAAATTCTTATACCTGAAGTAGTTGCTGAATTAACTACATCTCTATAAACAGAAATATAAGGATATGTTAAATAAGATAAAGTATTAAACAAAATTCTTTTAATGTCGGAGTCTATAGTGATTATGGCTCCAGATTTACCTTCAACAAAAGATAGATATAATGCAGAAGCTACAAGTTGTTCGTCTGTATGTAAATCTTCTCTTCTTTTTGATCTTCTTTCTTCCCCATATTCTATTTTTGCATTTGTTTCTTCTGAAACACTCAAAACTATTCTTTCTAAGAAACCATGTCTTTGGAGTTGATGTGGTGAGAATTCAGAATTCCTAGATTTATAATAACAAGTCTCATATAAATCGTAAAATTCTTTAAGTCTATCAAAGTCAGCTTCTTTTATCCAGTTTTTAGGTCTTATTTTTTTAAATCTTGATAGAACAACTATCAAATTTTTAAGGATATCCACAAAACCAAAAATTTCTTGAGAAACCCTTGGTGTAACAAATACGTTGGAATTTCCTAATAGTTGTATAAAATATTCTACAGATCTGGTCTCTTCTTCTACTCCGGATAAAGAAATATCTGTTCTTTGCTTTAAATCAGAAAAATTCTTAGTAAGCCAATTTCCTTTTTTTGATCTTGTTACTCCAGTATCCAATAAAACATAACCGCTACTTTGTAAAATGTCGTCAAAAGTTAATACTCTTCCTTGGCCATGATTCCCATTCCTATTCTGGGGTGTGTGTGGAATTAAACTAGAACTCATCGTACATATCTTGATTTTTCTTCGAAGTATTAAAAGAGTCTTTGTTTTTTCCAGTTGAGGCAATAACATCATCTATACGTAATATCATATTGGCTACCTCACTAGCAGAGCTAATTGCCTGGCTTTTTATTTTTAATGGCTCGATGATTTGGGCTTCGAGCATGTTTTCGACCTTGTTTTTGAAGAGATTTAAACCTGCATTTCTTTCTCCTGATTCATGTCTTGATTTGAGCTCTGTTAGTATGTCTATGGGATCGAGACCGGCGTTTTCTGCGAGCGTTATAGGGATAAATTCTAAGGCAGATGCAAATTCTTCAACTGCAAGCTGTTCTCTTCCGAATAATCCATTTGAAAACTCGCGTAATCTACGAGCCAGCTCCATTTCTACGGCTCCTCCACCAGGAACGACAAGTTCTGATTGTAGAACACATGAAACATCTCCTAGACCATCTTTTATTGCTCTTTCAACTTCGTCTATTACATGTTCTGTTCCCCCATGAATTAAAATTGTGAGCGCTTTTGGATTCTGACAGCCGGTAATGTAAGTCATTGAATCTGATCCGTGTTTTACTTCTTTAACCGTTTGAGCGTTTCCAGTTTCAAAAGGAGTAAGTTCATGGATATTGCTTACTATTTTTGCTCCTGTTGCTTTTGATATTTTTTCCATATCACTTCTTGCTACACGCCTGCATGCATAAATCTCCTCTTTAGCAAGAAGATATTGAGCAAAATCATCAATTCCTTTCTGACAGAAAACAACGCTTGCGCCGGAGTGCTTTACTTTTTCTACCATTTCCTTGATTTCTCTTTCTTCCTGTACCACAAAACCTTGAAGCTGTTCTGGAGAAGTAATTGAAATTTTAGTGTCAATTTCCGGGTTTTTTATTTCAAGGGGGAAGTCAATAAGCGCAATTTTTGCATTGGAAACAACAGAAGGCATATCATGAGAAACTTTTTCTTTGTCAATCACTATTCCTGAAATCAGTTCCGTATCTTTTATGCTACCCCCCTTTGATTTTTCTATTTTTATGTTATTTAGGTCAATTTTTCCTTTGTCCTCAACCTGCCTAATTGCTTGAACAATTATCTCTGCAAACTTTTCCTTTGCATCTTCTGCCCCTTTACCAGTCATTGCAGTCATCGCAATTTGCTTTAGAACATCGATGTCATTAGGAGTTACTCTCAAAGAAATGTCTTTTAAAATCTCTTGGGATTTTTCAGACGCTAATCTATACCCTTTTGTGATGGTTGTGGGATGAATTTTTTTATCGAGGAGCTTTTCTGCATTTTCTAAGAGTTTTCCTGCTATCATCACAGCTGTTGTTGTGCCGTCGCCTACCTCGCTTTCTTGGGTTCTTGCAATTTCAACCATCATCTTTGCAGCAGGATGTTCTATTTGCATTTCTTCAAGAATTGTGACTCCGTCGTTTGTTATGACGATGTCGCCAGAAGGAGAAACAAGCATTTTGTCCATTCCCCTTGGGCCTAGTGTCGTTTTAACAATTTCAGCAACCATTCTTGCAACAAAGATATTGTTTCTTTGCGCGTCTTTGCCAAGCAGTCTATTCACGTCCTCAGGCATTATACTTGGTTTTTCTGACATTTTTATCGTCCCTCTTGTATGTACTGAACTGTTCTTCCTCTTTCAGTTAATTTTATTTTGTCATCATCATTTGGAAAATGTCTTCCATCGCCAAAATCAATTAAATTTGCCCTTCTTAACCACACCATCTTATTAAGAATTACAGCTAAATAAGAAGAATCTCGCGACTCACCACTCTCTATGAATTCTCGATAAGAAATTCCTTCTTTTTCTTTAAGATTATTTAATAAAGCCATAGCAACTTGATCTCTTGTTGCCCTATACTCTGCAACATCTGGCTCACTCTGTAAGATAATTACCTTTACATCTAATCCACTAATTTCTTCATTAAGATCCTGTTTTCTTCTCTTTAGAGTTTTTAATTCTTCAATTTTTTGCTCTAAAGGCATGCTAGAAATTCTAGTCGAGTAATCAAATATTTCTTGCCATTTGCCCGCAATAAAGGTAAAGCCTTGAGAGTCATCAGTCATAATCATAACCCTTTGAAGACTTATTTAAACATTATTGTAATGAAGTAAAAGTAGGAACTAGCTTTCTGGTCTCATAAAATTTATAAGTAAGAGCTGGCTTGGTTTCTCATGGAAAACATCCTTGTCGCGGATGTTATGACGCGCGAACCTGTGACGGCTAGACCCGATGAAACTCTTTTTAACTGCGCCAAAAAAATGGTCAGAAGAAAGGTTGGTAGTTTGCTTCTTGTCGAGAATGGAAAGCTTGTTGGTTTTATCAGTCAGAAAGACATTCTTTGGGCTTTGATAAAAAAATCCAATGCAGACCTATCTAAGATTAAGGCATCTGACATTTCTCCCAAGAAAATTGCTATAATAAAACCTACTGCAACAATTCATGAAGCAATAGAAAAAATGCAAAAATTCCAGTTTGAAAGACTCCCTGTTGTCGAGAATGGGAAACTTGTGGGAATGGTGACAGTTAGGGATGTTTTAAGTTTCCATCCAAATATTTATCCAGAGCTTGAAGAGTTCATCCAAATTAGGGAAGAGCAGGAAAAACTTAAAAGAATAAAAAGAAAAGACCTTGCAGTAGTTGAAGACGGTATTTGCGAGGAATGTGGAAAAAGAGCATCATTATATCGAGTTCATGGGATGCTAATCTGCGACTCATGCAGGAGTTCTGTTTAATTATAATTCATAATTGAAGTTCAATTCTTCTGCTTTTTGGCTTACTAAATCCTCAATACTTATCCCTTTGTTTTTTACCTCAAACTTTGCTTCCTCTAAATTATTGATTCTGACTATTTTTCTTTTTATAGCGTTTATTCCACGCCAGCCGTGTACTCCGACACTTTTATCAGTCAAATCATAGGCTATTGATTGAATATCCATTGGGGTTCCCGTAAAAAAATGTTTAAATTTTGGTCTTAGTTTTCTGGCGTGTATGGAATGAAAGCTAAATAAATAGTTAAGGTCTATCCTTGTTTTTCCTCTTAGTAAATAAGGATTTCCATAATCTGTAATTTTTAGATCCCATCCACTTGGAGCATACAAATCTCTTTTTTTTGAACTTCTTTCAATCAAAAAATCTATATCAATTTCTATTGGCGTTGGGAGTTCTCCATAAATATTTCTTATTATATTCCTATAGACAAAACCTCCGATTATCCATATTCTCCCTTGGGAGTTTCTTTTAACAATATCAAATACTTCAGGGAATTCAGGAGACTCCCTCAGAAATCTTTCAAAAACTAATGTGAATTCTGATTTTACTTTTTCTTTCTGCGTCATGATTTTGAGAGCCATTTAGACATTATAAGATATATTGTGAATAAGAACAACTATTGTTTTAGTTAAATATTTAAACAAGATTTCTCTTTTATAAAAAGAATAAAATGGTTGAAAAGGATACGGTCTTCTCGAGCAAAGTTAGCTATACTGGAATTTTTTCGTTTAAAGATTTCTATAAATTTTGTTATGAGTGGCTAAAAGGAGAAGCGGGAATGGATCCGTTATCCGAGATTAAATATGAGGAGAAAATAGCAGGAGAAATGAAGAACATTATTGTGAAATGGAAGGGAGAAAAAAAGGTTACAGATTATTTTAAGTTTGAGATGGAAGTGAATTTTAAGATAGAAAAATTAACTAACGTTGAGATAAACCAAGGAGGAGCTAAGGTTACTACAAATAGCGGCAAGGTTGAAGTTGAAGTTAAAGGAAATCTAGTTCGTGATTGGCAAGGAAAGTTTGAATTAACTGCTTTTAAAAAATTTCTTCGAAGCATTTATGAGAAATGGGTAATCCCTGCAAGAATTGATGAATACCAAGGCAAGCTCGCTGCGGATTGTGATGAATTTTTAGGTCAGGCGAAGGCGTATCTTGACTTAGAGGGAAGAAAGGGTTAAGATTTATTTTTACGATAAGTTGATAGATCTATGTAATACTCTCTCCATGGATTTATAATTACAATAGCATCTCCGTTACTTATTCTTTTAACATGAGAAATCTCAGTTTTTTTACCATCTTTTTTTGTTTTTTTACTTGTACAT
>Ga0209541_10013112_pt1 | contig 12718 bp, 8 predicted proteins | sample RifCSPlowO2_01_FD_184027 | JGI IMG/M metagenome (GOLD analysis project Ga0209541, IMG submission 184027) | Groundwater microbial communities from Rifle, Colorado - Rifle CSP2_plank lowO2_0.1 (SPAdes) (version 2) | ecosystem: Environmental > Aquatic > Deep subsurface > Groundwater | place: Rifle...
ATCGCAAACGAGCGAGCCACAAACGGCGAGCGGGAAGTGCTCGACCCCGCTCGCATCCGCGCTCTTATCTGGCATGCCTTCCGGCTGGCCAGCAAGGAGTACGATGGCGAGCTCGCGGGCTGGCTTGAAGAGCGCCTTAAGGAGGCACTACAGCCGGGTCAGGAGTTTTTGAAACCCTTCGGCCTGGCGTACTGCGTCGGGCTCCTCCTGCGGATGTTCCGGAAGCTGCCGAAGCGCGAAGGTATGGTTGTGGAGTGGCTCATCGACGCCTTCCATGCCGAGTTCATCCGCCAGCGAATGTTCCTCGAAGCGAAGGTGGAAGTAGAAGAGCTGAAGGCCCTCTCCGAGATGGCGGAGCATGAAATCACCGTCTCGGGGAAGCGGGTGAAAATCGCCGTCGTTCACTCCGACAGCGAACGGATTTACTCCGCGGTCTGGAAGCTCGACAAGCGCGTGGCGGTGCTGATGGTGCGGCGTTCGACGGGACACGTGCAGATCTTCCGGCGCAACCGCACCAAGGTAAACATCGAGCTTTGGAGTGTCTGTGCCCAGATTAGGGCGCTCGAACAGGCGAAGCTCGGCATCGCGATGTCGTCGTGGGCCGAACTCACGAGTCAGGTTGGTCCAGAGGAGGGGAGGCGCTGGTTCTTTTTCCAGAAAATGCAGAGCCTCTTTAATGGCGGTCCCACCGACCCGGAGACGGAAGCCACCGCACTCAGCGATGGCGAAGTACTCGAGTGCCTCGTGAGGGGGCTCGAGGATTCCTCCCTGTCATTCCGGACGTGGCTCTACCTCGAGATGGGAGGGGAGGTCTGAGGTTGGTTCCCTACACCGGGGGCAGCAGCGCTGCCCCCGGCTATTATTTTTCATTGATTTTCGAACCGATTGGTGCTATCATGGAAATCTCGTATGCTTCGTTAGGAGTCCGCGGCGGAAAAATTTTCTTGCAAGAAAATTTTTCTGCTACTATAGCGGGGCCCCATACAGGAAAATGCCTTTCGGCAGAAATGAGAACCGTGGATAATATCAACTTTGAATGGGTATGCGGAATTTTTCCAAGACATTCATCTACGCGCTCCTGATTTTCGTGCTTCTTTCCGGAACCTACGCGCTCATCCAGTCGGGTTTCCAGGAGCGGAAGGAGGTGTCGCTCTCCGAGCTCGTGCGTGAGATCAACGAGGGCGGCGTGGAGCGGATCACCGTTGAGGAGGACACGCTCACGATCCGCCTGAAGGACGGGAGCGAACAGCGCTCGCGGAAGGAAGCCGAGGCCGGGCTCTCGGAGACGCTCGCGAACTACGGCGTGGAGCCGGCGAAGCTCGCCTCCGTCACCATCGAGATCAAGGCCCTCGCCGGCCTCGGCTACTGGCTCGGCGTGATTTTGCCGTTCCTCGCCCCCCTGCTTCTCATCGGATTTTTCATCTGGTGGACCGCGCGCCAGGTCCAACGCGGTTCAATGCAGGCCTTCTCGTTCGGCCAGTCGCGCGCGCGCCTCGTCACGCCCGAGAATACGCGCGAGCGGGTTCTCTTCCGCGACGTTGCCGGCGTGAAGGAGGCCAAAGAAGAACTCCGCGAGATCGTGGACTTTTTGAAAAGCCCGAAGAAATTTTTCGACATCGGCGCGCGCATCCCGCGGGGCGTGCTCCTAATGGGCGCGCCGGGCACGGGGAAAACCATGCTTGCCCGCGCCGTCGCGGGCGAGGCGAACGTGCCTTTCTTTCACATCTCCGGTTCGGAGTTCGTCGAGATGTTCGTCGGCGTGGGGGCCTCGCGGGTGCGGGATTTGTTTAAAGTAGCGAAGAAGTCAGCACCGGCCATCATCTTCATTGACGAAATTGACGCCGTGGGGCGCCACCGCGGCGCGGGCTTGGGCGGCGGGCACGACGAGCGGGAGCAGACCTTGAACCAAATCCTCGTTGAGCTGGACGGGTTTGAGACGAATGAGTCCGTGATCGTGGTTGCGGCAACGAACCGCCCCGACGTGCTCGATCCGGCGCTCCTCCGGCCCGGGCGGTTTGACCGGCGAGTCGTGCTTGACCTTCCGGACATCAGCGATCGCGAGGAGATATTGAAAATTCATGCGAAGAGCAAGTCGTGGGACCGCGACGTGCACCTGCGGGTCGTTGCCGAGCGAACGCCCGGGTTCTCCGGGGCCGACCTCGCGAACGTGGTGAACGAGGCAGCGATCCTCGCGGCGCGCTCGGGCCGGAAATCCATCGCGCAATCGGATCTCGTGGCTTCCATTGAGAAAGTGATGCTCGGTCCGGAGCGGAAGAGCCATATCCTGACCCCGAGCGAGAAGGAGATCGTGGCCTACCACGAGGCCGGCCACGCCTTGGTTGCTGCCTCGCTTAAGCACACCGACCCGGTACACAAAATTTCGATCGTGGCGCGGGGCCGCGCCGGCGGCCACACCTGGAAATTGCCCTCCGAGGATCGGCATCTCTTCTCGCGTTCGTACTTTTTTGACGAGATTGCGGTTGCCATGGGGGGATATGCCGCGGAGAAAATGGTCTTCGACGAAATCACCACCGGGCCGCATAACGACCTCGAGCACGCCTCGGATATTGCGCGCGACCTCGTTACGCGCTACGGCATGTCCGAGAAGCTCGGGCCCGCGGTTTTCGGCGAGCGCCAAGAACTCGTCTTCTTGGGTAAGGAGATCGGCACCGAGAAGAATTACTCCGAGGAGGTTGCCCAATTGATTGACCGCGAAGTACGGAAGATCATCAACACGGCCTTGAAGCGCGCGCGGGAAGTCATCGTCTCCCGCCGCGCCAAACTTGAGGCGATCGCGAAGCGCCTGATGGAGAAAGAAACCATCGAGCGCGAGGAGTTCGAGGTCTTGATGGCCGCGGTATAGTTTGAAAACGGGCACGTAGCTCAATTGGCTAGAGCACCGAGCTTATACCTCGGCGGTTCTTGGTTCGAGTCCAAGCGTGCCCATTGCGGCGGTGACTTATAACCGGCAGCGAGGGAGAAGTGAACGAAAGTTCATTTCGACTGAGCGAACCGGTTATATCGAGCGAAGCGAAGATATAAAGCCGGGGTCCTTGGTTCAAATCCAAGCACACCCATTTTTAAAAACGAGCCGCATGTGGTTCGTTTTTGCATCCGTCGGGGGATCTTGACTTTCTATCCCGGCGTGCGTACCTTTGCTCATAAGCACCTTTTTTACAAAGAAGGGAGGTGGTTGCTGTGCCAGTCATTGGCCCGCACCGTCCGCACCGAGGCGGGCTTAGCCCATACCTGAAATTTTTGGGCGTCACGTTCCTCATCGCCGCGCTTGAGATCGCCGGAGGGCTCGTTGCAGGCAGCTTGTCGCTGATCTCTGATGCCCTAGGCCATGCGCCGACGCACGTAGCCGCAGCTGGACTTGCCATCGCGAGCTACCTCGTGGCCAGTCGTCGCACCGACGCGGAAAACCATCGGCGCGAGGTGCGGGTGTGCCAAGTGATAGCGGCGCTGATTTTCCTCGGCGCCATCAGGATTGGCTGGGAAGCAGTTGAACGTCTCCTCTCCCCGTCGCCCGTAGAAGGTTGGGTGGTGTTCGTGATTGCATTCTTAGGTCTTATCGGGAACTTCTATCAGAGGCGATTGCTGCGGGACTGCGATTGCGAACCAGACCTGGCGCTTCGCGACGATGTCCGTTCGGACATTGCCATGAGTTGCGCCGTAATCATCAGCGGCGCCTCCATCGGGCTTGGTGCGCCGGTGGTCGTAGATGCTGCTGTTTCACTTGCGGCGGTCATATGGATTGCCGTTATCGCCACGCGACTTCTGGTCAGTACGCCCACTAAGAGTGCCTGTACCTAGCGGTGCGGGCACTTTTCATATCAGCCAGACGTACGTTAAACGACCGCATGCCGTCGCCTATCGCCCGAATTGAATTAAGCGGGTTTTTTAGCTACCATAAACGGCGTGATCGTAAAGTCCGCCTATCTCAAAGCCGCTCGCGCGGCTGATATCCCCACCCCTTCCGGCCGTACCGTTTACCGCGCGCTTGAAATCCTCCCCGGCGCGCTTGCCTGGGCCACGATCCTCGGCATTTTCGCCGCAAGCCGCTTCGCGCCTGCCGCGGCGAGTTTTTTCATCATCGCTTTTGATCTCTATTGGCTTTTCAAGACCGTATTCCTTTCCGTCCACCTCCGCGCGGGATTCCGCAAGATGCAGGAGTATGTAAAGACGGACTGGATGGCAAAGCTCCACGAATTGAAAATTGAAAATTCAAAATTGAAAATTTCCCACTGGGATGACATCTACCACCTCATTATTCTCCCGTTCTACAAGGAGCCCTATGCGGTGCTCGCTCACGGTCTCGAGGCCATTTTGGCGAACACCTACCCCAAAGATCGGATGCTCGTGGTCCTCGGCTGCGAGGAGCGTGCCGGGCCCGAGGCGCGGGCCGTTGCCGAGCGGCTCAAGGCCGCGTACGGCGGCAGATTTTTCAAATTCCTCGTCACGGTGCACCCGAAAGACCTGCCGGGCGAGCTTGCCGGCAAGGGGTCAAACGAGACCTGGGCCGCCCGGCGCGCGAAAGCCGAGCTCGTTGATCCCCTCGGCATCCCGGTCGAACGCGTGGTCGTTTCATCGTTTGACATAGACACGGTCGTTCCGCCCGATTATTTCGCCATTCTCACCTACCACTACCTCACTGCGGCGCACCCCCTCCGCTCCTCCTACCAGCCGATTCCGGTTTATAACAACAACATTTGGGACACGCCCGCCTTCGCGCGCGTCGTCGCGGTCTCCGGTACCTTCTGGCAGACCATGCAGCAATCACGGCCAGAGCGCCTCGCAACGTTCTCCTCGCACTCGATGTCGTTACCAGCGCTCCTAGAAATGGACTTCTGGCCCACGAATCTCGTGTCCGAGGATTCGCGGATTTTCTGGCAGTCGCTCCTCTTCTACGACGGCGACTATCGCGTGGTTCCTCTTTACTATCCGGTCTATATGGACGCCAATGTCGCGCCCACGGCCTGGCAGACGGCGAAAAACGTGTACCGCCAGCAGCGGCGCTGGGGCTGGGGCGTGGAGAACGTGCCCTACCTTCTCTTCGGGTTCCTTCAGAACCGCGCAATTCCGCTCCGGCGGAGGATCTACTTTGCGTTCAACCAACTTGAGGGCTTCTGGTCTTGGGCCACCAACGCCCTCATCATTTTCTTCCTCGGTTGGCTGCCGATCGTGATCGGGCCGCGGGATTTCGGCACTTCCGTGCTTGCCTATAACCTTCCGTGGCTCACGCGCTGGATTATGACCGTGGCCATGGTCGGGCTCGTGACCTCGGCCTACCTCTCCTGGCGGATCCTCCCGCCGCGGCCGGCGGGCAAGCCCTGGCGCGCCTCGCTCTGGATGCTCCTCCAGTGGGCCCTCCTCCCGCTTACCATCATCACACTCGGCTCGCTCCCCGGCCTTGAAGCCCAGACCCGCCTGATGCTCGGCTGCTACATGGGGTTCTGGGTTACCCCGAAATACCGAGAAAAGGAGAAAGCGCTCGTTACCGAGACCGCCCAAGTAGAGCTTTCCGACTAGACGGCGCAGTTTGTCGGGACTTTGTTTTTGGAAAAACTCACAAAATAAAACCACAAAGACCCAAATACTCCCGGCCGGAAGTATTTGGGGCCGCTCGGGTGTGCCCATAACTTCAATTGAACGATCGGCCAGTTAAACTTATGGCTACTCAAAATGTACGGCAGTGTCGCTTTTTTCGATCCGCTCCTTGAGAAGCGGGTACTTTTTTAGTTCGAAATCGTCGGCGATGAGCGATTGCGCCTCCGCGCGCGCGGCTTCCACCATCTTGATATTCTTTAACGCCTCCATGCCGACGTCAGAAATTCCCCACTGTTTCCGGCCGGAAAGCTCGCCCGGGCCGCGAAATTGCAGATCATATTCGGCAAGCTCAAAGCCGGTTTTGACTTCCTGGAGCGCTTTCAGCCGGCGGTTATTGGCGTGGTCTTGGTTAGTGGTGAATACGAAGCAGTAGGATTTGCGCGAGCCGCGGCCGACGCGGCCACGGAATTGATGGAGCTGGGCAAGCCCGAAGCGCTCGCCGCCCTCGATCACCATGATGGATGCATTTGGCACATCCACGCCGACCTCAACCACTGAGGTTGAAACCAGGATATCGAGTTCGTGGTTTTTAAATTTTTTCATCACCATCTCTTTCTCCTTTGGTTTTAATTTTCCATGCACCATCCCGACGCGAAGGTCTGGGAATATCTCTTCTGACAATTTTTTGTATTCCGCCTTTACTGATTTTACTTCGGACCATTCGAGTTTGGCTTGGCTCGCGGGGGATAACGGATAGGGGCTGGCGGCCAGGTCCGCACCATCTTTTTTCTTTTCTTCGATTTTGGGGCAGATGACGAAGGCCTGCCCGCCGCGTTTTACTTCTTCGCGAATGAATTGGTATGTTTTCTCGCGTTCGCGCGGAGGAATCACGCGGGTTTCCACCGGCTCGCGGCCGGGCGGCATTTCGTCAAGCACGGTCAGGTCAAGGTCGCCGTACATCGTGAGTGCCAACGTGCGGGGGATCGGGGTTGCGCTCATGGAGAGGAAGTGCGGGCGCGTTCCCTTTGTGGCGCCGGCGCGCTGGCGGACGCCGAAGCGATGTTGTTCATCAACGATGGCAAATGCGAGCTTTTTGAACTTCACTTTCTCTTCAATGAGCGCATGTGTGCCGATGAGAATTTGGATGTCTCCGTTGAGGCACCACTTCAAGAGCTGATTTTTCGAAATGTGCGTGTGCGATTTCGGATTTACTTTTGAAGGGAATTTTCGCGCCTCGGAGCCGGTCAAAAGCCCGATCCTGATTTTGAACGGGCTCAAGCGCTTGATGAATTCCTCGAAGTGCTGGCGGGCGAGGATTTCCGTGGGCGCCATATAGGCAACCTGGTAGCTGGCGGAGACCGCGTTCAATGCGGTTGCCGCGGCGACCACGGTTTTTCCCGAGCCGACGTCGCCCTCAAGCAGCCGCGCCATGGGGTGCGGTTTTTTGAAATCCTGCAGGATCTGCCAGACGGCTTTTCGCTGGGCATCGGTGAGCGCGAATGGGAGCGAGGAAACGAAGCGCTTTATGAGTTCGGCGTTGGTTTCGACGCTGCGGCCGTGTTCTTCTTCGAGCTTTTTCCGCTCGCGCTGGCGGTTCAGTTGTATCAGGAAAATTTCTTCGAAGGCGAAGCGCTTGCGGCTGGCCTCGGCCTCACCGCGCGTTTTCGGGGAATGGATCGCGCGGAGGGCGCGCTCTCTACTCGGGAGGTGGTACTTCTCAAGAATTTCAGCCGGGATGATTTCCCGGATCGGGCCAGCCGTCTGGAGCAGGCGCTGGATCTGGTAGCGGAACCAGCGCGAGGTGAGCCCGTAGGTTTCGGGATAAATCGGGAGGAGTTCGTTTATCGCGACCGGCTCGCCAGCGAGGAGCGGCTCGAAAAGGGGATTGGCCATCACGAGGAGAGTTTTCTTTCGCGACACCCGGCCCGAGAGGCGGACTCTCGTTTTCGGCTTCAGGATGTTGGCCATATAGGGCTGGTTGAACCAGACCACGTTTAAAAGTCCCGTCTCGTCGCGAACGACGCCCTCGGCGATGCGGAGTTTTTTCTTCCACGTCTTCTCCGCTTTTAAGCCCACGACCTCGGCGATGACGGTTGCTTTTTCGCCCTCGCGGAGTTCACTGATCTGTTTCAGCCCGCCGATTTCCTCATAACGCGCCGGAAAATGGAAAAGAAGGTCGCGCACCGTCACGATGCCGAGTTTCGAAAGCGCCGAGTGTTGCCGGGGCGTCAGGCGGAGCAGGGTTTCCGCCCGGTCATCGAGTTGCATGCTTCCACCATAATACAAAAACGCGATTCGAACATCGCGCTTTCAACGCCGATTTTCCTCCGTCGGATTGCCTCCGAAGGCCAGGGATCCGGTCGGGGCTTAGTGCTCGGGACGACTCTGGAAATGCTGCTGGATTTTCGCGATGTCCCCCTTCTCCACCTGACGAAAAGACGGCGCGCTCGACTCGTGGTCCCCGCCGAGACGATCGAGCGCCTCTTTGAGTCGTGACGAAGAGATTTGCCACTCCGAGCCGGAGTGTTCTGCCTGCCCCTCAAGGTATCCGAGGACAAACTCCCGTTTCTTGGGGTCGGGGACGGATTCCTCGAGTCTTCGCCGCACTTCGCTGAAAGGAATGTGGTCGGGCATGGATAAAGACATTACTCCTCGTGTTGCTGCTCATGCATCTTCATTGGCACGATAGCACGATGCGGCGGGGTGTCAATTTTTTATCCTCCTCCGCAGAAAACCACTGGCGTGAGCCAGCGGAGCTCCATTCACCCAGCTACAACCGGAAGCCCCATTCCAATGGGCGTGCCACTCGGGTTCGGTGCCCCGAGAGCCAATCCCCATGAGGGTTTTGGTCTGTCTCCTTGTCCGCTTGCCGACCCCTCCGGGTCTTGGCTCGGATATTATAATCTGACTATTTCAAAATAAGTAAAACTGTACCGGTCACGGAAAAGTTATTTCATGAGTCGTTCTCGGCTCGGTGTTATCTAGATAACGAATCCATTTCGGAGAAACTTTAAACCACGCGGCGTCTGAGACCTCATCCCATTTCAACGTGGCCGGATTTTGCGCAAAATATAACTCCTTGGACTGCATTAAATCATCCTCTTTAATCTCGTAAGCCAGGCCTTCGTATTGAGCTGTGATTTTCTCATCCCACCCGAAAACAAAAGCCACCGATGGATTGTTTCTTAGGTTTCGGTACTTTCGGTAGAGGATGAACGTTTGGAAAATGACTTCGAAGTTATCGGTGATAGCAAACGTGATGATCGCTGCTTCTGATTTTGTCTCGGGAGATACTGTGGCTAATACGGCAGTCGAATATCTACGAATAAAGTCGAAGATCAACTTTTTCTGTTCCGTGGTCGTCATGTTTTGACGGTGTAAAACCTACCCCTCCGGGTCTTCCGATACTAAAATCTGTGGGCGTGCCACTCGGGTTCAGTGCCCCGAGGGCCAATCCTTGTGAGGAGTTTTGGCGTGTCTCTTTGGCCGCTCTCCGACCCCTCCGGGTCTCGGCTTGCATTCTGGGGTTTCGAGGAATTTTAAGACAAATGAAACAGTGGAACGCTATGGGCATCTCGTGTTTCATGTCTATTCATGGAGCCAGGTCACCTTTCGGAAAATTGACCACAATTTACGCCCTATTGTCGGTTCCACGGAGGCGACGAAAGCAATCAGGCCAGCGTAACTTTCCTGCGCCTTTACTGGGTTCTCGAAGTAACCCAGTGGGAATTTGCCACGTCGCAATTCCTCTAAATCATTGGTTAGTTTCTGTTTCTCACCTTCAGGTAGCCGCAGACGCGAATCGTTCACGATCAGGCCGGTGACGATTTGATCCTGATCCTCGTGCATAATATCGAGCTTCCCCGGCCTCGTGTGCATTCGGTACCCGGTCTGCTCGATGATCGATCTTATCGTTGGCAGAAACTTACGCGGATCTTGCCGTCCCGAAATCGTGATGTCGTCAAAATAGCGCGTATAGCGGAATCCGGCTTTGCGGCAGAGACCGAGCATTCGTTCATCCAGCCGGTGGAGTAGAAGATTCGCGAGAACGGGACTGGTCGGGGCACCCTGCGGGAGCTGGTATTTATACGTCGTCAGTCTCGTCAACATCGCCGCAACGTCAGCGTCGCACCCGAGTTCCTCAAAAAGGCGGACGATGTTCGTATAGTGGACCGAGGGGAAGAACTTCCTGATATCAATACACGCAACCCAACGCTGCCGTCGGTGAACCTTCGCGTTGGTAATGATGGATCTCTCGGCGACGCCACCCTGCACGCAGGGCAGAAAATTAAAAGCGAGAACGCGGCGCAACACTGCCCGCTGAATTTTCTTCAGCGGCTTGGAAGGGACGGAAAAAACCCGCCCATCCTCCTCAACTTCCCGAAAATGCCGATCTGCTCGGCTGGCAAGGCGAGCCAAACCATCACTCGGCTCAACGATTTTCAACGCGAGATCAGCTGCGGAGCGAATGCCAATTCTCCAATTTGGAGGAAATCCGAATTTCTCCATAAAGCAAACCGCTGCCATCGAAGGAACTTCGGATAGCAGCGGACCTGATGATACGACGTACGTGCCGCCTCCTCAGTGAGGAGTCGCGCAACCTGAACGCATAGCTTGGAGAGCATCAGGAGAATTGCGACCAATTCTTGCCGTGACGCCTTTTCCAAACTTTGCGCGATCGCGCTATCGAGTTCTTGCATTGCTTGCATGGATAGAACCCCGGTTACGGTTTTACGGTCGTTTTCACGCCGCCTACCGATCATCGGCCATTCCCGCCTAGAAGCGAGAACGATCAGCATCCTTACGGACTTGGACGGCGCGGCACGCGCCGTAAAACACAGCTATCGCCAAAAAAAGATTCGCTGCGCCTGTACAGCAGTGGGAAGAAGGGAGCTACACGAGATACGGAGAGGCCTCCAAGCATCTATAGCGTGCTGCTTTCCTTCGGACCCCGATATAGCCGCTGACGCGGACGGAATCACGCACGAGGCGCGACTCCGGACGGATTCGATCGTTCTCCAAAGAAACTCGATTGTCCAAGAACCATCCCCTAGTTTACGAGGGATAGATGGCGGCCGTCAACCTCCTACCAGCGAGAAATCAAATGCGGAGCTGGACAGCATCCTCATCCTGTAATTGATGTATGAGTCCAACCTCCTGTCCAGGAAACTTAGCCGAAGCTCCCCAAACTTTGGCGTAGCGGAAATCTTCTAGAATTTCTCTATGGATTTTTTGGGCGAACTCCTTTACGGTGCTCCCTCGTGGCAAAAGCACCGGTCGTTCCGCGACCGTTCCATTTCTGTTTTTCGGGAATACCCGGATGAGACGCAGCAGATTCCAGACCGCCTCGCGTAGTTGTTCCAAACCCAGCCGTTTTTCCGCCGAAACTGGAACTACATTGAACTGGGGGAACTTCCTCCTGGTTTCTTCGAGATTGCGGTGAGCTTGCGGCAGGTCAGCCTTATTACCCACGATGAGGGCGACGTCTTCCAGTCCCACCGCCTGCAACTCCCGGATGGTCTTTGTTAGCTCTGCCGTGGGTTCTCCGAGATTATGAACCACAATCACAAAGTCAGCACCTTTCGCAACCGAAAGCAACTTTCTGCCCATTCCCTTTCCTTCGTGCGCGCCTTCAATAAGGCCGGGAACTTCCACGAACTGGACATCGGCGCCGTTGATGTTGCAGATAGCTGGAACTGGCTTCAACGTCGTGAACGCGTAATTGGCCACCTTGGCTTGGACATCGGTGAGCGCTTTGAGGAGAGAGGATTTACCGGCATTCGGGGCTCCCACGATGGCAATCTGCGTATCGCCTTCCTTTTTGACGGCGAACCAATCTCGGCTCGTGGATAATTTTCTAACCTTAACGTTCTCTAGCTCCTGCCTCAGCCATTTGCGGATTTCTCCATACGGACCTGTTCGATATCCTGGCAGTTCGGTGATTAGTCTCTTGATCTCTCTAATTTTCTCGTTACCGTCCTTCCCCTTTAGTCGCTCTTTTGCTTTTTGCTTGAAGATGATATGTGGAATAGCCATAGATTTTTCAGTGATAATAATTCAATAAAGCCCAGTGTTGCGCCGGGCTTTATCGAGAAATCCTCTATAACTACAAACTCAAAATTTCGCGATTTTGCCCGCGCAAAAACAAGCCGGGGCGATTCCTCCCTTAAAATTCCTGAGAAAGATATAGATCTTCGTTTTCATACGTTATTGCCAGTACTAGGGTAACAGACTTTCTCGAATTTTGCAAAACTGCACCCGGGGTGATTTGGCACCCCTCCGGGTCTTCCGATACAAAAGTCTGTGGGCGTGCCCAGGAGGATTTGAACCCCCGACCTTCAGGTCCGCAACCTGACGCTCTATCCGGGCTGAGCTATGGGCACACAAAAAATGCTGGAGCTGTGAGATCGCTTGCGCTTTGATGAACCGCTTCGCTTGGTGAAATTGATAAAAGTAAGCGGGTGATTCAGTTTCATCAAGTTCCGATGCAGTCGGAACGGTTCATCAATTCAGGTACCCCATCAACTATTCAGAATCCGAGGCGCTTGGAAATGATGTCAATCAGCGATTCCTCGTGGCGTTCTTCCGGCAGGAAGCGTAGCAGAATTTCGCGCAAGCGCAAAGGGTCGAGATCGCCGAGAGGGACGCGGACGAGCGGCATGAGCGTTTTTTTCGACGTTACGAGCAGCTCCTTGAAGAATGGGGGGTCGTAAGAAATCCAGAAGGATTTAAGATCCCCGAATTCGTAGAGGCGGTTTCCCGCCGCGACTCCGCGGGCGGTGACGGCGAAGCGCATGGTGCGCGGGACGCGGCGGGCCTGGGCCGCCACGAGTCCTCCGGCGATGAGAAGAAAGACCGCGAAGAGGAAGTTCTTAAAGATGAGCGCCGCGATTCCCCCGCCGGCGAGGAGAATGCCAAGGGGGATGAGGAACCGCTCGCGATCGGCGGTAACCTCGAATTCAGGCGCTTCCCAAGCGATGAGGGAGGGCGTTGCGAGCGGCGCTTGCTCGAAGCCGCGGGGATGGGCGGCGGATTCGGTCTCGAGGAGCGGCTCTTCGGGCGGCGCCGGAAGCTCGTGTTCGGGGTTGAGCTCCGGCAATGCATCGCGTTTTAAGTTTCGGAGGTCAATGGGTTCCGGCATCGCGCCGATATTATAGCAAAAACGAGC
>Ga0209541_10013113_pt1 | contig 12717 bp, 8 predicted proteins | sample RifCSPlowO2_01_FD_184027 | JGI IMG/M metagenome (GOLD analysis project Ga0209541, IMG submission 184027) | Groundwater microbial communities from Rifle, Colorado - Rifle CSP2_plank lowO2_0.1 (SPAdes) (version 2) | ecosystem: Environmental > Aquatic > Deep subsurface > Groundwater | place: Rifle...
GCAGTAGATATCACCAATACACCTCGCGAAACGGTATTAAACCAAAAACTTAAAAATATTTTTCCGGAATTCCATGAATTTCTTAAAGAAGACAACAATGAGAGGGGCAGACCTGAAATTATGTTTGAAAAAGATGGAGAAAAACTTTATTTAGGAGCCGTTGCCTCGCGCCTCAAAGACCACCAAGACAGCACCACCGGTCATATACTTATCTTTCAAGACCTGACAAAACTAAAAAAAATGGAAGAAGAGGTGCGTATTAGCGATAAACTTGCAGCTGTAGGAAAGCTAGCTGCCGGCATTGCTCACGAAATAAGAAACCCGCTCGCATCCATGAGCGGGTCTATTCAGGTTCTACAAAGAACCCTTCCTTTAGACGAAGATGATAAAAAACTTATGAATATCATATTGAAAGAAACAGAACGCCTCAATTCTCTCATTACAGAATTCTTAACCTTTGTGAGACCATCCGCTATTCACAAGAAAACAGTTTTTTTAAGTAAAATCATGGATGAAATCTTACAAACTGTAAAAATTAATCCAAAATTTCAAAAAAACATCCATATTTCATTAGAGGGAGAAGAGGTAGAAGGTTTTTTTGATCCAGAAAAATTTAAACAAATTTTCTGGAATCTTCTTCTGAACTCATGCGAAGCCATGCCCGAAGGTGGCGATATTCGCATCTCATGGAAAAAGAAAAATAATAAAAGTCTCATTAAAATCTCGGATACTGGCGAAGGCATTGCGCCTGAAATAAGAGAAAAAATTTTTGATCCATTCTTTACGACTAAAGAAGGCGGCACAGGTTTAGGTTTAGCTACGGTTTATAAAATTATTGAGGCTCATGGTGGCCACATTCACGTCGAAAGCGAAAAAGGAAAAGGAAAAGGAACAACTTTTACTATTGAATTATGAAGATAAAGACCACCCTCACCTCAAATCCTCTCCCCTCAAGGGAGAGGAAGATTAAGGAGAGGGAGAACCATTATAGGGGGGATCTATATGTCTAAAGAACGTATTCTTATCGTTGATGATGAAGAAAGCATTCGCGAATTTCTTGAAATCATGCTCAGACGCGAAAAATATGAAGTAGCAACAGCATCAAGCGCCAAAAAAGCATTAAAAATTCTTGAAAAAGAAAATTTTGATATGGTCATTACAGACATACAAATGCCTGAAATGAATGGTATTGAGCTTTTGGGAAAAATAAAAGATACAGACTCCGATACGGTCGTCATCATGGTAACAGCCTATGGTTCTACAGAATCGGCTGTAGAAGCCATGAAACTTGGCGCTTACGATTACATTACAAAACCATTTAAAATTGATGAATTAAAAATTATTATTAAAAATGCTCTGAGCGCCAATACGTTAAAACAAGAGAACATCCAATTAAAAAGGGCCTTGGAAAAGAAATATTCTTTTCAAAATATCGTAGGAAGCTCTCCCTCCATGCTCAAACTCTACGACATGATTCAAAGAATATCCCAAACTAAATCTAATATTTTAATTAACGGTGAAAGTGGTACGGGCAAGGAACTTATAGCCCGCGCCATTCACTATAATGGCCCTCTCAAAGACAAACCCTTTATTACCATTAACTGCGGTGCTATTCCTGAAAATCTTTTAGAGAGTGAAATGTTTGGTCATAAAAAAGGTTCTTTCACAGGAGCTATTGCTGATAAGAAGGGATTGTTTGAGGTTGCTGATACAGGAACTATTTTTTTAGATGAGGTAGGGGATCTTCCACTTTCAATTCAAGTTAAACTTCTGAGAGCTATTCAGGAGAGAACTTTTAGACGCGTAGGGAGCACCCAAGATGTTCATGTTGATGTTCGTGTTATCTGTGCGACAAATAAAAATCTAGAGCAAGAAGTAAAAAAGGGGCATTTTAGAGAAGACCTTTTCTATCGTCTCAATGTTATTCAAATTATGGCCCCTCCCTTAAGAGAAAGAAAAGAAGATATTGCAACCTTGGCCCTCCACTTCTCAGAAAAATATTCAAAAGAGTTAAGTAAAGACATTAAGAAAATTTCTAAGGAAGCGATGGATGTACTCATGGCTTATTCTTTTCCAGGTAATGTACGAGAGCTTGAAAACTTTATTGAACGTGCCGTGGCACTAGAAGAGGGAGCGGCCATTTTGAAGGAAAGCCTCCCCCCACAAGTTCAAAATGCCATGGGCGCAAAAAGTACACTCATGGATATTGGCGCCATTAAACTGGGTGAGGATAAAATTAATTTAGAAAAAATCGTTGATTCTATTGAAAAAGATCTCCTCACACGAGCTTTGGCAAAAACAAATGGGGTGAAGAAAAAAGCTGCACAGATACTCGGAATCAGCTTTCGCTCCATGAGATATCGATTAGAGAAGCATGATATGGAATAGGGAGGAGTAATCTTTTGAAAGTCACACAAGGATTTACATTTCTAGAAACAACGCTCATTCTTGTCGTGGTTATTCTACTCATTGCGGTGATTGTGCCGACGTATCAAAAACAAAGAAGACTCAAATTTCAACACAATGCTAGAAAAAGCTTATTCATTCTCTATCAACTTCAAAAAAAATACTTGAACGAAAATAAAAGTCTGGCAACAAAAACTGAAGCACTCCATTTTGCCTCAGAAGTTAAGAACGATCCCTATACCTACAAGATTGATAAAACAAACTTAGAGGCCTTTCAAATCTCTGCCATGGCAAATCTGGATCGAGATGAAACGCTTGATATGTGGACGATTGATGAAAAAGGCGTGCTCACACTAAAAAGTAATGATATTCTAGAATAGTGGAAAGTGTTCTTGTCATCATATGCGGCCTTCTTGTGGGAAGTTTTCTTAATGTTTGTATTTTAAGAATTCCTAAAAAAGAAAGTTTGTGGTGGCCCCGTTCTCATTGTGTTTCCTGTCACAAGACAATTACCCCTTATGACCTTATTCCCGTTTTTAGTTTTATTCTCTTAAAAGGCACATGCCGCTATTGTAAAGCTCCTATTTCTCTTCAGTATCCGCTGGTGGAGCTTCTTATAACCATCATCATTCTTTTCCTTTATTTAAAATATGGTTTTTCGGCATTCTTTTTTATGGGGTCTTTTCTTTCAAGTGTTCTCACTATTGTGACATTTATTGATCTTAAGCATTACATTATTCCAGATATGATTACCTTGCCGGGCATTTTTCTTGGTTTAGGTTTTTCTTTTTTGCACACCTCCCTCCCAGCCCCTATCCCTCCTTTAGACTCTGTTTTAGGACTTGTTATAGGTGGTGGAAGCCTTCTTCTTATGGGTCAACTCTATTATCTTTGGAGGAAAAAAGAGGGTATGGGTGGAGGAGATATAAAACTTGCAGGTTTTTTGGGGGCATGGCTTGGTTACAAAGCTATTATTTTTATACTTTTTTCTGGATCCTTCTTGGGTGCCTTCATAGGAAGTTTTTATCTTTTTCTTTCAAAAAAATCTAGAAGTGAACCTTTACCCTTCGGACCCTTTTTGGCAGGAGCTACTCTCATTTATTTATTTTTCGGCAGTGAAATCATGAATTGGTATTTCTGATTTGTCGTCCCTGTTCACCCTCACCTCAAATCCTCTCCCCTCGATGGAGAGGAAGACCAAGGAGAGGGGGCATCATAAGGAGGGACTATCTTAATTCTACAACCTTCTCCAACAGATAAAATACATAATACATCTCTTCAGCTGTAAGGGGTGTGCTGTTCATTTCTGCAAATACAGCAACTTCTTTTTCTTTCCACTCGTCTAAAATCCAACTCATTCTATCATTAAATGCCCTTTCTATTCCCTCATAATCTGGCATAAGACTTTCAACCTTATCCTCCATCTCTTGGGTAACTTTTTCTTCACTTAAAGGAAATCCTGCATTTTCATATTTTTCTACAAGGTTGTCATGAAATCTTGTAAGCTCCCGCTCCATAAGTTTTTCCCTATCGGCTAAAAGCTTATCTTTAATTTTCATAATAGTTTTTAATTCTTCATAATAAGATGCAAAAATATTTTTTTGCCCTCTCAGCAAAGCACTTTCTAGAAAACCTCTGTAATCAGGCGCCAGACGATCGAGATATTGTGTGATACTGATATTTCTATCTCTTAAAAACCTATAAACACCAGAATAAGAACCTTCGTTCACAAGCTGCCCAAATCTTCTCTGTTTTTCAGCCATATAATTCATTTCAACTTCAAATGGTGTAAGGCGTTTATCCCAACTTGGTGGATAGAGATTCACACCACCAGGTATTTGAGGAAAATTGAGGAGCTGTCTCAATGGATCTCTCTCCCACAAAGCATAAGGATCATGCCTCCATGTCCCCACAACAACAGGAGATAATTCGTTACTGTCATTAGCAATAGGATACAAGGCCCTTCTTTGGCTATCATAAAATAAGGAATATCTTCCCTCCGTAGTCGGAAATGGCTGGACATTAAGTTCATCTAAGGGAACCCGTACGAAAGGAGCGTTACCCTCTTCATCAAAAATGATCCTATTTTGGGACTCTCTTCCTACTGCCATACGTCGATCCCACTCATATTCTTTGTGTAATTGCTCAAAGAGTTCTTGTTTAGAACCACGTTCTTCTTCATAAACATCATGAAAATCCCTCAATAATTTCTGTGCATTCTCAATAGGTACTTGCGGATCATTAAGTCTCATAACAAGAAATTCTTTTTTGTTTCGAGGCACTCCATGGTTTACCCGATAAGTCCTGTAGTTAGATGCTGCACTATAAGTTTTTAACTCCTCTAAGTACTTCTCCCAGTAGATTATTCTATCTTCTGTTCTGGCATAATATTTGAGAAGAAATTTCCAATCTACTCCCCATTCCTCCGCAAGCCTAGCGGGTTCTTCGTCAAAAATGGTAAAGAGAACATAATCTTCTCTAAAAGGTTCGAAATGCAATAAGCTAATCCAATCTACCATGGAATGATAAACACAAGGGCCAATGAAAATCGCTAATTCTTCACTTGAAATAGTATCAATATTCTTTCCTTCTCGAAGAAGCATTTGTGCAGTTGGATGTATGGGATGAGTTTTTAAAAATGCACGTGTTTCTTTGCTATAGCTAACGCCCTTTACACTATCATAGTAGGTACAAGGAAGCTTATGTTGTGTGTGGTAGCCCTCAAAAAAATCCATAAAAAATCCTTGAAAACCGTCTTCTGGTTTATCCACTCTATAAAAAGTTTGGAGTCTTTGAAGTTCTACATGAAGGGCTCTGCCTATTTCTGGAGAATAGGTATCACGATCAGGACTTTTATTGTGTTCTTCTATCAGCTTTTTAAAATAGGCCACTTCTTCTTCATAAAATGAACTTATCGTTCTTTCTAAATTATCAAGCATATCCTCGTAGCGTGATTGCATGAGGTCATTAATCTCAACCATTCTTTGAACTGTAGCTCCTCTAAAATAAAGATCTAAAAAACTATCCTTAACGTAGTGCATAGCGGCACCTACCATGCTCTCTTCTTTTTTTACTATTTGAAATTCTTCTGAATTTTCGCGGCTAAAACCAGCATCTTCTTGGGCTTTTAACTTATCAATGAGTTCTCTTTCGAAAAAGAGGGTTTCTAATTGTCCGTGTGCCATTTCAAATAATTCAAAGAGGGGATTGATAATATTTTCTCGAAGCTTTCTTCTTTCTTGAATCCATTCGTTTATTCCCTCCGAACCATAAAAATAATTTCGGCATTCAGCACCCCATTCACATATCTCGACGGGTAAACTTGTGATACCACCTAAAACCCATGTTCTTCGTGCTTCATCAACAGAGGCACGCCACTCTACAAGATTTGTTTCTGCCCAGGATGAATTTTCAATAATCCTTGATAAAGCCTTTGAATTTGCTCCTTTCCACATATCATTCCACGCAACACGGTTATCTTTAATAAGAACATCCATTTCTTCATGAAATCGCTCTGGAATAAACATGTGAGCAAAGCCACCTACAAGACCAAATGCAAAGCCAACATAAGGAAAAGGCAGAAGAGCTTGTCCCACCACACCGGCACCTGTCATGCAGATAATAAGCGTTATAAAATCACCCCTGGCAATTCTATGGCGCCAGGCATTGTAAAAAAGATTACTTCTTAATTCACTATCCGTAACAAGAATCTTCCACATATTCGAAAAAATAGCTTGAAATGCAGCATAATCTGTAAAAAGAAGATAATATTTTCCTTTAATTCTAAATACCGTCGGATTTGAGCTAATTCGAGGATCACTCTTTTCTAGTTCTTCTACTCCAAAAACAACATCCCAAAAATTTTCTGCTTGTTTGAAGGCTCGTCCCTGCTCCTCTGGAATCATGCGCACCGCTTCCTCCCAAAGCTCTCCACCTATTTCCCACCCCGTAAAAACAAAAAGAGAGTGAGCACCTGAAACAATAAGTTTCTTAAATATATTTCGTGACATATTGTGTCCGACCAATTTTTGAATGTATTTTCCAAATAAAAATTCACCTGTTCGGCCACCGAGAGTACCTCCCAGAATACTTGACATGATGGCACCACTTGTAAAAACATGTTCAAAAGATTGCTCTGCTATATGGAGAAAATCCGCCGACGAAATTGTTTCATTCTCAAGGCGCGCTCGATGAATAATATATTTTGCGTGATGAAATACCGAAAGGATGGATATGAGAATACAGGTTTGTGCTTCTGAAGTAACAAAATGACTTGTTCGACTCGCTGCTCTTTTTAAACCTCGTGCTTTTGTGGTTCGGTGTGCCTCACTTCCACGACCCATCATTTCAGTAGCGCCTTCTGAACTATAGTTTGCCGCTCTTAAAAGCTCTTCCGTTGGTGGGCCTTGGAATTTTTTAAGAAGCTCTGTGATTTTTTTGCTTCGAAAAGGCCGCCCTTCGATATCTCTATCTGGAAAAGGAAGCTCTAATTGCTGTGGATGATCTCGACGCGCTGTTGTTTCTGGTAGCTCTCCTGGGGTATGGGGTAAACTTTCCCGAACCCCTTCCATAAAGGGAAATTCTAATTGCCGACCACTTAATTCTTGCTGAATCATATTGATGAGTATTCTTGGATCGGGTTGACCATTTCTGTTCTCTGCATCAGACATTGCAGTTTCTGCTTCGCTTAAATAAATAAACCCAAAAAGAGGATCTGTTTGGAGTAGTTCCATAAGTTCGGGTGTTAAAGTGTAGCGAAATCTTTCATATTCTAAATAATTTCTACCATCGCCCGTGCGAACAATTTGAGCTCCTGCATTAAGAAGTCTTTCAAGTGTAGCTTTATCTGAAATAGTTTGATTAGTTGGTTGCCCATCATGAGGAGAAGACACAAGTGACGTAGGCACCACCATAAAGGTAATCATGATACAAACTAATAACTTTTTAAGCATCCGCTTCTCTCCCGGTACTAATCATCTAGCTGTAAAGTACGATCCAAAAAAGTAAAATAGTTGAATAAAGACTCAATCCAATAAACAACCGTTTCATAAGTGTATTCATAACAAGGCTCCGTCACTCCTCTGGAGCCAATTACTGCAAGACTCACGCCAGGTATTAAATAAAAAATAGCTTTAATATTAGATACTTAGGAAATTAGCGGGGGGCATTCTTTGCGCTTGAATGACAATTACTGTCACACCATGATATTCTTTAAAATATGGCCGAACAGTACTATAACCTGCTGAAAAAACACAAGATTAACAAAACTCATAAATTCCTTATAAAATCACCGGAAGGCCATATTTCGGGTCCCTTTTTTGCTGAAGAAATAGCTACCCTCATTAAGGAAGGAGAAATCACAGAAGAACATAACATCTCATCTTACCCAACCTCAACATGGCAAAATATTGTAACCCATCCTTTTTTTTATGATCTCATTCTCCACATTTTGGCCGAAGGCCACATTCCACAAAGAAGAAAAAAAGAGGAAACTTCAAAGGTCATAAAAAAAACTGGGCGAGTAGATCAAACTGAAAAGCTAAAACCTATTTCTGCGGTGGGTGGGAAAACAGTTCTCAAAAGAATAGAGACTGAGCTACCACCTGCAAAAAAAACAAAACTCGAACTTGTAAAAAAAACAAAGAAAAAATTTTTAACTTTAAAGAAAGCTGCCCTTGTAGTAACAGCGCTTATTCTTTTTACCTTATATTTTTTCTTACCTAAAACTGATAAAAAAGCCCTTATTACTATTACCCTTCCCCCCACACAGGTTGAAACCGTTAACAGCGAAGAAGCATTAAAAGAATTTGAAAATGGTAAAAAATTTTTTGCATTAGATACATTTTTGGCTTACAAAAAGGCCCTGGATCATTTTCATAAATCTCTAACTCACGATCCCAATCAAGCAAAAAATGCACTCTCCTATTTAACGCTTACCTATCTTGAATTGTGGAGTGTTACATCTGGCGACAAAGATGAACAAAAAAAACTCCTTGAACTCATTAAGAGGATACAAGCGGGCGGTGGCGAAGATTTTCTAGAATATTACATTGCTTCTGGCGAGTTTGAATTTGAAGTTACGCAAGACATAGGTAGCTCTCAACAATTTTTAAAACAAGGGCTTGCTCGCTTTCCGGATAATCCACAACTGCTTTATCTTTTAGGAAAATTGAACCTCCATGAAGGGGATAACATAGAAGCACTAGAAAACCTTAATAAAGCTATTCAACTAGATCCAACGTATATTAAACCCTATTTTGAAAAAGCAGCAGTTTATCTAAAAAATAATAATGCACCACAGGCAGAAGGCATTTTTGAAACAGCACTTTCTCTTCTTCCCAGCCACATACCTACGCAGCTTGAGCTTACCATTCTTCAATACACACTCCACAGAAATATTACGACTGCCCAAGATAATTTAAAAAATATTATCAGCTCAAAAAGAGAGGATCTTTTCCCCGTTCAAAGAGCACGAGCTTATTTTTACATGGGAAAAATTTCTCAAGAAATTAAGTCTTTTGATGTTGCAGTAGAAAATTTTCGTTTGGCCCAAGAAAATGATCCCGAGAACGAGCTGTATAGAGAGGCCTACAAAGCTCTCACGGCTGGGGGAACCATTTCCTTACCGGGTGATCACAAACAAGACATATCTTTTTTTATTAACTTAGGGCAGATTCACTTAAAGCAAAAAGAATATAATACAGCTTTAGAAAAATTCAAAATAGCTACAGCCCTTGATCCAGAAAATTATGAGCCTTGGTTTTACATCGGACAAACATACTTTGAAATGGGTATGCAGTATCACTCTGAAGCCCTTGAAGCCCTCGAAAAATCAATACAAGCTAGAAGAGATTATGCGCCCTCATATCTTTTAGCTGCAGAACTTTACTTAGAGCAAAAAAACTTCAAAAAATCTAAAGAAATGCTGAAATCAGCAGAAAAAATGTCCCCACATGATGCCCAATTTCACTTCATAAGCGCTCAATATTTTAAAAATACAAACCAATTTGAAAGAGCTATTGATGGATTTCAAAAGGCCCTCTCTATAAACAACAGTAGCATCTTGATACTTTTAAACTTATCCCAGGCTCTCATTGAAAAAGAAGAATATACGAAAGCCGATATCTATCTTAAAAAAGTTTTAGAAATGCAAAATGCAAACGAAGAGGCACATAATTTACGTGCTGAAGCAAAACTACGCGATGGATATCCCCAATCTGCAATAGAATATTTAGAAGCTCTTTTGAAAAAATCTCCTACCAATGCCTCTTATCATGCAGGGCTTGCTAAACTCTATTTACTCTCCGACAAATCAGACCTTGCAGAAAAAGAATGCTTTCAGGCCATACAAAATAATCCCAAACTTGTAGAGACTTTTAAAGTTTTATCACAAATTTATTTAAAAAAGGGAGAACCGAAGGAGTCTGTAGCTGTCTACCGACACTTGCGGGCCCTCTCACCCTATGAGGTTTCCTACTATTATGATGCAGCAAAGCTTTCAGTCGATGTAGGTGAAAAGCATATTCAAAACACTATTTGTGGTGATTTCAGAACCCAATGTGAAAGAAATAAAATTCAGTATCCACAAGATTTGTGCGTAAGTCTTATAAAAAAATGCCAGGGTGAAGAAAATCTTAAATCAGTTTCTCAAGCACAGCAGTTTTTCAAAGAGGCTTCTGAACTTTTAGAAAAAATTACGGGAACACAAATTAAAAAGGGCTTAAATGCAAACTATCCGTTGGCCTATTATTTAAAAGGTAAACTTTATTCCACTCTGGGTGATACAAATTCTGCCATCAAGGCTTATTTGGAAGAAATACGTGTTGCTGAGGCCATGGAACATACAACAGATTTAAGTCTTGTTTATCTTGAGCTTGCAAACACCTATTATTACGCCAACCGTTATGCCGAGGCCATTCCCTATTTCGAAAAAAGTATTAAAGCAAATCAAAATGTGAATGAAGCTTATCTTAAACTTGGAATTAGCTATTTCTTCCTGAATAAATTAGCCAATGCTGAGTCTTATCTTGATGTAGCCAATAAAAGATATGGGTATGAAGAGTCTCAAGTGCATTTTTTCCTAGCCCAGATTTATAAAAAAGAGGGCTCCAAAGACAGAGCTATTGAAACCTTAAAGAAATATCTAAGAACCGACCCCCTTACACCTTTAAAAAATTCTATTGCAGAAGAAATCCACGACCTAGAAAAGCTTTAATAAAAATTGCATTGATTTATAGATAAATTCTCATTAACGTAAGGCTGTTTTCGAGGAGAGGTGGCCGAGTGGCTGAAGGCGGCGGTTTGCTAAACCGCTATACGCTCAAAAGGCGTATCGGGGGTTCAAATCCCCCCCTCTCCGAATCTCTGGAAGACATACGAACCGGCAGTACAGCCTAAAAAATCAGTAGTCACGATTATAGATTGGTAGACACACGTGTCGTTTTCATGGCTTTTTCGGTATTATCGTGAATATACGCTCATAAAAAAATCCGATAATCAATGTCCAAGATTGTTGCCAATCTCTTTGCCATCTTTTTTCCAATAGGACGTTTTCCATGTTCCATTTTAGAAAGATCAGATTGATCAATGCCCAGTTTTTCTGAAAGTTCTACTTGGCTCATTTCTGCTCTGAGCCTTGCTCCTTGAAGGGCTGATCCAGGGCGAGAATATCTTTCATCTAATTCTTTAAAAATAGCAGCAGAAGGTGTTTTTTGTTCTTTTTCTTTCACTGCAAATTCATTTAAAAGAAGAAGAAGAGCTCTTGCTTTTTCAATAGGAACTTTAAATTCCTTTTCTTCTTGTTCTCCAATGAAAATACGAATTTTTTTAATAAGGGGTTTTTTCATGGGTACCGACATAATACACCTCCACTATTTTATTCTGTTTATCAGTAACTTCCCAACACACCACATAGGTGGGATGCCCTGATTTAATGTGACAGTGATGTCTTGTTTCTCCAAGTTTTCCATAGTTTTTCCAGTTACCTCTTACAGGGCCAGCTACTTCTATTTCTCTTACAAGAGCCCTTAGTCTTAACTGAATAGTTTCTTGTAATTTATGGAACTGCTTTTCTGCCTTAGAAGCAAACACAACCGTCCATTTCATTACTATAGTATAAGGCATTTATTGCCATATGGCAATAAAATTGATCATATTAAAACCGTACTGTTTAAAAGTTCTATAACTAGTTGAAATTTATGCTCATTTTAAAATTGTGGGAAATACTAAAAATAATGCTTAATAATTAAGCATTAATGTGCTACAAACACAGCCTATGCCTGTTGTAAAAGGAGAGTTTTATGAAAAAAATAGTTAATGTTTTGATTTTCTCTTTAATTTGTTCACTGATAAGTATTGGAATGGAGAATGAGGTTTTTGCACAGAATACACAGAATACCATGATGAACAAAGACCTGCCATTGATGCAGCTGCCTGTTGGAACTCAGATAAAATTTTATTTCAATGATGCGATGGATACTTTGTTAAAATGGTTTCAAAATGGTGAGCAAGTCAATCATTTTGGTGATGGGGAGACAGATTCTGCTTTGAGTCAATTGAATCGAGATGAGCCTAGTTGTTCTGTTAATCTTGATGATAATGGGGTGTTTCCAACAATGATCTCTGCTTTAAGTACGATACGAAGGTTTCAATATAGTTCTCCAATCTTTGAGGAAACTAGCTGGCTACTCATTTATAGCATGGATGATCAAACCACAGTAGAATATCCAATATGGAGTTTCTATGATGATCTGGATACCTTTCGGCAGGTTTATAGAAGAGATCTTAAATATGATGATGTCTTGATTAAAGCTTCTGCTAGTAATCATTCCAATATTTATTGTACATCAGGAAGAGCCTTTGCAGAGAAGGAACCAACCATTGATATACTTTTTCAGTCTTTTGGATGTTATGTTCGAGTTGAGAATACAGAGGATCGTCCAGAGTGCCATGAGCTCTGGAATTCAAAGTAACCCAACTTTAAGTTTCAATAGCTTATTTTTTCATAAGAAGTTACACAAAAGGTGAGTTCTAAACAAACGTCTGATTGAAACGGACTTTAGATTCAAAAAAAACTCTCTACCATCTTACGAGTGACTTTTTTTGAAATCATCACTTTGAAATATTTTTATTTTCGTTATGTAAACTTCAGAATTCATATTCATTTTTTCAGGCACAAAAAATATTGAGACCAAAGTCTGTTTCGATTAGATGTTTTTGGATACACACTTTTTCCTTACAGTGATATAACTCTAGTCATCTTGTTTAAGCTGAGCTTAAAATTAATGCTTGTCATTCTGGGCTGGATATTTT
>Ga0209541_10013115_pt1 | contig 12715 bp, 15 predicted proteins | sample RifCSPlowO2_01_FD_184027 | JGI IMG/M metagenome (GOLD analysis project Ga0209541, IMG submission 184027) | Groundwater microbial communities from Rifle, Colorado - Rifle CSP2_plank lowO2_0.1 (SPAdes) (version 2) | ecosystem: Environmental > Aquatic > Deep subsurface > Groundwater | place...
CTCGTGCTTTTTCGAATAATCGATTGCAAATTCTGAAAAAGTATTAGTGCGGACATCTAAAATTAAAAACCCTTGGTCCTTGGCTTCAACGTTCAATTTTTCTCGTGTTTCAGTATGTGCATAGACGGCCATATGATATACGTTCATTCTTGAATCAAAAGACATTGGTTTGCCCCTATGCTTTCTTTTACTAATTAAAATAACCTTAACTGGATCTTTATCATCGGGAAACTCTTGAAATTCTATATTTGAATTTCCTTTGTATTCAGGAATTATAGAAGCGACAACTTTCCATCCACCTTCATTTGAATGGGTTTTGTAACGAACAAGTAACTTTACCATAGTTTTAAGCGCTCAGTCCGCCCATCTCATCGCAAAGCTCGAGATAAATGAGGACATCATCGCATCTTTTCTTTTGCTTTAACTAATATAAATCTTTGATTCTTTATAAAGTAAAGAGTTTTTAGAATAACAAAGTAAGGCCGCATAATTATGTAGCCGAGCAAAAGATTTTCTGCAACAGAAATTAAACGCATTGTAGCGCCTACAAAGAAATGTTCAAACAAACGAAGACTTGCCAATCTTATAACATGAAATGCAACATAAACAAAAAGTATAAACAAAATTAGCTTTGCGACATCTTCCATATTTCGTTTTATAAAAGCATAGCTTGAGACAATTCCCCCCCACGGGCCTTTTTTCTCAACAACAATTGATTGGCTTGCGAAAAATGAGACGGAATAAATAATAAAAGCGTAAATTATTGCCGCTGGGATAAAAGCGAGCAATGCAAATTGTGCAAGCAAAATTGCGGTTGTTAAAAGTAATAATCCAAAACCAAAAAGAAGGAGCAAAATCAGAATTATATTCTTTCCGAAGATTTGCAAAGTTTGAGTTGCTCCTTGAAAACCATCTTTTAATTTTGCGCCGCCGGTTCTGGAAATTTTTTCTGATAATCCGATAGTATATGCTTTAACAAAAGAATCAACTAGAGCATAAATTATTCCAACTAGAATAAAAAAGAAAACATTTCTTAAAATAATTGCGCTCAATGTATCTGCGAACTCTTCTTGAAGCAGCAAAATTTGAAATGGACTTGTTATTTTTAATATTGAAAAGCTTTCCCGCGCAAAGTTAATCGAGAAATTGTACAGGAATAACGAAAATAAACCAAACAAAAGGTAGGGAAGAATCAAAACTGGATTATTCAAATAATGTTTAAATCCTTCTCTTAAGGATTCGCCTGACTTCATGAATGAAGTTAGAATTCAGTATATATAATAGCTTTATCCTAATTCTAAATGATGACAACTGTTGCAGACGTTATGACAAGAAATGTAATGGGAATTGAAGAAAAAGCATCTATAATGGATGCGCTGAAAAAAATGAAAAAGCTCCGCATAGGCTGCCTTGTGGTTGTTGATGGAAAGGAGGCAATTGGGATACTAACTGATGCTGATATTTTATTCAAAGTTGTTTCTGAGGAAAAAAATCTGAGTAAAATAACTGTTGGGAAAATTATGAGCAAGCCTTTAATCACAATAAGCCCTGATGCGAGCATTGATGATGCTGCCAAGCTTATGACAATGAACAGAATAAAAAAGCTGCCGGTTGTTGGTGAAAGCGGAAAATTAATAGGAATAATCACTGCAACAGATTTGATAGCACACAGCCCTGAATTCTCGGATATTTTGTTACAAATGAAACCGCCAGGCGGCGCAACTTTTGGTGCCTAGCGCTCCATGTGAATTTCACGCAATCCAGTTATAATGCCAAAAATAAGCGCAGCTATTGCAATTATTATCAATCTCAGAAGAACAAATTTTAGGCCAAAAATTTTCAATTCCAAAGGAATTAGAGGAAGCGATATTCCACTCCAGCTCATCATAAAAGTTGCCAAAATTGCTGTCCGCGCGCCTTTTTTGCGCAAAAATTTTATTGTTGGAAAAATTGCATATTGGGACGCGGAAACTACTGTTCCAAAGACAAGGGCAAATATATAGCCGTGGACTTTTCTTTTGTCACCAAGATATTTCGAGACAACTTCTGCAGGCAAATATGCCTCCAAGAGACCTAGAACTCCTATTATTGCAACAACAAAAGGCAGGAAGAACATAAAGAATTGCACCCATTTTGAAAAGCTTTGGGCAAATAATTCAGGCCTTATAGCAAGAGTAATTGCATATAAAATTATTGCAGTTACAGCAATAGCTAATGAAATTGTGTGAATGCGTACATAATCTATGTAAGCTTTTATGCTCATAGCAGTATTGACATTGTTACTCCAACTATTGATGCAACAATAAATGACATAAAGAAGCGCCAAAATGCAAATTTTTTCCCCAAGAATCTTATTTCAACTGGTAATGAAATTGGATCAATTAAACTCCACGCTGAAATAAATGCTCCTATGGTTCCAAGCACAATTCCTTCATCGAGCATCGCCTTTGCAATTGGATAGCTCAAAATTGGCGGTCCGGCTGTTATCGATCCGAGAATTGTTCCGCCGATTGCAGTTAAAATTAGTTTGGAAAGGCTGTCAAATGCGTGCGCAAAAAAACCTGCAGGAATAACAACTTCAACCAATGCCATAATTCCTGAAATGCCAACTAAAATTACAACTATGTCAAAAACATTGTTAAAAACATAAAGCGCGGCCGCATCAGTTTTTTGAATATTTTTGTAGATTGAAAGCACATACATAGCAACAACAATAATCAGAAATATACTGCTTGGAAGTACAAATTCGTGCATCATTTTTAAATTTCACCTACTTGCCTCACTTTAAACAGAAAGCCCAATGCGCTCAAGATTTTTTCTTAAATCTGAAGATTTTTTGCTTTCTTTTCCAAGAATTTTGTTTACCCCTTCAATTAAAGTATCAGTGTCCATTAGAACAATTTTTCCTTTTGAATAAACATATGCCTCATAAGTCCATTTTTGATTTGTGACAAGCCAAAACTCATCCCTTTTTGGATCAAAAACGCCTGCTTGATGTAGTTGCTCTGAGTACTCAACAACAGTATCAATATCAACTTTGCTTATGTAAGTATTGAATTCCTCAAGAACAACAAAAACCTTTTTTATCAATTCGCTCTCAACCTCTGCAGTTAGCTGAGCTGCAACTCTAACTGTGTAGCCTGCTGGAACATTAACATTAACTCCGCTTTTGACTTGGTATCCAGGAAATTTTGCCTTGAAAAAAGCTGCAACTACGCGCTCTTTTTGGTCTTTGCTGATATTCTGAAATTTCGGCTTTGTAAGCATGATTACGCATATGCGTTATGACTTAATAAATTTCCTCATTCAGCAAGATTTAAATAATGGCTTAGCAAGTATAGTAAGAACAAAGATCAGAAATAAGTCCCCTCTTTCTGGAAACATTACGAAACTACGTTTCGTGATGCGCGCGACAGCAAGGAAACAAAGTTTCCTTGCGCATAAGGGAATTTCATTCCCTTATGAAGCTTTGCTTTCGCTGCGAATTAGGAAAACACTATGGAAACTAATAAATTAACTGGAAAAACTGTTCCGGATACCTCAGTTCTTATAGGAGCTAAGGTTTCAAAACTAATTGAGTCGGGAGAACTTAGCGGGGAGCTTGTAATTTTAGAGGCTGTTCTTTCTGAATTAGAAAATCAGGCAAACAAAGGCCGCGCAATTGGATTTGAAGGATTGGATGAAATAGCAAAACTAAAAGAGCTTGAGAAAGAAAAGAAAATAAAAATTACTTTTTACGGCGCGCTTCCAACTGTGGACGAGATAAAGGCTGCGCAGTTTGGAATTATAGACGCTTTAATCAGAAATACAGCCGCGAAATTAGATGCAACACTTTTAACAGCTGATTATATTCAATATAAAGTTGCGCTCGCGCGGGGAATTAATTGCAAATATATTGAGAAAAAAGTTCGCGAAAAACCGCGCATACAAGAGTTTTTTGACAAAGAAACAATGTCTGTTCATTTAAAAGTTAATACAGTTCCAGTTGCAAAAAAAGGCAGGCCTGGAAGTGTAAGACTTGTTGAGTTGGGAAAAGAAAAGCTCACGGATCAGGATTTAACTGAAATGATCAAGGAAATTATTGACTTTGGGCGCGAAAATCAAGGAATTGAAATTTCAATGAAAGGCGCAACTGTTGTTCAGATGGGAGATTTCAGGATTGCAATTGCTGAACCACCATTTTCAGATGGTTTAGAAATTACCGCAGTCCGCCCGATTGCAAAAGTTTCTCTTGAAAGCTATAAACTTTCAGATAAATTGCTCAAAAGGTTGAAAGAAAGCGCGGAAGGAGTTTTAATCTGCGGTCCGCCTGGAGCTGGAAAATCTTCTTTCGCTGCTGCGCTTGCAGAATTTTATGTGAAAGAGAAAAGAGCAATTGTGAAAACTATGGAATCTCCGCGCGATTTACAAGTTCAGCCTGAGATAACCCAGTATGCGCCTCTAGAAGGACAGATGGCAAAGACTGCGGATGTTTTGCTTTTAGTTCGTCCTGATTACACATTTTATGATGAGGTAAGAAAAACTCAAGACTTCCAGATTTTTGCAGATATGCGTTTGGCAGGAGTTGGTATGATTGGAGTTACCCATGCAAGTGCGCCAATAGATGCGCTGCAGAGAATGGTTTCTCGTTTAGAATTAGGGCAGATTCCGCTTATAGTTGACACTGTGATTTACATAAAAGATGCTGAAATTAGAAAAGTTTACGAAACAAGATTAACTGTAAAAGTCCCGGCTGGAATGTTTGAAAGCGATTTGGCGCGGCCAGTTGTTGAAGTCAAGGATTTTGAAAGCGGCAGAATTGAATACGAGATGTACACTTATGGGGAAGAAACTGTTATTATGCGGGTAGGCGCTACACCGAAAGAAGTTATCGCTACATTGGCACACTCAAAGAAAGAATATATTTTGGATTTTGGAGATATAGCTGCAAACAAAGAGATTACTGCTTATGCTGGAAAAAACTTTTTGTTTAAGACCAAGCTTACAGAAAACGCAAGTGTAAGAGTCGATATGAAGGGAAAAATGGCCGACCTTATAAGAAGGGCTTTAAGATACAATGATGCGATAAGGGGATTGATTAGCGATTAATTTACTCCCTATGCTTAAAGTGTGGATGGAGCCAATGCAGGTCAATGTTATGTTCTGTATGAAGTCTTTCAATTAAATCATGAGTAAAATCCTCAGCAATATCAGGATTTTCTGAAACTCTTCGCAAGAAATATGGGAGCCAGTCTTCTCCAAAAGGAACGTACAATCGCAATTGATATTTTAGCTTAATCAATTCATCTTGCAATTCTTTTTTAACTCCGTATAACATTTGAAATTCAAAATCTTTTTCTGTAAGTTTATGTTTTTTAGCTAGCTTAATTGTTTCTTTAATTATAAACTCATCATGAGTTGCAATACCATGATAGATTTTGCTTGGGAAAAGTTGCTTATCAACTATTTTTAAGAAGTTTGCCCTAATATCTCCAGCGCGATGCTGATATGCTATATCAGGTGGCTCTTTATATGCACCCTTGCACAAGCGGATTGTTGCCCCGAGCTTTAATAAGCGCGCAACATGGGAATTGCTGCTCTTCATCATCGCCTGTATAACACCGCGCAAATTTGGAAATCTTGGCCGCAAAGCTTCAATAATTTTAATTGTGCCTTCTGTGTATTTGCTACCTTCCATATCAACCCAGACTGTTACTCTTCTTTCTTGGGCTAATTCAAGAACTTCTGTTAATTTTTCAACGCAAAAGCCTTCTCCAGTATTAAGACCTACCTGAGTTAACTTTAACGAAAGATCTGCATGGTCAACAAGCTCTTCTTTAGAAATGGCCTGAATAAGTTTCTTGTATACTGCTGCATCCTCTTCTGCTTGAATAGGCCTTTTTGTTTCCTCGCCTAAATGATCTATAGTAACCATTTTTCCTTCAGCCCTCATTTCTTTAGCAACTCTAATCGCATCGCTCATTTTTTCGCCAGCAATATAAAAACGGGATAATTGTTTAACCAGAGGAAATTTAGCAAATAGACGCAGTGGGCCGGGTCGCTGTTGTAACATCTGCGCTAGCTCTGTTATCAGCTTGCGTTTTTTTGCAGATGAGATTAAGGGCATTTATTTCAACCTTTTTATCAAATCCTTCTCATTTAATAATTCCTGTTTCCCAGTCTTCATATCTCTTAAAGTAACTTTCTTTTCTTTTAATTCGTTTTCTCCAATAACAACAACATAAGGAATCTGCAAAGTATTCGCATAATTCATTAATTTTCCAACATTTCGGCGCATTAAATCAATTTCAGTTGAGATTTTTTCAGAGCGCAATTTTTGTGTGAGTTCAATTGCTTTTTCCAATGTTTGACCTATTGGAACAACAAGAACTTTTGGCTCTCCTTCAAAATTTGGAAACATTTTTTTCTCATCCATTATTTCTAAAATTCGCTCAACTCCGATTGAAAGACCAACAGCAGGCACGCTTTCTTTTCCGTAGAGAGCAATTAAATTATCGTAGCGGCCGCCTCCAGCTACTGAGCCATATTTTTCAGCGCCTTTTATTTTAATTTCAAAAACAATTCCGGTGTAATAATCAAGTCCGCGCGCAAGAGAGAGTGAAAGTTTAAGATATTCAGAAATTCCAAAACTTTTTGCGAGCTTGAAAAAGTCTTCGAGTTCCTCTGCGGGCTTTTTGTCTTTAATTTCTTTTTTGATTTGCGAGAGGATTTTTTCAGGCGCGCCCTCTTGTAAAATTAACTTAAACAAATTCTCAGAAACAGGGAATTTTTTCTCTTTTAATTCCTGCTTTACTCCTTTTTCTCCAATTTTTTCCAATTTATCAATTACTCTGAAAAAATCTGCTGCAAATTCTCTTTTGACTCCAGCAGTTGCGGCTATTTCCTCTAAAAGTTTGCGCGAATTAATTTTTACAACAAAATCATTGAAACCAAGTTCTTTTAGGGCAGCGATAACTGCGCTTAAAGTGTCCAAATCAGATTCAACATTTGTGCTCCCAAATACATCAACATCCGCCTGCCAAAACTCGCGGAAGCGGCCGGCCTGCGGCTCCTCATATCTCCACACGCGGCCGATTTGAAAACGCTTGAAAGGCTTTGGCAGATTTGGATTCTGCGCAACAAAGCGTGCTATCGGTACTGTAAAATCAAATCTCAACCCCATCCAGCGGCCGCCCAAATCTTCAAATTTGAAGATTTCTTTATTAATTGATTCGCCACCTGCTTTTTTTGCAGTTAAAACATCAAGGAATTCAAAAGCCGGGGTTTCCATTTCACGATAACCATAGCTCCTGTAAATCTGTGCAATTTTATCAAGCACAAAATTCCTTTTGCGCATTTCTTCTGGTGGAAAATCTCTTACTCCCCTTGGAATCATTTTTGCACCTCTGTGAAAATGGGGCCCTCGTCGGGATTTGAACCCAACCCCAGAGCTATCTGCGAACTTTCAATCAAAGCTCGAACTTTTTCTAAAAGTTCGCCACAGGCTCCGATGCTAACGGCTACACCACGAGGGCCAGATTTATAGAATTGATTAGAAATCGGATTATTATAATAGCTTTGAATGAAAATTTGAGTAGAATTAAGACTAAGTGAACTTGATTCTTCTGTTCTAGTATTTGTGAAGACAATCACTTATTTTCATCTTAGTCTGATATTTTAGTGAATGCTCTACTATTTAAGGGTTTTTAATTTGCATTACAAAAGCGATCTAGCCACTATTCCTATGGCTAAAATGCCTAGAAAATTAAAGGTGAAAGAAAATAGGACAAACACATAAATCTTCATTTTAGAAAACCCCAAGAGCGCAATCCCTAACTCATCTGGGAGCGGAGAAGCAATAATAATTGCTGCAACAAAAAGTGTCAGCCATTTTAAAAATTTTATTTTGTGTAATGCTTTAAAAAATCTTCCCTTATGGCGATGCCTCATAAAGTCCATAATGTGCTCAGAAAAGGCGTCTCTTACAAATCGAAAAATTATCAAATCTCCAATTACTGCGCCAATTCCGCCAAAAAAAGCGGTCCACAATACAGAATTAATTATAGCAATTTCTCCAAGAGTCACTGTTGCTGGAACAGCAGTAAAAACCGAGGTAAAAAACATTCCTGCTATAAAACTTCCAAATAATTCTAACCCCTTTGAAGATTCCAATATTTTTATAATAATTCCTGTTTTTACAAAAATTATCGCAACTGCAATACTTAAAGAAATGATTAAGCTATCTTGAATTAAATTATTTTTATGGTTTTTCAGATTTACGCTATTGCCCATACTTTATTTATGAATAATCAATATAAGCTGATTTCCCAAGCAAAGTTTTAATTATACTCATCGCAGCAGCGCATCCTTCTCCAGCAGAAACAGCCAATTGCGGCTCAGCGCCTGTGCAATCTCCTGCTGCCCACACTCCTTCAAGGTTTGTTTTTCCTTCCCTGTTTACAACAATTGCATTGTTTTTAATCTCTAATCCAAGAGTGTTTGCAAAAGCTGCCGCGCCTGCTGTTCCGATTGCAATAAAAACTCCATCATATTTTAATTTCTCGCCTTTGTCTGTTAACATATAATCTGCCTTTTTATCTCCAACAAACTCAACAACTTTGTGTTTCTCCATTTTGATATTATTCTTTTTCAGGGACTCAAGAAGATTTGGTGCGATTTCGTATTCCTTTCCCTGAGAAAATATTGTTATATCTTTTGTATATGAAAGCATAGAAAGTGCCTCTTCAGCAGCAAAATTCTGCCTCCCGATTACTGCAATTTTTTTGTTTTTATAAAAATAGCCATCACACGGCACGCAGTAGTGAACGCCTTTACCAGTAAGAGGTTCCTCATTCTTGATATTGGCCATTTTGTACGCGCGACCAGTTGCGATTATAACTGTTTTTCCTTCATACTCTTTGAGCTCGTGAGTCTTAACTTTGAATGTTTTCTTTTCTGTCTGAGAAATATTTACAACCTCTGCTTCTAAAAGCTCAACCTCATACTCTTTTATTGCCTTTAAGCCATTTTCAATTAATTGAGGCCCTGTTATTGTTGTCAGCACTCCGTAATAATTTCCAACAACATGCGCTTTGTATAATTGAGATTTGTTTGGATAGCCAATAATCATAGTCTTCAAATTAGCCCGGCCTAGATAAATTGCAGCCTGCATTCCAGCTGGCCCTGCGCCTGCAATTATGACATCATACAAAGTTTTAGTATCCACCGTCATGGGGCTATCTAATTATGCATAGAACTATTTAAGCATTATAATTTTTTATCATTATGATATTTTCTCAATAGATTTATAAGCGAAAGTTTGTTAAGTAAATTAAGGCTATGTGCCATGCGCTCTGCGCAGTGCGCAAGGCTCAAAGCGCAAAGCCTCACAAATTTCAAAGAATAAAGGAGGTAACCAATATGTTCGGTGGTGCAACAGATCCCGGCCATGTAATGCATATGCGTGCATTTGGAGTTTTAATTCTTGTAGTGGGGCTAGTGTACATGGCAAAGGGCATGGGCTGGCTTGCATTTAACTTGCCAGACTTCTGGGCGTTGCTGGTGTTGCTGTTTGGCCTAATGATGGTCGGCTGCGCAGGCTGCTACGCGCCTAAATAAGCAAAGCATTTATATACTGAATTAGGTATTGTGGAAAGAAATTAGGAGGCAATTAAATGGGCGAGAAATTTTACTGTGTAAAGTGCAAAGAAAAAAACGTTACATCAGACGTAAAAGAAGTTAAGACTTATACAGTTAAGGGCAAAAAGAAATATGCACTTAAAGGCAAACACGATAAATGCGGAACAAAGTTGACAAAATTCTGCAACGAAGCAACTGCAAACAAATACAAGTAACTATTTAATATCCGCGCTTTTTAATTGCGTCGGCAACTCTTCGCATAGCGAGAACAAGCGCAGCAGTTCGCATATCCACTTTGTGCTCTTGGGAAGTTTTTAGAACTGCGTCAAAAGATTTTGCAAGTATTTCATCCACTCTGTTTAAGACATCGTCTTTTTTCCAGTGCTCATTTTTCTTGTTTTGGATCCACTCAAAATAGCTTCCAATTACTCCGCCCGAGTTTGCAAGTATATCTGGAACTAAAAAAACTCCTTTTTTATGCAATATTTTATCCGCTTCTGGAGTTGTTGGGCCGTTTGCAAGTTCAACAATAACTTTTGCCTTTATTTTTTGCGCGTTTTTTCCGGTTATTACATTCTCAAGCGCAGCTGGGATTAAAATATCAACAGGAAGCTCTAGCAACTGTTCATTAGAAACTTTGTCAAGATGCATCGCTCTTGCCATCATCCCAAGATGCGCGCAGCTCAAAACTGTCCCGCCAACCTCTTCTTTGCAAGGAATTATTTTTGTTGTATCCAATCCATCTTTCGCATAAACCCCGCCAGTAGAATCTGAAAGGCCAACAATTTTGAAACCCATATTAAACAAAGCTTCTGCCACATTGCTTCCAACATTCCCAAATCCCTGAATCGCAACTGTGGTTTCTTTTGGGTTCAAATTCAGATGATTTACAACTTCTCTTACAATAAATGCACCCCCATATCCTGTTGCTTCCTCTCTTCCCTCTGAGCCGCCTTTATCAGGAGGTTTTCCGGTAATAACTGCAGGCTCGTAATGACCAACAATTTTTGAATACTCATCAACCATCCAGAGCATTATCTCGCCTGTTGTATAAACATCAGGAGCAGGAATATCTATGTCAGGCCCTATAAAGCGAGCAATTGCTCTCATGTATCCTCTGCTCAAACGCTCTAATTCTGTTTTTGACATTGCTTTTGGATTGCAGATAACCCCACCTTTTGCTCCGCCATATGGCAAATCAACAGTTGCGCACTTCCAAGTCATCCAAGAGGAAAGAGCTTTCACTTCATCCAAGGAAACGCTTGGATGATACCTAATCCCACCTTTGCATGGGCCGCGCGCGTCGCTGTACTGGACGCGATAGCCAGTGAAAACTTTTGTCTTTCCGCTATCAAGCTTAACTGGAATTTTTACTTCTAAAATTCGCTGAGGGGTCCTTAAAATTTCATAAACAGATGGCTCAATTTTTGCTATTTTTTGCGCAGCTTCCAGCTGTTTGAGAGAATTTTCAAACGGATTTTCTGCTTTTGATACTTTTCTTTTAGGTTTGCCCATGCTCCCCCTCTTTTTAAGAAGTGATAATGGCGAACTATTTAAACATTGTTCTATACATAGAAAACTTTAAATCCAAATGCTTACATAATAAATGTGCTATGGCAGAGAAAGAAAAAGTTCAATTGCCTGCAACTGGTGGCGGATTATTTAGGCCTTCAGATGCAGAGGGCAGAGGAATCAAGATAAGACCGGAGCATATTATAATTGCTAGCGGTGCAATTGTTGTTATAGAAATTATTTTGCATGCGTTTGTATAATTGAAAATTTTTGAGTTGTACAATTGTTCCAAATTAGTATAAATAATTGTACATTTTTTGTCATTTTGTACAAGTTTATGTAGAAAAGGTTTATTATGAAGTTAAGCATACGCTAGAACAACCAATAGTGAGGGTGGTAGGTATGGTAACGGCATTTATCTTGGCAACAACAAAAACTGGAAAGGAGAAGGATGTCCTGACAGACCTCCTTCGAATTGAAGAAGTAAGGGAAGCGTACAATGTCTATGGCGACTACGATGTCCTCATAAAGGCAGAAACAAAAGATATCGATAGTTTAAACGATGTTTTGATTCGAAAAATACGCAGTCTGCCAAACATTGCAATGACTACAACGATGATTGGTCTCTAAAAAGTAAGTTCTTTGGAAAGTTTGTATGACGGAGAAGAGTGTCAATGAGTTACGGCTTAAACTAGAAATTAAATGGCAAGTTTTTTATAGATAATTCTATGTTTTTCTTTTATGCACTTCTTCTGCAGAGATTATATAAAGAATTGTAAAGATTATAAAAGCAGTTGGCTTGCTAGGCCTATTTGGGCACTCGCGATTCACAAATTTCAAAGCGAGCGATGTGCCCAATGTAGTCCGAAGCGCCAGCCGATCTTCACGAGCAACGCGAGTGAAGAGACAGCGAAATTTATTTCGCTGGATTCAAAGTCGCAAAAACGATCATGTCGCCGGCTGCGGGGGAGTGGTCTAACTTGGTATGATGCCTGCCTTGGGCGCAGGAGGTTCCAGGTTCAAATCCTGGCTCCCCCACTAAAAATGTTTAAGTAGCAAAGTGCCCACAAACTAACTTATGGCAAAATTAAATGTAAAATGTGAAAAGTGTGGCTATTCTTTTTCAGAAAAAGGAAGTTTTAATAGACTACGTATAAATTATAAAAGCTATCTTTTCTGGAAAGAGGTCTGCCCCAATTGTGGAGCAGTTTTAAAAGCTAGCATCGTTTTTGATCAACTAAAGGAAAAAAAGTCACAAAGAAGGTATTTTCTTTTTTGTAAGATCTATAAAAGCCTGAGAGAATGTTATACAAGGGGCTATATAGGGGGAATTAAACATTGGAAAGGTATTGCAGATTGGGAGCTTGTTCAAAGCACTGTTAGAAGAGATGAGTTATTTAGTGCAGCCCTCTTAATTGAGGGAGAGGAAGTAAACGATAAACTTAGAGGGCTCATAAAGAAAAATAGAGGCAAAAAAGTAACAATAAGAGTAGCGTACATAGATATTGGGAAGAAAGAAATAGATTATAGAAATTCTAAAGAAATAACCCTCACATTTACAGAGTTTTTATTTTATATTGCATGT
>Ga0209541_10013117_pt1 | contig 12710 bp, 13 predicted proteins | sample RifCSPlowO2_01_FD_184027 | JGI IMG/M metagenome (GOLD analysis project Ga0209541, IMG submission 184027) | Groundwater microbial communities from Rifle, Colorado - Rifle CSP2_plank lowO2_0.1 (SPAdes) (version 2) | ecosystem: Environmental > Aquatic > Deep subsurface > Groundwater | place...
TGGAAAATTTCAGCTCGTTAACCCGTTTCATCCTCTCCGCCAATTATTCGAGCAAGATCATTGAGCCGATCCAATCCCGCTGCGCGGTATTCCGGTTTCTGCCGCTGCAGCAAAAGGACGTATACAAGATGCTGGAGCAGGTGGCCCAGGAAGAAAAGCTCAAAATCGATGACCCGGCCTACGAAGCGATATTTTATGTAAGCGAAGGCGATATGAGACGTGCCCTCAATCTTTTACAGGGCTGTGCCCTGCACGGCAAGCATGTGACGGAAGAGATGGTGCACAAGATCGGCTCCCGTGCCAAGCCCGAGGAAGTCCGCGAAATGCTCGATGTCGCATTGAAGGGCGATTTCCTCAAGGCACGGGAAAACCTCGATAAACTGATTATCCATTATGGTTTAGCCGGAGAGGATATCCTGCTGCAAATCTACCGCGAAGTGCCGAAGCTGGATATCCCGGAGGAAAGGAAGGTAGTATTGATCGACCGCGTGGGCGAATACAATTTTAGACTGGTCGAAGGAGCGAACGAACGCATCCAGCTGGAAGCATTGATGGCGCAATTTGTGCTGTTAGGGAAGAAGTAATTCAATAACTTGTTCTCCAATCCGCTTGTTGGGGCGGCAATCCTTTCGCAATCGCCCATTGTTTTACCGCCTCGTTTTCTTTTGCATTGGAAATGACCGCCATCCGTTCCGAAAAAACAATTACTGTCTTCTTCTCCTTTGGGAATTGGGTATCCACATAATTATATGGCGCATTAAGATGGCCTTGCATCATCTGTACAAATTCCTGTAATCGAACAAACTGCACTTCCACTCGGATGTGGTTCTTGCCTTTCTCTTTTACAAAATCAAAACCAGCCTCTGTTATCTCTTGCTTTAATCCTCCGTAATCGTTCATCGTCCAGTCGAGAATATACGCATTATATTTCATAAGCTGAATTGCAGGCGGCGTGTTTTTAACTTTTATCTTCCAGTCCTAATCATGCAAACCCGCACAGAAGAAGACTTTCTCGGAAAAGTTCAGGTTCCAAGCGATGCATATTATGGAGCATTTACCATTCGCGCGGCGAATACATTCAAATTATCAAATCAAAAAGTTGATTTGCGGATTATCCGTGCCTATATTATAATTAAGAAGGCTGCTGCGCTTGCAAATAGTGAATTGGGTGTTTTGGATAAAAGGATATCCGGCGCCATCGTTCGTGCATGTGATGAAGCATTAAATGGAAAATTCAACGATCAATTCATTCTTGATGCTTTTCAGGCCGGTGCAGGCACGCCCATGCACATGAATGTGAACGAAGTTTTGGCGAATCGGGCGAACGAAATTCTTGGGGGTAAAAAAGGCGAATACAAATTCGTCCATCCAAACAATCACGTTAATCTGGCGCAAAGCAGCAATGATGTTACGCCTACTGCGATTCGTTTAGCTGCACTGCAGGAAATCCAGAAATTACGGCACGAACTGCTCCTGCTCCAAAAATCCTTTGAAAAGAAATCCAAGGAATACGCCAAAACCATTAAAGTCGGCCGCACCCACCTGCAGGACGCCGTTCCCATTTCTTACGGACAAGTTTTCGACGGGTATGCCCAATCCATCTCCCAGGACATGCGGCAGATTGCGCATGCACAGGATGCACTGTCCCTGCTGGGCATCGGGGGAACGGCCGTGGGCACAAGCATCAATACCCATCCCAAATTCAAGGATAAAATTATTGCGCATCTGAGCAAGCTAACAGGCTTAAAACTAAAAAAAGCTGCAAACAGCATACAAACAACGCATGATATGAACGAATTTTTGTTTTTCTCAGCAACGCTGCGTAACTATGCAGTTACACTAAACCGCATTGCAAATGATCTGCGCCTGCTTGCTTCCGGGCCGAATGCCGGCATAGCAGAAATTATTCTGCCTGAGGTTGAACCAGGCTCCAGCATAATGCCTGGAAAGGTCAATCCTTCTGTTCCCGAAGCGGTCAATATGGTGAGCTACCAGGTAATGGGAAACGATTTTGCCATCTTAATGGCCTGCCAGTCCGGGCAACTGGAGCTTAACTTTGCAACTCCTCTGATTGCATACAACCTGATGCAAAGCATGGATTTTTTGCGCAACGGAACTAAATTGTTTAATGAAAAATGCATCGCTGGTTTGCGCGTGGATGAAAAAAGATGCAAGGCGTTGCTGGATAGCTCATTCGCTTATGCAACTGCGCTTACTCCGCATCTCGGCTATTCCGTGGTTTCCAGGCTCGTCCGCGAAGCCCAGCAAAAAAACCAATCGTTAAAAACACTGGTCCTGGAGAAAAAATTGATGGATAAAAAGGAATTGGAAAAACTCCTCTCCCCGGAAAAGCTTATCCGTCCCCATCGGTGATATCTATTCTCCTACACAGAAGGATTCTGATTACCGAACTGCTGGTGGCGCTGGTAACCGCCACTTTTCCCGTATTCCTCCCGATTTATTTCTCGGACATGGGCTTCAGTGCTTTCCAGATCGGCCTGGCGTTTGCCGTCGTGGCCCTGACTGCGGCTGCCGTGGGTGTGGCAAGCGGCATTCTCGAAGAACGGGTAAACCGCTATAAGTTGCTGGCTGCCGCCTACGGCGGTTATGTCGTATTGCCGCTTTTCTATTCTTTGATCCAGAGCCTCCACCACCTGTTTACCGTTACTATTTTTGACGGGATCATTACGGCCTTTCGGGAAGGTCCGCTCTATTCCATCTTCGAAGGGGCTTCCGCCAAAAAAACGACGGTGAGTGTGTCCCACCTGGAAGCCGCCGTCAATCTGGCCGGTTTCTGGGGTCCGCTGATGGCCGGCATTTTTCTGAGCCTTTATCCCATGCAAGCGTTCTTCCGGGTCGCCAGCACACTTCTTTTGCTCGGGTTTTTAATTTATCCAAAAAACCTCGGTCCCCGCCACCGCAGGATGTCCTTCCAAAAAATCCATTCGGAATTGCAGTTCCTGGAGCACGATATTCGGCTCCATATCCTGCTGGCGATCATGTTCATGGTATCCTTCGTCCTCTTCTCCAAATCCATGGCGCTGGCCCTGTTCATGGACGGCTTGGGGTATAGCCTCGAGACCATCGGCCTGGTCGGCGGCCTGTTCTTCGTTTTCCTGGCTGGCAGCGAGTGGCTGGCCGGCATGATTGAAACCGCACGGACCCGGAAACTCCTGTTCTCCTTCGGCCTGATCCTGGCATCGGTCTCCATCTTCCTCTTCCCGCTTTTCAGCCAGCAATGGTGGCAATTGGCCCTGCTAGCACTGATGTTCTCCATGGGAGTGGGCCTTATCCGCCCCGCCATATTCGCCTTTCTCGTTTCCAACCATCCGGCCTACCGGCACTTCACCACCGGCACGCTCTTTGCCGCTTCCCGTCTGGGCATCGTTGCCGGATTCTTTTCCGCCGGAGTTCTGATCGAATACGATTTCTCCTATTATTTCCTCCTGTCCAGCGGATTGCTCTTCCTCGCCTTCCTGCTCAGCCTCTTCCTGAAACACCCTCATAAGCGGTAGCTTTATATGCCTAAGTGCATGGTGTATTTTCATGGGGGAGGATGCCCTATTGCTGAAACTCTACGAGCGTATCATCCAGCGGTATAACCGGATGATATCGGAAAAAGAGGACCTTTCCGTATCCGAGCTGCGCCGCCGAATTTCTCCCTACAACGAATTCATCCGCAAGCTGCGCGCACGTTTGATCAGGGACTTGCAGCCCTACGACTACCAAAAACATTTCTTTTCTGCGTTGCAGCGCAGCATCGCCTACATCAAGGAAATTAACAATGTGGAGCTGCCGCTTACATTCTGGCTGACCTTTGAGGAAATCGACCAGATCAAGGCCGCCCCGATCATGGACCAGGCTTTGCTGCTGGCCACCCTGCTCCGCTCCCTGGAAGCCAAGGAAGTGAAGGTCATGGTGCTCCGGAGCAGGCATCCATATGTCTATTTCGAATGGAACAACGAAAAACACCTGGTCAATCCACAGAGCGGCTCACTGCTCCGCGGAGAAGACGTAGGGAAAACGCTTTCTGCCGATCCCGTTGCCTATGCATTCAGCGATTTATTCTTTGAAAGCTACGAAGAAGAATAAAAGAGCTATTCATACAGCCAGAACGGGCATTCAAAGCCCATGCCTACTCCTATTCCCAGCGCCGGTGCCCTGATCTGGAGATCATGGTATTCCTCGGTAACAAAATCCGTTATCGTGCAGCGGGCCGATTCATCCGGGGCCAGTGCCATAGGAAGGCCGTGGCACTCCACCTGCCAGGCGTCCAGCCGTATGCTTAACTCATTCCCCGGAACAGCGCGGCCCGTTCCTTCGAGATTCTTTATCCTCAGCTCCAGCCGGCCCTGCGTGCATGCGATATCGGTAATCTCCAATCCGTAGCGCTGCCCTGTTTGCGGGATGTCTTCAAACACGGGCAGGTCCGGCACCAAACAACCAGCCAGGCCTTCCTGCTCTGCCTGCTCCAGCGACTGTTCACCGCTCTTTAACCGCTGGAAGCGATCGTCTCCAAGTGCATCGCGTACGCACACTTCAGAGAATCTATACTCCCTGAAATTATTGTATGCCACTGCCTCCTCTGGAGTAGTAACCGGTTCCGCCGGGTTCTCCAGGTTTCCCAAAGAAAATCCTGCCCCTCCAAAGAAAAATGAAATCATGGCATATCCTATGAAGCCGATAACGGCCAATGCCACGAGGATGAGCAGAATCTTCCGTATCCTTTCTATGGTGCCCTTGGCCATGTATTTAGTAATTCCGAAAGTAAATTAAAGGCAGAGGTAAAATCTAGTCCTGGCTGATGGAGCATTGGTGAAACAGAAGACGACATCCTCCAGGTTTGTAATTAGAATGGCTGCTAATTGCAGTAGTGAATGAAGATGTTCGGAATTACTGGTATTCATCTAACCGTTTATCTTTATAAATTAACGATGGATTTCTTTAGCATGAAAGATATTTCTTCCATGGTCAATTATCTATTTGAAGCCGGCGAGCTGAAACGCATCAAGCGCAGCGGCTGGTGGACCGCCAAGATCAAGGATCCGGAGAGCGTGGCCGAGCACAGTTTCCGTTGTGCCATCGTCGCGTTTTTCCTTGCCAAAATGGAAGGTGCCGATCCGCAAGAATTATGCAGTGCGGCGGTATTCCACGATATGCATGAGACGCGCATCCTGGATCTCCATAAAGTAGCGGCACGTTATCTTGATCAGGAAAAAGCTGCCCTACAAACGGAAAGGGATCAGCTGGCCGCATTGCCCAAGGATATGGCCGATGAAATCCGGCCCTTGCTGGAATTGAGCGAAAAGAAAAAAACCATCCTGAAGGATGCGGACCTGCTGGAATGCGCTTTACAAGCCAAGGAATACATGGAAATCGGCTATGCGGATGCGGAAGATTGGCTAATCAACATAGAAAAAAGGCTTAAAACTCCCTCTGCCCGACAGCTTCTGGCCCAGGCCAAATCCATGCGTTCGCGCGACTGGTGGCGCGGACTGAAAAAAACCGATTAGCTCATTTTCCTAAGCCGGAGTATGCCCAGCAATCCGTGGAACCGATGATGGATATAAAACCCGTATCCCAAAAAGAGCGCCCCCATCACCGTTCCTGCCCATCCGATCGCGCTATAGAGTATGTTGCCATGAAAATAACCCACGAAAAACAGCCCTCCCAATATCATGCTTAGCCCCGTCCGTATGTATGCCAGATGGGTCCGCTCTTCGGCCATCTTGGTGCGTTCGATGGCCAGTTTCTCCTGAAGGTTATTGGGTTTCATGCCCATTCCTCTCACGAATCCTTTATAATTTAATATGCATTGATTCCCTACCATGGACATCGAAACCCAAATAGAACTGGTGAGGAAAAAACCCACAGAAGAAATCATTACTGAAAAAGATCTCAGAGAGATTTTGGAAACGCACGCGCACCCCAAACATTACATCGGCTTTGAGATATCCGGCATGGTGCACTTGGGCACTGGCCTTTGCACGGCATTGAAGATCAAGGATTTTCTCCAGGCCGGCATCCAGCCCACCATCTGGCTGGCCGATTACCACTCCTGGCTCAACGGCAAGCTGGGCGGGGACATAAAACAGATCCAGAAAATCGCCGAGGGCTATTTCAAGCATTGTTTCATCGCGCTGGGATTGCCCGAAGCCAAAGTAAAATATGTGCTGGCCAGCAAAACCTACGATAGGGATTACTGGGCGGATGTTATCCGGATTGCGAATGCCACCACCATGAATCGGATGCTGCGCTGCGTTACCATCATGGGGCGGAAGGAAAGCGACACGCTCCACTCCAGCGCGATACTTTATCCCGCCATGCAGGTCGCTGACATATTCTTGCTGGACGTGCAAATTGCCCATGCCGGCATGGACCAGAGAAAGGTGCACATGCTTGCGCATGAGTTAGCGCCTAAATTCAGGAAAAAATTCGTTTCGGTGCATGGCCATCTTCTGCCGGGATTACAAGGGCCTGGAAGGATGGACGCGCCAAGCAAAGAAGACCGGATTGCCGATGCCGCTGAAGCCAAGATGAGCAAGAGCAAGCCCGATAGCGCCATCTTCATTCACGATAGCGAGGAGGAAATCCAGAAAAAAATCTCCAAGGCCTTCTGCCCGGAAAAAATTACTGCTGGCAATCCCGTGGTTGAAATGGCCCAATATCTTGTTTTGCGCGATAAAAAAATGAGGATCGAGCGGCCGGCCAAATTCGGCGGAGATCTGGAAATGGCAGATAGTGAAGAGCTGAGAAAAATTTATGAAGCAGGCAAACTTCATCCGATGGATCTGAAAAATGCAGTTGGTGGCGAATTGATAAAAATGCTCAAGCCGGTGCGCAGCTATTTTGCAAAACATAAGGAATATTTGAATGACATCAGACAGGTTGAGATAACAAGGTAATTTTTTAAAGTGCTTCTTTCTGATTTTTCCTTTCAATTCTAGAACTTGCACGCAAAACTCGAAATCTCCAATCGCCCCTCTCCATTTCTCCAATAAATGTACTGAGATGTTCATCTTTTAACGGACTTTCTGAAAATCTTTTCCTAAATCTTGCTATCAGTTCTCTATCTGAAAGGCCAGGGTTTTCTATTAAGCGGGATACAAAAAATCCCTTCTTTCTGTTGCTTCCAGTGATCTTTCGTTTTTTGCTGCTGTTAGAAGTTTACCATCTGTTATTAATCTCCTGACTCTTTCTTTTAAAGGTGGTGATGCAGAAGCTGGTGGTTTTTCTCTTACTCTATTCTCTAATAAAGCTTGTATCATAATTTACCTTTATCTACAAATATTTTTAATTCTATATTTTTAGAAAGTTTTCCAATATCCTTTCCCCGTTTTCCGTGTGCCAGACCTCGGGGTGGAACTGCAGGCCGAACAATGCCTTAGTTTTATGTTTCATGGCCTCAAATTGATTTATCTCGCTGTGCGCCAGCTGGGCGAAATCCCTGGGCAACGTGATGACCTCGTCAAAATGGCTGGCCCAGGCATTGAACGTTTTTGGCAGTCCTCTCAATAAAATATCTTCCTTATCCACGTAAATCTTAGTGAGTCCATACTCTGCGCTTTTTCCCCTTTCCACCTTTCCTCCCAGCTGGTGCGCCAGCAGTTGATGCCCGAAGCATATGCCGAGCAATGGCATATTTTCCGCTGCCGCATGCTCTACCATCCGCTCGCTAAGCGCCGGTTTTCGGTTGTATACGGATTTCGGTCCGCCGCTCAAAATGATCTTTTCCACGTTTTCCGGCTGATAGGCGGTCTGCGAATCGTTTATGATGGTTGCCTCAAAATCCAGATCCCGGCAGTTCCTCTTGATCAGATGGGTATACTGCGAACCCAAATCCACAATAAGGATCATGATTAATTATTCACGCGCAAACTTTTAAACCGATTTTCCCTATATTCCATGAATGAAATCCCCAACCATCCTTTTTTTTCTGCTGGGCATTGTGCTGGGTGCGCTAGTTGTTTCGCTTTTTCCTGTTTTCGCACCGGTCACCGCAGCTGCGGTATTTTCACCTGGGGAAGGGGAAAACATTATTGCATTTATTGATTCCGCGCAGGAAACGCTGGATATTGAGATGTATGTGTTTACCTCCGATGAAATTGCGAATGCATTGAAACGGGCGCATGACCGTGGCGTACAGGTGCAAATCATCCTGGAAAAACGCGTAGCGACGGACGGCAATCCCCGTTATTACAACGAGCTGAACGATTACGGCATCGACGTCCGCTGGGCCTCGTTCGATTATGCCCTTACCCATGCGAAATTCATCATCGTGGATGGTGAAAAAGTTTTGGTTGGCTCGCATAATTTCAGCAACGCCGCCTTAGAGCGAAACAGGGAAGCAAGCGTCATTCTTACCGGGGATATTGTGGAAGAATTCAAACGGATTTTCGAAGAAGACTGGAACAAGGTTTAAGCAGCAATATGAAATGTTTTTCATTACTCTGGTCAGACCTTGTTTGGGAATTAGCGTCCTAAACCAATACGGTTTAAAGATTAACTTACCTATATTAGCTTATGACAAGCAAGGAATTTCAATTCTATCTTAAAGCAGATTTCCACAAGTACGAGGGCAAGTATGTTGCCATAGTAGATGAAAAAGTAGTTGCAAGCGGGGATACGGTTACTGCTGTTTGGGAGGAAGCTAGGAAAAAAACCGGTAAAGAGCCCTATATAGCCAAGATACCGACCGAGGATACATTGATTCTGGTGCTTCGATGCAAGAAGTAATTTTTGATTTTAAAGAACAAGATTCCAAAATGTTTGGGAAGATAAGAAGACCCGTTGCAGATCTGGTTATCTCTAATGCAGATAAGAAAGCACTTATGCCATTTTATGTGGATTCTGGAGCCGATCTTACTTTGGTTCCTAAATCATTAGGCACCTTTTTAGATCTTAAAATAGCGGAAGATGAAATAACAGATATTCAGGGAGTAGGGGCCAGACAAGTCCCCGTTATCTTAAGAAAAGCTAAAATAAGGATAGGTGGAAAGGAAATAGAAGTGACTATCGCATGGAGTCTTATTGAAGAAGTTCCTCTTTTGCTTGGGCGTAAAGATGTTTTTGATAATTTCGAGATTATTTTCAAGGAAAACAAAACGATTTTTAGGTATTAGGCATTAGATAATATCTAGGGACAGAAATATCCGAACATACGCCCTCCAGGTTGGTGGTGAGAGAAGCCACTTGGACCAGAAGAAATGTTCGCAAATATTTGTCCTAGTGTCTCTTTCTTATTAATTTTTCATCTCTTTAAGATGTATCTCCCATACAGCGGGTTGAACAGCTGGTAACTGCCCCGTTCTACTTTTACCAAGCTTCCTTTTTTCACCAGGCGGAGTGCCAGCGTGGTAACCGTGTTGATGGGAAGCCGCAGCCTCTTCGCCAGTTCGCTTACGGGTATTGCTTCTCCTTTGGCCATGACGCGCAATATCTTCCGTTCCTGCTGGGAAGTTTTATAGTATAAATCGTCGAACAAAGTTGCCAGCATATTCAGGATTTTCCGCATGGTTCTGAGATAGTGCGCTTTGGTGATCAACTTTTCCTCACGGGTGAGCTGATCGTACAGAATCCTTAAAATCGCAAGCAGGATCCGGGGATTCCCTGCCGCATCCTCCACTGCAAGGTGCAAACATTCCTTCCCGATCTTGATTTTGGTGGGTGCCAGCGTCCGCTCGATATATGCTACCGCATCCTCCCTTTCCAGCAACGGAAGCATCCTCCTTTCCAGCCCATACTCTCTTTCAAAACGGTTGCCGCTTATTACGATGAGCCAGCCGGTTTGCATTTTTTCATGAAAAAGCATGTCGGAGATTTTCTGAAGCAGCCTGCCGCATGCTCTCATTTCATTTCCGTCATCCAGAAAAAGCGCTACGCCCCGGTGGGCATTTTTGGCGATATGATCCACATCGGTGAGCAGTTTGGATACCGTGGCAATCCCGGCCGCTGGCGCACCTTCAGGATGCTCTTCCCTGAGCTGGGATACTATCTTCCGCACCATGCTCCTTTCATCGTCTCCTTCATGCACGGAAACATACGCGCTCCACAGCCCATGGTGCCGGGCGCTTTGCTGCATGTTCTTCAACGCCATCGTTTTGCCGCTGCCATACATTCCCTCCAGGATGATGGCCATCCGTCTTCCGTGCACCGCCGCATCCAGCGCGTGCTCCCACTGGGCTGCCCATTCCTTCCTTCCGATCCATTCCTCTTTCGCAACGAACGGATTGTTGGCTTTTTCCGGCATATTATCCCTTAACTACAAAGTTTGTCGTTTTTGTCGTTACCATCCTATTCGTAAACTACGCTATTTAAATATGCCGGTTGCGCGAGTTTATCATGAATGGAGGGCATATGTGGAAAGGCCTATTCATGGCTCTGCTGCTGCTCAGTTTGACCTTTGCCCTTCCTCTCGAAGAAGGCCAGGTACGAAAAACCGCGGTAAGCATTGTGAAAGTTCCTGTCACGGATACCGAGGAGCCCGCCGTCCAGTTCTACATCTTTGTTTTTGAAGGGGCAGAAACCGATTTGCGTACGTTGCCGGATTACAACGAACGGACGCAGCAGTACCTCGACCGGTTTGCGGAGGAATATGCGGAAAACCCGGATCAGGCCCGGCAGGAAATCCTCCGGCAGGCCGTAGCGCAGGTGCAAGAGGAATATACGGAAAACCCTCCGCCTGAAAGCCTGCAGAACGTGCCAGTGACGGTATACTATTTCAATGTCAATGGTCGTCAACGACCGCTGCCCGGATGTACGGATATCCGTACCACGCGCGGATTTGCGGATGCCGATGGCAATGTTTTGGGTTACTATGCGTTGTGCGAGGTGCCGCGTGATCCGGTTGAAACCACTGTTCGCGAAGACGGTACGGCAGTGCAGGAAGGGGGCTATATCGGAACGTGCACGCGTTATCTCGCGGCCTATGCCGGGGAGGAAGGACGGAATCGTGCGTCCAGTTTCTCCGTGGAAGCATGCGACCAGCAGCTCATCGCTTTGCCGGCGTTCAGCCAGCAGCTGGCCGATGTGCTAAGGGATGAAACCAATGCAGCAGCCATGTTCGCAGCCTTTGTGCTGCTGGGTTTGTTACTGGCAACGATGTACTTCAGCGGCCGCAGCCCGCTGACGTTGCTGGATGTGGCCACGCCGCGTCTTCCCTCGCCCAAATCCATTATACCTTCGGGCCAGATATTGGGTCCGTTCGGTTATACGGAACTGAAAAAGGCCATTGGTAAATTGCAAAAGACGGATAATGCGGTTATGGCCAAGGAGCTTAAATTAAGGGGCGCTAAACTGCGAGGCACCATGGTTTTCATTGACCGCATTGCCAATTCCATGCGATTTGGAAAGGCGGACAAATGGGCCGGGGAAGTGGAGGTAACCAAAAACGCCCTCCGCTCCATGGGGATATTGGCTGCTGAATACAGGATGGATATCAGTCGCCTGAGACATTTCGAAAACATGGAATTCCATGAATTGCATACCAACCAGGAGAAACAGCGGGAACTGGGGCGCTTGCTGGGCGATCTGGAAAGGCGGGTGGACCGGGCGCAGAATGAGCGGGACATCCTCTATTTCCTCACCCTTAAGCGTGTCTTCCAGTCGATCATGAGCCTGCGTGTGCTGGAAGTCCTTACCGGCCATGATAAGATCGAAGCAAAAAGAGTAATGCCCCAGCAGGCCGTGCAAACCGCGCTCAGGGCGTCGCTGAATCAGTATCTGCTGCTCCGGCCGCTGGTATCCGGCAGCTGGGACTCGGTCATGCGATCGTTCTGGCAGTTCGGACGTTTCGGCCGCGCCGTAGGACGCGAAACCGCACGGCAAAGCACCGATGCATACCGTGCCATGCGGCGGAAAGCCGCAGCCGCGGGCTGGGTGCAGATGGCCGAAGAAAAGCCAAGGGAAAAGGCCATCAAGGACATGGTGATGGGCGGCATGGTGCCGACGGATGACCGGCTGGCTGCCTTCTACCATGATTTCCGCGCAGAAATAAACCGCGACATGCAGCGCTATGTGCTGGGGCAGTTGCTGGCCCGATACAATGTGCACCTGCGCATGACCGAAGAGGAACTAATTTCCATGGGGCACAAGGACCTGGATGTCGTCGGCATATCCGGTTTGCGCGGGGCGATGCACGATCCGGCTTTCCTCGAATTGGAAAAAAGGATGCGGGAGATTCTTGGCAACGGCCAAATGAGTGAAAAACAAAAATTGGACGAGTTGATGAACCTCGCGCAGCAGCATGGCATAAACCTGGGCAAAAACATATACGGGATTATTGAACGGATGGAGCAGATCCATGCAGACAAGGCCGGTGACCACATCAAGATGCTGGATCTATATGCCACCCTGCAGGAGGGGCACGGCATTAACCAGCCGGCATCCGTTTATTGGAGGGCCGCAAGCCCCAACGAATACCACGTGCTGGTAGGGCGCGATGAAATCCCGCATGATATGATCTGGAAACAGAATGTCTTGCGCAACTTTATCTACAACCTGGAGCACGGCTTTACGGATTACAGCCTGCAGCATTCCATGGAGTTCATGCACCTGTTTTTCGTTAATCGTTTAGGCGGCTTATTGCCGAGCCAGCACGAAGCCAAAACCATGCTGGAAGAGGTAGGAAGGACGCCATTTCCGCTGTTACGACGAGAGGGAGTATCTGGAAAGGGCCTGCCGGACGTATTCCCGGAATACATGCGCAAGGG
>Ga0209541_10013120_pt1 | contig 12709 bp, 15 predicted proteins | sample RifCSPlowO2_01_FD_184027 | JGI IMG/M metagenome (GOLD analysis project Ga0209541, IMG submission 184027) | Groundwater microbial communities from Rifle, Colorado - Rifle CSP2_plank lowO2_0.1 (SPAdes) (version 2) | ecosystem: Environmental > Aquatic > Deep subsurface > Groundwater | place...
AAAGGCTACAAGGAAAGCAATAGAGAGTTTTCTAAACCAAAAAAATGTGAATGAAGAGTACAAAATCATAGTTGCCGACCCCTTTCCCCAAGTGGAAGAGATGATTGTAAATGAATTCCCGTCTGTTGAATACTTTGAAGATCCTGACAAGGGTAAGAGCTATAGTCTGAATTTGTTATTTAAGGAATTGTGGAACAATGGAGATATCATCATAATGAGCGATGGGGATGTGTTTGTTGATGAACATGCAGTCAGTGAAATCTTAAGCAAGTTTAATGATGGCAATATTGGGGTTGTTACCGGGAGGCCTGTTTCCTTGAATGACAGAAATAATAAGTTTGGATATTGGAGCCATTTTTTACTTGATGTTGGAGCTCATGAGATCTCAAGAAAGAAAAGATATGAAAAGAAAAAGTTTCTTGAAAGCACCGGTTATTTGTTTGCCATCAGAAATAATATAATCAAGGGATTTCCCACTGATGTTGCAGAAGATACAGTTATCCCTTATTTATTTCATAAAAAAGGTTATAGGATTGGCTATGCTGAAAATGCAAGAGTTTATGTCAAATGGCCTGACAATATGAAAGACTGGATAAAACAGAAGAAAAGGGCTGCTGATTCTCATTTTAAGCTTAAGAAACATTATCCTGATTTTCCAAATGTTAAGTCTTTTTTCAATGAAATATTTGAAGGTGTTTCATTTGAGGTTTTAAAGTATCCCAAGAATGTCAAAGAGATTTATTGGACTTTTCTCCTATATCCTGTTAGATTATATATGTGGTTAAGCTTGTTTTATGATAATTTAAGGAAAAAAGAATATAAGGATGGATGGAGAGAGAATCTGGCTGTTGAGAGCACTAGGATTGAATAATTAATCTAAATTCTTTTTTATTTCATTAATCTGTTTTTCTAATAATGGTAGATCTTTATTTATTATTTCCCATGTGGTATCTAAATCAATCTCAAAATAAGCATGAATTATTATATCCCTTAAGCCTGCTATTCTTCTCCATTGAACTTCCGGATATTTTTCTCTGAATGAATCAGGAATATTCTTTGTAGATTCTCCTATTATCTCTAACCCTCTTATAACAGCGTTTTGTCTTAGTTTATCTTTGAAAAAATATTCCTTGGAGACCCCTTTTAGGAATGATTTTATGTCCTTGATGCTTTCTGCAATGTCATATACAAATAATTTCAGGCTTCTTTTCATAATATCTTTATCTCCTCCTCTAAAACTTGCTTTTTGATCAATGGATGAATTCCTTTGTAAGTAACCAAATCAACCTTTTTTTTTAGTTTATCCTCTAATTCCAATTGAACTCCTATAAATTCCAAACCCATTCCTTTTGGAGGCTGTACTAAAATATCTATATCGCTATTTTTTTTGTAATCCCCCCTCGCATAACTCCCGAAGATTCCTGCTTTCTTTATGTTATGCTGCTTTAGAATTTCAATTATCTTATATTTTATTTTTTTGAATGATGCTGATTCTCTTTTTAATTTTTTGTCTGCTTCTGATTCTCTTTTATTAATTTCATTTTTATTTAAATTAACCCCAAGATATACCCTCTTTTTATTTACTTTATTGTTATTTCTTACAGATAGGACTCTGTAAAAGTATTTTCTATTGTTCCTTTTTCTGATTTCTGTGTACACCATAATGATTGTGTGTCTACATATTATATAAATCTTTCGTTTGTGGACACATAATCTTTTTATAGATCCAGTTTTTCTTTTATCTTTTCCTTCAACTCTTCCAAACTTTCCACAACTTCAGAAGAATTAAAGCACATTATGCACAGCCTGTCTGATTTTGTCACACTTTTCTTGTCTTCAACCAAAGAAATTATTGGAATTTTCTTGGCATGAGCATATCCCAACTCCCATGCAGTTCCGGAGCTTATTCCCTTCCAGTCAAGGTAAGCAACCATTAAATCACAATCATGAATGTTATCTCTGTTTTTTATGAAAAAAGAGATTGAGTCTCCTTTTTTATAGACCCCCATATCACGATGAGGAAGATAAGTATCCAGCTTAAGCTCTTTGCATATCTTGTCTATCTTCTCAAGCGTTTTTCTTGTTCCTTTTACAAACAAAGGGCCTGCTATGTAAACTTTCATATGTGCCCTATATTAATTAAATTTAAAAGATTTTGTTTTATATCTATTATATGGGAGAATTCAAGTTCAACAGGAATTGCAAGTCATTTCCTGGTAGATGGGCATGCGACATCATGACTGCTGAAGGATATATGAGCTGCAAAGAATGCAAGTTTTATGAGCCAGTCTCAAAAAGAATCTTAATAATCAAACTGGGAGCCATGGGTGATGTGATAAGGACTACTCCTTTATTGAAAAATATCAGGAAAAAATACAAGAATTCCCAGATAACATGGCTGATTAACAAGGAAAGTGCTGACTTGATAAGGAATGAATATGTGGACAGGATTTTAATCTATAATCATGATAGTATATTAAGATTGCAATTTGAGGAATTTGATGTCTTGTTTAGTTTGGAAATAGACACCCCTGGAAGTGCCGTGGCTAATCTAATCAAAGCCAAAGATAAATATGGCTATTATCTTGATAAGGATGGGCATCCAAATTATTTCAATGAAAAGGCAAGGTTTTACCTTGAAAGAGTATTTTCTAATTTTGTAAACAGACATAATAAAAAGACATATCAGGAAATGATGTCTGATATCTGTGAACTCAAATATAGCGAGGAAGAATGCATCCTTAATTTTAATGACAGTCATGGAAAAGATTTTCTCAGAAGAAATCACTTGGGAACAAGCGACAAGTTTGTTGGGATACACATGGGCTCTGCACCAAGATGGCCTTCAAAAGTGTGGAACAAAAATAAATTGATTGAGCTTATTAAAAAGATGAAAGAGAATGTTATTTTATTTGCCGGCCCTAATGAAGCTAAAGAGCAAAAAGAATTGGTTGAAGAGCTGAATAGAAGGGGCGTTAAGGTTTATGTCAATGATCCAAACAATACTGTCAGGGAATTCATCAGTCTGGTTAATCTTTGTGATACAATGCTTGTCAATGACAGTTTTGCACTGCATGTTGCTGTTGCCCTGAAGAAGAAGGTTGTTGCCTTGTTCTTCTGCACTCCCCCTTGGGAAATTGAGGATTATGGAAGAGTTAAGAAGATTGTCAGTCCTTTATTGGACAAATATTTCTATACTGATGAATATGCGGAAGAATTGGTTGACAGCATTAGTGTTGATGAAGTATATGAAACTTTGAAAACATTTTTAAACAATTAAACTTCTTTATTTAGTGAGGTGATTTAAAATTACACAATATCTTGATTTCGTTGATTTAAAATACAAGCCGAAAAGCTCTGATGTAGTCTGCTTATTCAGATTTGAACCTGCTAAAGGTATTTCTATTAATGAATGCATTGGAAGGATTGCTTCTGAGTCATCAAATGGCACGTGGTCAGATTTGAGCACATTAAAGCCACACATTAGAAAAATAAGAGCAAGAGCTTTTGAAATAAAAGGGAATTATGTCAAGATTGCCTATCCCATTGAATTGTTTGAACTAGGAAGCGTTCCTCAACTGCTATCCTCATTTGCAGGGAACATATTCGGGATGAAAGCTGTTAACAATCTCAGGTTAGAGGATGTTCATTTTCCTGAGGTTTTGTTGAAAAGTTTTAGAGGACCACAGTATGGCATTGATGGAATCAGGAAATTATTCAAGATTCATAAAAGACCATTGACTGCTTCTGTCCCAAAACCAAAAGTGGGGATGACAACTGAGGAACATTGCAAGGTTGCTGATGATATTTGGAGGGGAGGAGTTGATTTCCTCAAGGATGATGAGAATTTAACAGACCAGAAATTCAACAGGTTTGAGAATAGAGCAAACAAGTGTTTTAAAATAAGAGACAAGGTTGAGATTGAAACTGGAGAGAGAAAAGGGTATTATATAAATGTCACTGCTGAAACTGCTGAAATGCTGGCAAGAGCAAAATTAGTTCATGATTTGGGAGGGGAATATTTAATGATTGATGTCATGACCGCAGGATTTTCAGGATTCCAGACTCTAAGGGAATTCTGCCATGACCATAAGATGGCTATGCACTGCCATCGTGCTTTTCATTCGTCATTTACAAGAAATCCTAGGCATGGAATGTCTATGGTTGCTTTGGCTAAATTTGTAAGAGTAGTTGGTGGCGACAGCCTTCATGTTGGAACTGTGATTGGAAAATTAATCGGCAAGAAGGATGAAGTCTTGACCATTGAAAGAGAATTTGAAAATAACATTGAAGAAGGCTATTTGAAGCAGCCTGTCTTAAGTCAGAAATGGTATAATATCAAGCCTGCTTTTGCGGCTAGCTCCGGAGGATTGCATCCAGGATTGGTTCCGCAGATTATGCATATGTTGGGTAATGATATTGTGATTCAAGCAGGAGGAGGGATTCATGGCCATCCGATGGGAAGCAAGTCAGGAGCGATAGCATTGAGGCATTCCATTGATGCTGTAATGAATAATATTCCCTTGACTGAGTATGCAAAGAAAAGTTCTGAGTTAAGCATGGCTTTGGAGAAGTGGGGGTATGTTAGACCAAAGTAATCACTTTAGAGTAAAGTTTAAGAATATGATTTCTTAACTGGTTTTATGGAATGGTTTGATAATATCTTAAGAAAGATTGGAATTGTACCCGAGTCTGACTTAAAGAAAGAAATAGTTGATCTTAAAGAAGAATTAGAGAATTACTATCTTTTTACTGATGTTTTAGAGGAAAGACTTAAGGATATCTCAGAAAAATCTAAAGAATTTAAAAAAGAGGCGGAAGAACTTAATGAACTTTGTAACCTTTATTTGCAGGATAAAGAAAATGTTGACGAGAAATATAAAAAAGTTTTGTCAGTTATTAAAGATAAAGTAAATTTTGTTGAGCAATTTTCTAAATTATCTTCTCTTGAAAAAAAGATTATGTTTGATTGTGTTCCGAAGAGGTCTAATAAAACTCCAGAAAATAAATTTAATTATAAAAGAAGTCATTCAGATCCGAAAGGTTTTGAAAATTTTCTGGATAAAATATCAAAGTGCGATTATGTTGAATTTATCTATCCCATGGGGCAGAATTATGAGCGCTCTAAAGTGACCAAGTTTTGTAATTTTTACAAAGAAAACAATGTTTTTGTATTAGATGGAATATATGTTGTTGGGAACAAAGGAAAGCTAGTTAAGGTGAATACAATAGCCAAAACCGAACTTCAGGCAGTTTTTGTTAGAGATTTATTGAATAGTAATCTATAATATATAGTAATGTTTTAATCAAGTTTTATATATTTTTTGCTCTTTAATATATTAATGAGGGGGTTTATTTTTGTTATTGTTATTGTTGGTTTGTTTTTTTATTTTATATTTAAGAAGAGATAGGGCTCTGTAGAAAGTTTTATATACACAGGATACACAGAATTTATTGGAGGTAAAATAAAATGCCAAATTTAACATTATCAATATCTGAAGAATTAAAAAGGGATATGGATCAGTTGCCTGAATCAAATTGGTCTGAGATAGTTAGGGGATTTTTGTCTGAGAAGATTAAAAGAGCTATGTTACTTAAAAAGTTGGATGAATTATTGAAGGATTCTGAAGTCACAGATGAAGATTGTTTGAAATGGAGCAATAAAATTAAGAGTATGAGACTAAAGCAGTTGAAACAAAAAGGGATGATATAATTGAGATTAGTTGTGGATGCGAACGTGCTGTTTTCATTCTTTAAAAAACATTCAGTTACAAGGAAATTAATTTTTTCATATAAATTAGAACTGTATTCTCCAGATTATATCTTATTAGAATTGAAGGATATTTCTGGTGAGATTATTAATAAGTCTAAGATTGATATTGGGACTTTTGAGCTTTTTAAGAAAGTTTTTTCTTGGTTTGTTACGTTTGTGCCTTTTGAAGATTATGCAGGAAATCTAAATGATGCTAAATTATTAATTCCAGATCATGTTAAGGATGTTGAATATTTTGCTTTGTGCCTTAGATTAAATATTCCTTTGTGGTCAAATGAAGTTAGACTTAAGAAACAAGATGGGGTTAAAGTTTATAATACGTCTGAATTGATTAAGCTAATTGAATCTTAAGAATTCCTGTGCATTCATTTTCTATTATCTTCTTTTGATTTTTAATCTTTAATTTGTTCTTGAATAAAGGGCAGTTTAAAACAAAAGTTTCGTATTCCCCACCTTCAGCGCCCATATGAATCTTCAGTTTTTTAAAATCCTCAATTAGTTTATTATCTAACTTTCTTCCAAGAAAAGATTCATTCAATCCATCTGCAGCTATTCCAGTGATTATCACTTCAAATTTTTCTTTTATCAATTGCTTCAGGTAATCTTCTGGGTTTATCTTCCATAAAGGCGCCACTGATTTTATGTTTAGCCTTTTGCATAAATCCCCTATCCTTGATTTTTGATATTCAGACGCCAATGCTCCAGATATTAATGCGCTTATTTTGTATTTTTTTATTGCTTCTTTCAGGATTATTTCCAAGTCTTTTAGTTCCTTTTCCTTTTCTGCCTTCGTTGTTTTTGTAAGCAAAGGCAAGTTTAATTCTTTTGCTTGGTATTTTACCAGTTTAATATTCGGAAAATGAAACATGTATGAATCCGAGCTTTTTGGGAATAAGGTAATCAAACAAACTACTTCATAATTATTTTTTTCTTTGAAGTATGCATATGTGGAATCTTTTCCTCCAGAGAATAATACTGCTGCTTTCATAATATTAATCTAATAATAATGCTTATAAATTTACTTCAATTGAGCTGATTATGAGACTAATTTTAACAAGACATGGAGAAACCATAGAAAATAAGATGGGAATTATTCAAGGGCATTTACCGGGTAAACTTTCTAAATTAGGAAAAGAACAAGCAAAGAAGTTGGCTAAGAGGCTAAAAAATGAAAAAATTGATTTTATTTATTCAAGTGATTTGGCTAGAGCTGCTGATACTGCAAAAGAGATTGCTAAATTTCATCCTATTATTCCAGTAGAATTTGTTGAAGATCTGAGGGAGAGATATCTCGGAAGTTTTCAAGGGACAAAGACAAATGAGATACATGATGATAAAATACATCTTTTAGAAAGTACAGAACGTCATGAAGATATAGAAACCAATGTGGAACTTTATCAACGTATTAATAAATTCTTTAATTTTGTATTAAATAAACATCCAAATAATAATGTTTTATTTGTAGGTCATAGCGGTGCAGGAAAGGCTTTAGTTTGTTCTATAATGAATAAATCTCCTAATGACATAAAAACCATTGAGAACTTATCAAATACAAGCGTAACAATCTATGAAATTGATAAAGATAAAAATTGTAAAACTTTTTTATTTAACTGCACAAAACATTTAGATTAATTCTTCATAAAAACCTTTAAAAGTTAATTTCTTTCATCTATTCTATGAAATCCCTGAGAAGCCCCACATGCGTGTTCGTAGGTCATGTAGACCATGGAAAGAGCTCCATATTAGACAGGATTAGGGGGACCTTTGTTGTCAAGCATGAAGCTGGTGGCATTACACAAAAAATATCTTCAAGCAAGGTTTCTCTTGAGCACATAAAAAAACTGGCTGGTGGCTTATTAGCAAAATTAAAGTTTGATATTACAATTCCCGGGATATTATTCATCGACACACCAGGTCATGCATCTTTCACTTCTTTAAGAAAAAGAGGCGGAAATATTGCTGACATAGCAGTATTGGTTGTGGACATAAGGGAGGGATTCAAGCCACAGACTATAGAAGCCATTGAAATATTAAAGCATTACAAAACTCCATTTATTGTTGCATTAAATAAAGTTGACTTGTTAAGCGGATGGAGAGGAAGCACAAACAAGACTTTAATAGAATCCATCAGTTCACAGGGGGAATTTGTTAGGAATCTTCTTGACCAGAGATTGTATGAAGTTGTCGGCAAACTGCATGGGTATGGTTTTAATTCTGAGAGATTTGACAGAGTTCAGGATTATACAAAACAAGTTGCAATAATACCTGTTTCTGCCCTGACGCAGGAGGGTGTTCCTGAATTGGTGATGATTATTTCCGGACTGGCCCAAAGGTTTCTAGAGGAAAAACTAAAAGTTGAGAAAGAAGAGCAGGGAAAAGGCGTTGTTCTGGAAGTTAATGAGCAAAAAGGCGTGGGTTGCGTATTGAATGTCATACTTTATGATGGGAGCTTGAAAGTCAATGATGTTATTCTCGTTGGTGGGAAGGAGAAAGTGGTCACAAGCAAGGTTAGGGGGATTTTTGAAGAAGGTAAAAGTGTTAAGAAAGTTGAAGCTGCCACTTCTGTTGTTGTCTGCGGTCCTGACTTGAGTGATGTTGTTTCCGGAATGCCATTAAGAGTTGCTAACAAGGATTTGATTGAGATTAAAAAAGAGATTCAAAGCGAGATTAAAGAAGTCCTGATTGAAACTGACAAAGATGGAATAATAGTCAAGGCTGATTCCGTTGGAAGCTTGGAAGCTATAATCTATATGCTCAGGGAAAAGAAAATTCCAATCAGCAAAGCAAGCATAGGGGAAATCGGCAAGAAGGATATCGTTGATGCAGAATCGCAAAAAGATGAATTGAATCAGGTGATACTGGGATTTAATGTCAAGAATGTCAGTACAGATGTCAAGGTAATCACCAACGATATAGTTTATAGGATTATTGAGGATTTTGAAAAATTCAGGGAAGAGAAGATTAAGGAGATTGAAGAGAGACAATTGGGAGAGATTGTCAAACCCTGCAAAATCAGGTTCTTGAGGGGATATGTTTTCAGGCAGAGCAATCCCGCAGTTATTGGCGTGGAAGTCATGGAAGGAAGTTTAAAGGTTGGAATGAACTTGATTAAGACTGATGGTTCAAAGATTGGTGAGGTTAAAAGCATCCAGCTTGACGGAAAAGGCGCTAGTGAAGCGGTTAAGGACAAGCAGGTTGCAGTTGCAATTTCCGGAGCTATAGTCGGAAGGCAATTGATAGAGAATGAGGTTTATGTTTCTGATATGAAAGAGAGCGATGTTAAAAAACTTAAGATAATGAGGAAACTATTGAAGCTGGAAGAGATTGAGTTGTTAAAGGAAATCATTAATATCAAAAGAAAGGATAATCCTTTATGGGGAGTTTAATAATCCATAAGTTTTATAAATGCTTCAAATTCTTTAACAATCATGTTTAAGTTAGTAATAAACAACAAAGGAAAAGGATACAGCAAGGAATTGAATGATCAAGAGAGTTCAAATTTTATTGGAAAGAAGATAAAGGACAAAATTTCCGGAAATAATATTGGGTTAAAAGGATATGAATTTGAAATTACCGGCGGGAGCGACAAACAGGGATTTCCAATGAGGTATGACCTTTTTGGAACTGCAAGGAAGAAATTATTATTGACAAATGGCCCTGGAGTTAAGATTGACAGAAAGGGAATGAGAAAGAGAAAAACAATCAGGGGCAACACTGTTGCTGAGGATATAAAGCAAATCAACATCAGCGTTGTCAAGGAAGGGGAAAAAAAATTAGAGGATATTTTCCCAAAGAAAGAGGAAGAGAAAAAGGCAGAAGAGCCGAAAAAATAAGTTGAAAAGAAATAACTTTATAAATTAACTTTTGTTTCTTCATTTTATGAATCAACCTGAAATCAATATAGGGATGGTTGGGCACGTTGATCATGGCAAGACCACCCTTACAGAGCAGTTTTCCGGCAAGTGGACAGATACTCATTCTGAAGAATTAAAGAGGGGGATTACAATAAGATTGGGCTATGCTAATTTCTCTATTTACAAGGATAAAGATGGTTATACCACAAAAAAATCAAAGGATGCTAAATTGCTAAGAACCATTTCAATCGTTGATGCTCCAGGACATGAAACACTTATGGCAACAATGCTCAGTGGTGCCGCAATAATGGATGGCGCCCTGCTGCTTATAGCCACGAATGAGGAATGCCCTCAGCCGCAAACAAAAGAGCACTTGATGGCATTGGACTTGATTGGAATCAAGCAGATTGTAATAGTCCAGAATAAAATTGATTTGGTAACCAAGGAGCAAGCTTTGAAGAATTACAAGCAAATTAAGAATTTTATCAAGGGGACAGTTGCTGAAGATGCACCCATAATTCCAATAAGCGCGCAGCATGGGATTAACATCAGCCTTTTATTGGAAGCTATCGAGGAGAACATAAGAACCCCAAAAAGGAATACCAATGAGAATCCTTTGTTTTATGTTGCAAGAAGCTTTGATGTGAATAAACCTGGAATGGATATCCAAGGTTTAGTGGGGGGAGTTTTGGGGGGAGCTGTTAAACAGGGAATTTTTAATATTGGTGACACTATAGAAATTAATCCCGGGTTAAAAATAGGGGAAAAGTATGTTAATGTTAAATCCAAAATCATTGGATTTATGTCCGGCAATGATAAGATAAAAGAAGCAAATCCTGGCGGAAGTGTTGCTATATTGACTGGATTGGATCCATCAATTGTCAAATCAGACAGCCTGACAGGGAATGTTGTGAGCCTTGAGGGAAAAGCTCCAGAAGTTTTTAATGATTTAAAGTTGGAACCAAAATTGTTAAGCAACGTTGTTGGAGTTAAAAATGACTTAAAGGTTGATTCAATAAAAAAAGGTGAAAATATTGTTCTGAATGTCAATGCAGCAGTTACTATTGGAGAAGTTGTTGATGTAAGCAAGAAGGGAATAATAGTCAGGTTAAAGATACCAGTCTGCGCCAATTATGGGGATAATGTTGCCATTTCCAGAAGGATTGAGAATAGGTGGAGACTTATAGGTGCTGGAAGTGTAATTGAATAATCTGTCGTCGATTCACTCTCGGCAAATTCATAGAAAGATTTAAATAATGGTTGTCTTATCTCACAAAAAACAAACAAAAATGGGGGTAAATACTATGGAAGAAGAATTAAAATTTTTGACAAAGATGGATGATGATGAGGAAGAGGAAGATGATGACAATAGTGATGACGATAGTGATGACGAGGATTATTAGTTCCTCTTTTTTTCCTTTATAGAAACCTTTTTATTTCTAAACTTTCTTTATTTTTGTAAATGGAAGTGATGGAATTAGGTAGCAATATAGAACTTATTGATTTCAAAGATGTGGAAAGAGATAAGATGGTTGTTATCAAAAAAGTAGTTGGTAATTTTGTCAAGAAACTTCAAGAGAGAAATTCCGGCTTTGAAAAGTTAAGCCTTCATCTTAAGGGGGTTCATGGTAGCGAGTATGAGATTCTTGGCAAGATGGTATCTGGTGGCAAAGTCTATCATTCTGAGGTTCTTAATTATAACCTCTTTTATGCTCTGAATGAGATTTTAAAGAAATTAGAGACTGAAGTGCGTTAACTTTTAATACCTTTTTATTAATATATCTTTATAAGAGATTAAGTTGAAACTGATAATTTAATTGAACTTGCAAAAAATTATATAAATGGATTACCTTTAGTCTTAAGGGTCTGATTGGCTCTCTGTCGTATTAAAGGGTCATTTTAATATTACCTCCTTTTTTGTCGTATTCGGGTGATTGAGGCTTTGTTTTAGAAGGCTTAGCCACCTGTTTCTACCTAATTCAATATCTATCTCTGGCTACTTTAGAAGGCGTTGCTCCATTCAGAGCCATGTGTTTCTTAATGAAATTGTGATAAAGCCTAAAGGCATTACTCCATTGCTGCGCAGTTTCATCTGACTTAAACCCTCTTCTTACTTTGTCAAATTCCCTAAATTCATTATGATAACGTTCAACCATATTGTTGTTAAGAAGTTTCTTTGCTATTCCTGCATTTCTGGAATGAAGAACAGCATTTGGGCTTGTTCGTTTTGTAATAAATTCTTTCCTGATTGCTTTATTATAAGACCATAGTCCATCAGTTACAATCTCTTTAGGATTTTCCTTAATGTTTCCTTTTGCTATCTTTAATACTGCTCTTGCATCTTTAATTTCTCTGCCTCTCGTTACATTATTAGCAATCAAAAATCTTGTTTCGCTGTCTAAAACATTCCAGCACCAGATATAATCCTTCTTTGATTTAATCATCTGTTCATCAACGTGCCATTTATCACTTAATTCTGGCTTGAAATCTTTTGTATAATTATCCATGATTTGAGTGTATTTGCTAATCCATCTTCTGATTGTGTCAAAATGCACTCTTAAATTATAGAACTGATAAAGTGTATCAGAGATATCTCTTAGTGATAATCCCTTGAAATATAAATCCATTGCTAAAGTTACTATTTTGCCGTTGCCCTTAATTTTCTTTACAGGATCAAGAACAAATCTTTTTCCACAATCTTTGCATTTGAATCTTTGCTTATTCTCTATAACTGTTTTTCTTGCGCCGTTCTTTACAATATTAAGAGAATTGCAATAGATACATTTCTCTTCGTTGGTGTCTATTTCCAACTCTTCTATTTCTGGCTTAGCTCTTAACTTAATCCAGAGCTTAATGGCATGAATATGCTTGCAATCAGCATGTCTATTTTGAAAGTCTTGACATTCACAATTCCATCCAGAAATATTAGTTACTTTATACTTTTTATCAGAGCTTTGAGGGGGAATTAAAAACTCTTCTTCACTTACTACTATTGGCATATCACCCTTTGCTAAAATAGCATAACCTCTAATCTTGCGACTAAGAGAAAGGTTTTTATCTGATACTCTTTTCTTTTTTCTGA
>Ga0209541_10013121_pt1 | contig 12708 bp, 13 predicted proteins | sample RifCSPlowO2_01_FD_184027 | JGI IMG/M metagenome (GOLD analysis project Ga0209541, IMG submission 184027) | Groundwater microbial communities from Rifle, Colorado - Rifle CSP2_plank lowO2_0.1 (SPAdes) (version 2) | ecosystem: Environmental > Aquatic > Deep subsurface > Groundwater | place...
AACACTGAAACTGGCTTGCAAAAGGTTTTATTAAACGAGGACGGCTTTGATGTAGACATTATTAAACCCTCAAACGATGGTGGTGTCATTTATTTTAGAAATAAACTAAACGGCTTTTTATATAAAATTAAACCCTAAACAAATTCTTGCTTAAATTTTTTAGCATAGTATTTTTTAACTAAAACCTCTTGTAGTATCGCTAATAGAGTGCTAATTAAAATATATAATGATAAAGCACCGTTTGTGGCATAAGCTAAAAAGACCATAGCTATTGGTAAAACATACTTCATTTGAGTTTGCATTGAACGTGCCAACTGGGCCTGCATATCATCACCAACAGTCGGTGCTTGGTTCATGGTAATTTTAGCCATGAAGTATTGCGCGGCACCCACTAAAATAGCCAGCGGTATGGATTTAGCCAGCAAGTCGGTGCCCATAAAAAAATGATTTATATTTGTTGGTAAAATTAAACCATATGGGGCAATTACGCCTGAAAATGAGGCACTTAAAACCTGGTACAGGGCTATTAGAATAGGGATTTGAATAATCAAAGGCAGGCAACCTGACATGGGGTGCACGCCTTCTTCCTTGTAAACCCGCATTAATTCTACGGCTTGTTGTTGCTTGTCTTTAAACTTTATTTTAACCGCATCAATTTTGGGTTGAATTTGTCGCATTAAAACTGCGTTTTTACTTGATTTTAATGATAGGGGTAAAAGAATTATTTTAATTAAAATAGTTATTAAAATTATAGCTAAACCTAAAGACCCACCAGGGATAAAACCTAAAATAAAAATAAAAAGGCCTAAAATTGGCTTGTAAATTATATTACTCCAAAAAGCTTTCATTACACCCATTCTACTTGTTTTTTATAAAAAAACAAATTATTACTTTTTTAACTTACTTCAAAGTATCTATTGTGATTTTACGAAATGGGTGACATTTTAAAACCCTCCTGAAGCCCAAAAATGCACCCCTGGGCAATCCATACTTAGTAATTGCTTGCTTGGTATATTCAGAGCAAGTTGGTATAAAATTACAACTTGGCTTGGTGTGATTTTTTTGATAAAAATCAATGGTTTTTAGTATAAACTCTTTCATTTTAGATATTATTTAAATATGCAACTCAATTCATTTAAAATTTCATTTTCAGTCCTAGTTAGTATATCCTTATTTATAAAAATAAAAATTTGCCCAAAAACTTGTTTGTTTTTTAAAGCTTTTTCAATTACTCCATAAACCAACCTTTTGGCTTGATTTCTATGGACAGCTTTTTTATAAAGCTTTTTAGGTGCCACAACAGCAAAACACCCAACCCGGTCACTTAAATACTGTTTATTGGGTGTGGAAATTGTACGAATTGTAAAATTTAGAGTTGTTTGCCTTTGGGTTTTAGGTAAAACTTTAAAGTCCTCTGTTTTTAAACGAAGTCCTTTTTTGAGCATATTTAAACAGCTAACTTACTACGGCCTTTTTGGCGTCGACGGGTTATAATGTTTCGGCCACCTGGGGTTTTGGCCCGTACTAAAAAACCATGAGTTTTGGCTCTTTTTCTAGTTTTTGGTTGATAGGTTTGTGACATATAGGGGAATATAGCATTTTTACTTAAAAAAGCAAGTTTAGTGTCGAGCCTAAGGCTTTACACACAATCCACAGATTTCCCACAAATTTCATTTTTTTTATTAGTTTAAATAAAAAGGTATAATATAAAAACTATGGTAGAAAACACACAATTTTGGCAGGCTTGCCTAATAGATTTAGAAGGGGAGATATCAAAACCTAATTTTACAACTTGGTTTAAAAATACAACCCTTTTAAATCTAGAATTAGGAACTGCTACAATTGGTGTACCAAATGATTTTGTTAAAGAGTGGCTACAAACAAAATTTCACAAATCAATATTAAGAGTTTTAATGGGTCATGACGAATCAATCAAGGCCATAGAGTATGAGATTATTAAATCAAACCAATTAAATACACCCAAAAAAGGCTTTGATCAAGCAAGTAATCAGTCACTACCACTACAAGACCTTTATGTTAATCGTGAAGACAATTTAAATCCGCGGTATATTTTTGAGAGCTTTATTGTTGGATCATTTAATGAATTAGCCTATGCCGCCTCACAAGCAATTATTAAAAAACCCGGTATGGTTTATAATCCATTTTTTATTTTTGGTAACACTGGTTTAGGTAAAACTCATTTAATTCAAGCGATTGGTAATACAGTTAAACAAAACTTTCCTAATAAAAAAATTCATTATACTACAACTGAAAAATTTTATATTGATTATGTTAATGCACTTCAGAGTAATAAAATTAGTGTTTTTAAAGAAAAATATAGAAAGTTTGATGTTTTAATTATTGATGATATTCAATTTATTACTACAAAAACTAAAACCCAGGAGGAGTTATTTCATGTATTCAACAGCCTTCATGAACAAAATAAACAAATTATCTTTTCGTCTGATAAACACCCAAATTTTATTCCCGGCCTTGAAGATCGATTAAGATCAAGATTCCAACAAGGTATGATTGTTGAAATCTTAGAACCGGATTATGAATCAAGGTTGGCAATAATTAAACAAAAACTCGAATCTCAAAAAATTAATATAGACCAAGATGTTTTAGAATTTGTGGCTGATAGTATAGAGGGAAGTATTCGTGAACTTGAAGGTATTGCTAATAATATAATCTTACAACAAACAATGCATAAAAAACCCTTTGATTTAAGTGAGGCTAAATTACTTTTAAAAAACACTATTAAACCTAAAAAGCAAATTTCAATTGAGGATGTGGTTAAAAAAGTTTCTAGTTTTTATAATTTAAATGATTCTGTTGTGTATGAAAAAACTAGACGCAAAGAAATAGTACATGCACGCCAAGTAATAATGTATTTTTTACGCGAAGAATTTAATATATCTTTTCCACTTATTGGTCAAAAATTAGGTGGAAAAGATCACACAACCGTCATTCATTCCTGTGAAAAAATTAAGCGAGATTTAGAAAATAACCCAAACTTAATAAAAGAGTTAGAAGATATTAAAATCTTATTCAGGTAGAATCCACAAAATAATTCTTTAAATAAGTTTACAGGGATTAATAAAAATAGTTTATCAACAAATTAACAGACCTATAATATAAATAATGTTATGTATATAGAATGTAATATAAAAGATATACAAAAAGTAGTTTCATTTGCTGAAAAAGTTTCTAGTAAAAACTCAACTCTTCCAGCCCTTGAAACAATTATATTTACTTGCAAAAATAATACTTGTGAAGTTAAATCAACTAATTTATCTCTTGGTTTTTGTGCCACCATACCAGCTAGTGTTAAAAAGGAGGGAACCATCTCAATAAAAGCTCAAATAATTGCGTCCGTTATTTTAAATCTAAATGATGATGGAATTGTAGCTTTAGAGGAAGGTGATGGTTTTTTAATAATTTCAACTAAAAATACAACCGCTAAATTTTTAACCACACCACATGAAGATTTCCCCGCAATACCATTTGGTGGTGACAAGAGTTTTTCCATCAATAAAACAGATTTTATTGAGCTATTAAAAACAACTTTTTGGAGCGCTTCACAGTCAGATATTAAACCAGAAATGGCTTGTGTTTATATTTACTCAAATAATAATTCACTAACTGCTGTGGCAACTGATGGTTATAGATTGGCCGAAAAAAAGACCCCCTTTAAAGATATAAAAGAATTAAATATCTCCTTTCTAATTCCGGTAAAAAATATACCGGATATAATTAAAATTGTGTCAGAGTGGGAAAATAACTTAATTGTTTCATATACTAAAAACCAACTAACTTTCTCGGATCTTAAAAATCAATATTTATTATCAACACGTCTAATTGATGGAGTTTTTCCTGACTATAAACAAATTCTACCTACTAATCACACAACTAAAGTAACTCTACTAAAAGATGATGTTTTAAAAAACATCAGGCTTTCTAATGCTTTTATTGATAAATTTAATCATATTAAGTTTAATATTGATAGTATTAATAAAAACCTTTCAATTTATGCTGGTAATAATGAATCTGGTGAAATAGAGTCACTTATTGAAGCTAAAATAGAAGGTGAGGGTTTATTAATAAATTTTAACCATAGATATTTTTTAGATTGCTTCCAGTCAGTAAATGAACAAATAATTACATTAAACCTAACCACACCTAATAAACCACTAGTTATAAAAGGTCTTAACAATCAAGATTTTTTATATTTAATAATGCCTTTAAATAGATAGGTTTATTACTTTACTTAAATAAAAAATGCAAAAAATAAATATTTATTTAAAAAATATTTTAAATAAAAAAAATCAAAAACTTTTAGTTAGAAAAAACATTATAGAAATAGTTTTTCTAATTACTAATATAAAACTAAAAAACACCGAAGTTATTTTTGTCGGTAATAAATTAAACCTAAAAACAAAACCAATTTTTAAACATAAAATTGGTTTACATAAAAAAAATATTTTAAATGAAATTAGTAATAAGCTTAATTTAAATTTTATAGACTTAATTTAAAATTCAAACCACATTAAAAATAAATTGTTTTTGAGGTTGATGTTCCAGATGAATCTTCAACTATAAGGGTGAGTGAGTTTTGCTCTAATATTTGGTCTGGATTAATTGGTTTTGAAAAGTTGTTAGTTTTGGTTTCACCTAAATATTTACCATTTAAAAACACATTAGTTTTTACTAATTTATTATTAGATGTAAATAAATAGTCAAAAATTAAGACTGAGTTTGTGATTATTGTGTAAGGATTTGTTGTGATAACCACGTCGGATTTATTGGGGTTGGTGTTTATGTTTAAATCCAACGTCATACTGTCACCATAGCGTCCGCTATTTTTTGCCCACCAATTTTGTACACCATACTCCCAATTCTTAAACATAGGGTTATTATATGGATTAGTCGGCTTGGCATTAAGGGGATTGTCTTTATCTACCCAATAAAGTATTGAGTGGACATTTGCAGTAATAACTTCCTTTTTAAATTCAATAGGTGTAGATGTGTCAGCCAAAAGGCCTGTACGTGAATCTATAATTTTTGAAGCATCGCCCATCCATGAGCCACGAAGCACTGGGCTAATGCTGGTATTTATTACTGGGGCCTCCTCAAAAACCTCGGCTGGGTATTTTGACAGTACATAGCGCATAAACTCATTCCATGAAGGCCCAGCAATAGCCACACCACCCTTTTTCATTTCTTTATTATTATTATTACCAGCCCATACCCCCACAGTGATATTTGGTGTGTAACCAATTAGCCAAGCATCCCGGTTATTATTTGTTGTGCCCGTCTTAGCTGCAACTTGAAAGCCTGGGATATATAGAGCTGAGTTTGCCCCAAACGTTGGTGTACGGGCAGTATTATCAGTCAGGACACTAGCCAGGGTTTTAGTTGCATCTTCACTAATAACTTGGCGACCCTCAGTATCAACATACTCTTCTAAAATACCACCCCGAGCGTCAACAATACGCAAAATACCAGTTGTTGGCATAAACTTACCTTTATTGGCCAACGTACTATAACCATGAACCATATCTAAAAGCGATACTTCGCCACCACCCAAAACTAATGATAGGCCATATTGATTTTTATCACCTAATAATTCAATCCCTAAATCATTAGCAGTTTTTAAAACATCATCAATACCAATTAAATACAAAAGCTTAACCGCGGGTATATTAATTGATTGTTGTAATGCGTCACGTAACTTTATTGGTCCGCGAAACAGTCCGTCAAAATTACTTGGACTATAACACTCTTTAGCTTCACTGCCCCATGGTGGACAACCAGTATTGAATTCAGTTGCTACGTCAAATAAAACCGTTTCAGGAGTATAGCCTTTTTCAAAAGCCTTGGCGTAAACAACCGGCTTAAAGGCTGAGCCGGGTTGGCGCTTAGCAGTGGCGACATTAAAGGCTCCGTCGATTTCTTTATTAAAATAATCGCGCGAACCAACCATAACTAATATTTGCCCAGTTTTAGGATCCATAGTTACTAGGGCTTGATTTCCAGCATCATACACTTTTTCAGCCTCAGTGGCCCGTTTTTTTAAAATCTCCTCGGCCCTTTTTTGTAAATCATAATCTAGGGTTGTATAAACAGAAAGCCCACCACTCTCAACGGCTTCCTCGCCATATTTTTCAGCTAAATATTTTTTAATATAAAAAACAAAATGGTTGGCCTTCACGCCGCGATTTTCGGCTGGTGAAAATACAACTTTCTCGGCCAGGGCACTTTCATACTCCTCGTTTGTTATTGCCCCGGTGTCTAGTATTCTTTTTAAAACATAATTTTTACGGTCTTCTAGTTTTTGTTTATTTTCACCATATGGTGAATAAATACTTGGACCCTTAGGTATAGCTGCCATATAAGCTGACTCAGCCAAAGTTAAATCTTTTGGGTCTTTATTGAAAAGACCGTGCGCTCCTTCGTAGGCGCCATAAGTTACACCGCCATAAGGGTTTTGGTTTAAGTAAATTTCTAGTATCTGATCTTTACTTAATGTGCTTTCAATCCGAATAGCCAATACCCACTCTTTCAATTTTCTTGAAATAGTTCTATCACGTGTTAAAATTGCATTTTTAACAACTTGTTGAGTTATGGTTGAGCCACCCTGTTTTTTACCCGTGGTTAAGGTTTTAAAAATAGCTCTGACAACCGATTTTGGGCGTACGCCACTGTGCGTATAAAAAGTCTCATCTTCAACTGCAATTGTGGCCTTTTTTAAATTCTCACCCATGTTGTTCAAGGGTATTTCAGTGCGCCTGACGGAGCCCTGTAGGTCATATAAAACAATATCGCCCGTACGGTCGTAAATTTTCGTTGAGTTGCTAATTTTATAATCCATAAAATTATTAAAATCTGGCAATTTCATTTGACTATAAGCCAACACTGTAACCGCAATAAAAACAAAAATTAAACCCAAAAACCCCAAAAGCATATTTTTTGATACAGATGTTGTATGTTTCTTCATAAAAATACTCTAACACAAAAACCAAGCTTTTGCTTGGTTTTTGTGCTGAATTAAAAAAATTAATTAGTTTCACCAGCGCTTGATTCTCGCTCCTCGTCGGCATCAGCTTGAAAGCCAACCGAGAACTCGTCATCAACAACCTCGTCAACTGGCACCTCTAAATCCTCCTCGTCGCCAGTTTTAAACGCCTCATCACTAAAGCGATTAATTTTATTTGGCAGAACGCCGTCGGTGTCTAATTCATTGATGTCTTTAATATCTTTTTCTTCGTCGTACATAATTTTTTAATAAATTAATAATTATGAAATGTTATATCAAGATTGAAAAAACTTTGCAAGTTTTTTTAATCAATTTTTACCTAAAATGGGCAAAAAAAGTTAAGCCAATACAAATCGCGTCAATTTCATCGTCTAGCATTTTGGTTTTTGGTAGGTCAATTAGTTTTTTGGCCATAAAATAGATAGCTTTTTTGTCGGCTGTACCTGACCCAGTAATCGCAATTTTAATAGCACTCGGGTGGAATTCATTTATTTTTAAACCATACTTTTTTGCTAAATACAAGATGACGCCTCGGGCTTCAGCTACCAGCATAGCTGTCTTTTTATTCACACTAAAAAATAATTTTTCGGTGGCTAAAAACTCTGGCTGATACTTTAAAATAATTTCTTCAAGCTTCTGGCCAATCAAAAATAACCTTTCAATATGTTCTGTTTTTGAATTGGTCTTAAAACAGTCTGAGAAAATAATTTCTTCCACCGCTTTATTGTTTGCGTCTTTTTTTAAAACCGCAATTCCTAAACGTTCGTATCCGGGGTCAATCGCTAAAATTATCATGATACGTGCGTGCGGGCTTTAGGGGTTGCAACTCGACCTCGGCTGGTACGTTCAATAAAGCCTTGTTGGATTAAATATGGTTCAACTACATCCTCAATGGTTGATTCTTCTTCGGATAACGCTTGAGCTAATGTTTGCACACCGACTGGGCCCCCATTAAATTTTTCAATTAAAACTTCTAAATACTTTCGGTCTGACTGATTCAGTCCATGTTCATCAACACCTAACATGTCTAATGCTTGCTTGGCTACTTCTTTACTTGTAGGCTTGTCGTAAACTTGGGCAAAGTCGCGCACACGTTTTAAAAAGTAATTAGCTGTGCGTGGAGTTTGACGACTGCGAATAACGACTTCTAAAATCGCTTCAGCTTCAGCCTCAAGGCCTAATAATTTAGCCGACCTTTCAACAATTTGCATTAATTCGGTTTGGCTATAATACTCTAGCCTATATGCTCCGCCTGAAAAACGCGACCGAAGTGGTGCCGACAATGACGCTACGCGGGTTGTGGCGCCAATCAATGTAAAAGCAGGCAAGTCCAATTGAATTGTGCGCGCCGATGGGCCCTTACCAATAATAATATCCAATACGCCCGATTCCATGGCGGGGTATAAAACTTCCTCAATCATTTTGTTTAGCCGGTGAATTTCGTCAATAAATAAAATATCACCTGGCTGTAAATTGGTTAATATAGAGGCTAAGTCGCCAACTTTTTCAATCGCCGGGCCTGAAGTTATACGAATTTGTCGGCCGGTTTCGCGGGCAATCAGGTGGGCTAGGGTTGTTTTGCCCAAGCCTGGTGGCCCATAAAATAAAAGATGCTCGGCCGGGTGGTTACGCTGACTGGCCGCTAATAAAAGGATTTTGACATTTTCTTTAATATGGTCTTGGCCAATATATTCAGCCCAGGTGTTGGGGCGCAGGGTACTGTCCAAAAAACCTTCGGTTTCAAGGGTATTTTGGCTATTTATTTGATTATTTAAAGGGGTTTTTTTAGGCATTTTGTCCACAATATTCACACTACCCACAAGCTTTTAGATATGCGTCAACCTTGACAACAAAAATCAGCTTGCTATAATAGAAGTCCGATAACCTAGGTAATGTTTACTTTTAACGAGTTTTAAAAATTTGTTAAAACTGCTTACCCCTAGTATATCAAAGAAGGCACAACTCTCTAAGTGGCCAGCTCCGGCCCAGGGGATATCAAAGAGGACGTTCTGGTCTCGACTGGAACTATCCTTTAAGGCATTCCTACTCGCTTTTAAATATAATCGCGAGGGCCGTTTAGAGATTTGTGCTTTTTTTATTTGCCTACTCCTCAAAATCTAAATAAAAAAGCCACCAATTGGTGGCTAAATGGGTGACTGCTCATCAGTATCTATTGGCTTATCAAATGAAAGGTTTGTCGTGGTGTAAATATTTTTCCACCAATCCGACGGGTTAGTGTCATAAATAGACCTACCTAATTGCTTGGATGATTCTAGGTGTAATCTTTCTAACCAAGCATAAGGTCTTTTTTTAGACTTACCCGTAAGCCACAATGTTGCCTCTTTGTTTCCTTGCCACTCATATTCCTTTAATAAGAGTAACTGGTCAAGTGTGTCGGCGTCTTTCGCAACCATTGATTCTCTTGATTGCCTTTTCTCATATTCCTCTATTGTTGTAGTTAGGCTTGGAAAAGAATACGTTTGTGCTTGAGCCTGAATAATTTCAAGTGTATTGATGGCGACATGTCTTTTGTGTACCCAGTTGTGGTCGCCCGATCTAGTCTCGGGCCAATCATGACTCAACGCCATTAATACAACCCTACCTACATCCACTTGTTCCATTTGAGCCAAGAATATACTTATAACTGCAACTCGGTACGAATGGCTGGCGATGTTGTCACTGTCATCGTTGGTTAAAAGAGTTTGTCTGTGTGATCTATTAATTTTACGCAAAGAGCCTATTTCAAATAGGAAATTTGCCAATTTTTCTTCATCTTTCATAAAAATCTTTTTAGTGAACAATTTTCATCATCATACTCTTTTTGGGCACAAGGTCAACCTAGGCCGTATGCCATTGACATATTTTGTAGATGTGCTATACTTCAAGAAGCACAAATTGCTCTATAAAATTATGAAAAAATATTTTGTTTCATTTTGGTGTCCTAGTTACATAAGTAGATCGGATTCATATTGCGGTAATTCCGTAATCGAATTTCAGGAAATTAAGAACGGAAACGATGTTGTTAACCTTGAGGGGTTTTTACAAAAAGAGAATGCAAATACTGCACTAGCGCTTCTTGGTTGGCATGTTTTGGAAAGTAACTAAAAGAATCCTAGATAACGTTATCCGCTCATTAAAATAATGGGCGGTTTTTTTAATTCTACTCCTCAAAATCTAAATCAATGGCGCCAAGGACTTCTTCGTACGAGGTAATACCTTTTAATAATTTAACCACGCCGTCCTCGCGCATATTTAAAATATTCTGCTTGTCGGCGATTTTTTCAATTTCATGTTCAGATGGTGAAGTGGGGATTAGTTCGGCCAGGGCATTGTCGGTGAGTATGGCTTCAAACACACCAATACGGCCCTTGTAGCCGGTAAAATTACACTTATCGCAACCAACTGGTTCATAAACTTCAAAAGGTGAATTAATTTTAATATCATAACTTGTAAAATCTTTGCCATTTTTTTGAGCATAATTTATTATTTTTGTAATTCGTTTTTCAGCATCGGCACCCAAGACGGTTTTTTGTTTACACTCAACACATAGTTTGCGCACCAATCTTTGGGCCATTGAAACACTTAAGGCCGAGACTAAAATTTTAGGATTAGCACCCAAGTCAATTAGGCGCGGTATAACACCCGCGGCTGAATTGGTGTGCAGGGTTGAAAAAACCATGTGGCCCGTTAAGGCAAAGTTTATGGCAACCCCCGCTGTTTCCTTGTCCCTAATTTCGCCAACCATACACACCTCGGGGTCTTGGCGCACGGCTGACCTGACGGCATCGGCAAAAGCGTACTTAACCGTGTCGGCCTGGGTTTGGGTAATACCTGGTAGGTGGTATTCAATAGGGTCTTCAACTGTAATAATTTTAATTTCACTTGAATAAATGCGACGTAAAAATGAATACAAGGTTGTCGTTTTACCGCTACCTGTGGGGCCAGTAATTAAAATTAGGCCATGAGGTTTTTTTATTTGTTCGTCCAGGATGGCAAAAAGTTTAGGCTCAATACCCAAGTCCTCAAATTTAACTTGGGTCGTTTTAGGGTCAAGTAGGCGCATGACGATACCTTCGCCATAGGCGCCGGGCACGGTTGATGTACGAATACCAATCTCTTCATCTTTATAAAAAATACTAAAGCGCCCATCTTGGGCCGTATCGGTTTGAGTTAGCTTTAGGCCTGAAAGTAATTTCAAGCGTGAATTTATTAAATGGTATTTTGCCAAGTTTAGTTGGGCAATTTCCTCAAGCACACCATCAAGCCGATAACGTAGGCGAATAAAATCCTCCTCGGGCTCAATGTGAATGTCTGATGCGCCGACAATAATGGCGCCGGCTAAAATAATTTCCAACAACCTTGATGTTGAATGCAGGTCATTTAATTTAGCCACAGCATTAATATCATTGGAAACATCCTGCATGGTTTTAATTTGTGCACCTAGTCGCGCCAGCGTCTCGCCTGAAATATCAATGCCACCCTCGCGCGATACAGTTGCATGCGAAATTTCGGCATATCTTTCGTAAACACGATTCAGGCTGGCTAGGCTGGCCAGGTAAAAGTGAGTGATCATTCCTTGGTCGGCTAAACTTTTTTTAATTGCTTCTAAGTTTTTATTTTCAGGTGTGCGAATCGCAATATGAATATGTTTGCCACCGGCCTTGAAGGGGGCCAGGCCCGCTTGACGTGCCATATCCTCGGGAATGTATTTTAGTGAGTCAGCCTCGATGGGCATACCACTTAAATTAATATATGGCATACCAAAATTAGTTTGGGCTACTGACTCAACTAATTGCTCCTCTTCCTTCAAAACCGAATCATTAATTTTACTTTGTGATTTATTGTCACTAAAAGGAATTGTCATGTGTAAATTATAACATATGTAATATTTTTATTATAAATTCTCACAACAAAGCTTGCTCTTCCTCAGGTTCTCGGGTCGCCCCAGCTTCACACTGCAGGGGCTCAACCAGACCAGTTCGTCATAGCAACTTTATTGCTCGAATTTAGCCCCCTTGACTTTTTATGTACATTTGCTATAATAGGGCTAGTTAGAAAACACAGATAAATGACAGATATTATTCGTCCTTTGAAAAAAGTCCTGTTGGCAATAATCGCGGTAGCCGCGTTTATGTTTACAGGCAAAGCTTTTGGTGCTGACAGTTACAGTGCGTTTTTTACGAAATCTTACATCTCAACAAGTGAGTTGGCTAGTGATTTTGAAACCGGTAAAGTTGCTCTTGTAAAGAATGTCGATACGTTGACGTTTATAAATTTACAGTTGAGTAATTGGAATCAGCAGTTATCTGACCGAAAGGTTTTGAAAACTGATGGTAAAATATTCCAACTCAGCTCGAACTTTTCGAGCATGAGCACTGCTCGTCCATACTTCGTCAACATTTTACGTAATCACTGTGCAGATAATGCTGGTGGTTGGGCAAATGGTGCGTTTACTCTTTCGAGGGTAAATAAAAGTACTGGGATAATTGCAAATGACTGGGTGCGCGCAAGCAAGCCCGGTGAAGTTTTTGCCGACTTAGACCCAAACACATTTAATGAAGTCTCGCAGTCCGATGGTAATCCATCAGTTGCCGGCTTTTCACTAATGTGTGGGAACAAGATGTTCGCTAAAGTGCAAACTCCGACACCTACCATCACCTATACCCCAC
>Ga0209541_10013123_pt1 | contig 12707 bp, 15 predicted proteins | sample RifCSPlowO2_01_FD_184027 | JGI IMG/M metagenome (GOLD analysis project Ga0209541, IMG submission 184027) | Groundwater microbial communities from Rifle, Colorado - Rifle CSP2_plank lowO2_0.1 (SPAdes) (version 2) | ecosystem: Environmental > Aquatic > Deep subsurface > Groundwater | place...
ATTTTGCCAGAGCTTCGCTCTGCGAACTTCCGCATTGCCGAGCGGACGCTTTCGTTCCCCCTCAAAAATGCTTGGATTCTCGCGGGGAAATACCATGCCGAGGCGCAACGCGCCGAGGCAACCTCTTTCAATTTCGCTGAATGTAAAACTTGGCGGTGTTTTTTGGACGAAGTTCGAACTTTCTTTGACGAAAATCTGGACGCTGAATTTTGATAATTTTCGCTCGGGCGGGCAAAAAGGAAGGGGGTTGGGGGGAAGGAATTTTTGCCCGCCCTCGCTTTTCCGCCGCCGCCGAATTTCGTGCCAGCGAAGCTGGCGCGCCGCCAAAAACGATGTTGCCCTTGCCCCAGCCCTCCCGTGCGCGGGCAACAACAAGGAACTCCCTAAACTTTTGTTGCTAGAATTTTGAAAATTTGGTATCATAATATTGAAAGCATAACATATCATATTCATACTATCAAATTTGTGAAACTATGGCAATGGAAATAAACATCGGGGAAAATGTAAAGAAGTATAGGAATAAACAAGGATTATCCCAAGAGGATTTTGCCACGAAATCTGGCGTTAAATACACTACCCTGACAAAAATTGAGAGCAATGTAATAAAAAAACCGTCCGTGCTTATTATGGCGAAATTAGCCAAAGCGCTTGGCGTTTCAATTGAGGATTTAATCAAATAGAAATATGAAAAGCACAAACGAATCAATTGAACTAAAATTTATTTCTGAAATTAAAAAGAAAGCTAACACCATTAAAGCTGGTGGTCGCGAGCGTTCCGTTGAAGATTTTTTTGTTTCTTTTTTTGACGGAATTCCTGGATTTAAGGCTTCCCGTGCTGACGCGCCCCGCCTTAAATATCACAAAACCCTTTATACAGACGGGATAGTTTCTTTTAATAATGAAATTTTTTCGGTTTTTGAATTTAAAAAGGATGCTATTAAATTTACCAGCAACAATGAGCTTCTCTTTAATCAAGAAGAAAATGTTGTTTATGCTCAAGCGATTAAATATATTTTATGTTCGAATTCAGAAAAATTTGCTTCGGAACTTAAATTTAATAAAGTATTACTTTTTAATGGTTCGCAAATAATCAAAATATCTATTAACCCAGAGAGCTTAAAAGAAATTTATTCTAAACTTCACTGGGATGATACACTAAATAGTTTTTTAAATGATCAAAGAAATTTATCATCATTTTTACAGAATATAATTCTAACTAAATTTAACACCATAAAACCATTAGTTGAGTTTAGTTTTGTTTTAGATACTGAAAAAGGAATCAATGAAAGTGAGATTTTAGAATTATACAAAGAACTTACGGCTGTATCGGACGCAAAGATAAGTATTATCAGAATGAACCTAAAAGAAAAATTTTCTGAATTCTCTGAAGCATTTAACGCCCAACTGATCCAAAATGAAGCGGCTAAACTTCCTTATCTTTCAAATTTAGTTTTGAGAATTTTTATCGAGGTTTCCGTCCATATCAATGACGGCATAAATTGTTTATTAAGTCGTGATAATAAAATTACAGATTTTCAGGTTCAAGGACGATCTTTTAATATTTACTACACCGAAGAGGATGACGAGGGAGATATGTTTGATCGTCCTGTTACCATTTACGCTAGTTATATCAAGGATATTGATCGCCTAAATGAATTTTTTAAAAATCATATTATCAATAACTTGGATGTTCTCTATGAGGATTATGACAATTTAATCTCTGACGAAAGAACTCGAAAATCAATCGGATTATATTTTACAAAATCAGACTTATCTCATCTTTGTTATGAATTTCTAACAAGGATTATTCCGATTGACATATTAAAAACTTGCCATTTTTATGACCCAGCGGCAGGTTCTGGCAATTTATTGAAAGCACAGGAAGATTTTATTTCCGTGATTGGTTCCGATATCAAGAAAATGAGTCAAGACATAATGCGAAATCGGCACATAAATGTACCGAAAAGAGAAATTGATTTTTTTCAAACTACACGAGGTGAAATTGTTGAAGAATTAAATTCAATTGTCGAAAAAAATGGTAGAAATTTTATCGATAACCCACTTCTTATAATAATGAATCCGCCATACAGGGGGAAAAACACTTGGGTAGAACAAGGTCAAATTGGAAATAAAATTGGCGTATCAAGAGACCAAACATATCTTGGTGAGGAGTTTATTAAGATACTACGCTCTAACAAAATAAGATCAAACGACTTGTCCTCATTTTTCATTCTTAAAGCTCTTACATTCTACCTTTTCGATAAATATTATGGCTATATTGCTACATTCTCGCCAACAAATTGGTTAAATCCAGGACGAGGTGAACACGATGAATTTAGGAAATTCATATCAAATCATACTAAATTCGTTGGCGGCTTTATTATCAATGGAAAGAAATTTTTTGATAACTTAAATTCTAATTTAACGATCGCGTTTTCTGTTTTTCAACTAGATAAAGATATTATAAAAGCAGAAAATCAAAAAGATTATATTTATTATGATTTGTATAAAGACCATAATAAGATTAAAGAGCTTTTTGAATTAAAACAATATAAGAATTGGGAACCAAGCTATTTAGATAGCAGTGATAGTAAACTAAAAGCAAAAGAGCGTTATAAAAAATTGGCTAATCAGGTTTTCAACGAAGCAAAAATAATAAACTTTTCCAAAAATCGAGATGAAAAAGTCTATTTCAAAGATATTTTTAGGGCAATCAATTCACAAACCGGAGACGACCAAAAGGTTTTGCTTCATGTAGATAGTAATTTTAAAAACCTGGATTTGAACAAGGTTATCCACAATGCGTCTATTAGTAATGATGAGGTTTACATTGTTGCTACTGATAAACCCAACGGCTACGATATTGCGGTTAAACCGAAGGAAAAGAAAAAAAGAGGTTGCGTTTTTAGTATTCCCAGATCGATTAATGGGCCAATTATGGCTTGGCATTATCTTTGGGATTATTTGGCGACATATCCTACAAGATTTTACAACGCTGTGCCTATAACCAGAAAATATGCTTTCACTTATATAGATCCAAATCCATTACTTACGATTGACGACATAAAAAATTCGCGAACTTGTAAATTATTCAGTTTTATACAAAAGAATGAATTAGCGTTAGATTATATTAAGGAATGGCAACAAAAGATTGGTGATTTAAGAGGTTTATTCTTTTTCTTTTTTGCTTTAACTCATTCTGATGTTGCAACAAAAATGGCAAAAAATGTTTTGTATAAAAATAGTCCAATTTGGTGTCCTGAATTAAAAAAAGAAAATATAGATCACATAAAAACGGTGATTCAATTCGGAACCGCATACGCGATTTGTAAGTTTAGTGATAAATTTCAAGAATTTACTTTATCAAGAAATGAGGAGGATATTATTGATACCGAAAATTATTTCAGTATTAAATCCGCATGGTTTAAAAAATCAAAAATACCAGAATTATTACTTGATATCAGAAAAGAAAATACGGCAGTGGTAAAAAATATAATTTCCGGAAATTTATCAGAAAAGAAGATACAAGAATTATTAGATAAATCTATAAGCGAAATTAATTCTTATTGATTTTTGAATTTGGCGGCGCGCCAGCTTCGCTGGCACGAAATTCGGCGGCGGAAAAGCGAGGGCGGGCAAAAATTCCTTCCCCCCAACCCCCTTCCTTTTTGCCCGCCCGAGCGAAAATTATCAAAATTCAGCGTCCGGATTTTCGTCAAAAAAAGTTCGAATATCAATCAAAAAACACCGCCAATTTTCAAATTGCGACTTTTGGGCGATTATTGATAGAGTATTGTGTATTTCAATTGAGGATTCAATTTGATAAAATAAATTTATGAAACTTGGCATTATCTTGCAATCTAATAAACCGGAACAAGCGTGGAATACACTCCGCCTTGGAATTACCGCGCTCAAAGTCGGTCATACTGTGGAGATTTTTTTAATGAATGAGGGTTCGGAATTAGACACTATTTATGATAGCGAGCATTTTGATATTTCTGCGAAAGTGGCAGAGTTCAAAACATTGAAAGGCGAAATTTACGCGTGCGGCACTTGTCTTAAAGCGCGCGGTAAAGAAGAAAGTAAGGTTTGTCCAGTTTCCACGATGTCCGATTTGCTTAAAATGGTTGAGGATTCGGACAAAGTATTAGTTTTTGGATAACAAGATATATGAAAAAATTAAAAATTGCATTTTTTGAAATTGAACCACGGGAGATAAATTATTTAAAACCAAAACTAAATAGTTTTGATTTGACGTTTTTTGAAGAAAAAATAACGCGGGAGAGATTAAAAGAAATACCAGATATTGATATCCTATCTTCATTTATTTATTCAGTGATTGACAAGAAAATTCTTAATTTTCTAAAATTTCTGAAGTTTATCGCTACTCGCTCAACTGGTTTTGACCATCTTGATTTAAAAACCTGCAAAGATAAAAATATTTTTGTTTCCAATGTGCCAAGCTACGGAGAAAACACAGTTGCTGAGCATACTTTCGCTTTAATCTTGGCGTTATCAAGGAATATTTATCCTTCTTTGGAGAAAACAAAAAAAAGCGATTTTTCATTAGAAAATTTAAGAGGTTTTGATTTAAGGGGGAAAACATTAGCAGTGGTTGGAGTCGGTAATATTGGTCGTCATATGATTAGAATTGCCAAAGGATTTGAAATGAATATTTTAGCTTTTGATGTCAGGAAAGATCAAAAGTTCGCCCAAGAGTTCGGTTTTAAGTATGTCCCCCTATCTTATTTATTCAGAAATTCTGACATCATTACTTTACATGTGCCGTATAATAAATCAACTCACCACATGATTAACTTAAAAACTTTAAAATTATTCAAAAAAGGATGTTATTTAATAAACACGGCAAGAGGCGGGGTTTGCGATACTACGGCTTTATTAGAGGGGTTAAAGCAGGGAATTTTCGCCGGATTAGGATTGGATGTTTTGGAGAAGGAGTGTTTTATTAAAGAAGAAAGAGAGCTCTTGACATCTGTCTTCAAAAAGACCTGTGATTTGAAGGCCGTACTAGAAAATCACATTTTAATTAACCATCCGGATGTTATTATTACTCCCCATAACGCATTCAACAGCAAAGAGGCTCTCCAGAGAATTTTAGACACAACTATAGAAAATATCAGAGCATTTTCAGGCGGCAGGCCTATTAATTTAGTGGGATAATCGGAAGAAATATATCTACCGCCAAAGAGAAACTTGTTTATCCGTATGGCCTGGGCGGCAGGCTTTACCGGGTTACGGCGCGACGTAGTTCGTTGCTGATACTTCGTCAATAAAATATTATGGGGGAGAAAAATTTGGAACTTTATAGGATTGTTTCAACTGCTATTATCCATAAGGACGGAAGGTTTTTAATAACGAAAAGGTCTTTAAATAAAAAGGCCTTTCCCGGGAAATGGACAGTTCCGGGCGGCGGCTTGGAGCCGAACGATTATATTAATACTCCGCCGACAACTGAAAGCGATAATGTTTGGTATCGCGTTCTGGAAAATAATTTAAGGAGGGAGATATTGGAAGAAGTTGGCGTAGAAATGGGAAAGATTGACTATCTTCTTGATTTGGTTTTTATTAGACCAGACAATATCCATGTTTTGACTTTGAGTTTTTATACTCCCTGGAAATCGGGCGAGGTGAAACTCAATGACGAAAATATTGATTTCGCGTGGATATCCGTCAATCAAATAAGGGATTACGATCTAATCGGCGGCATTGAGGAGGAAATTATAATGGTTGATAAAATTCTAAAAGGCGAAGATCCATCAGTTGTTAAGATTTAATTTGCAGAGACTGGGTCTCTGATAGCTATGGGGAATTTTTTTATTGTAGCTACGCCGATTGGTAATTTGGGAGATATTTCGTTGAGGGCGCTTGAAATTTTGAAAAGCGTTGATTTTATTTTATGCGAGGATACGAGGGTGACGGAAAAATTATTGAGCCATTATGATATAAAAAAGCCTGTTTTGAGCTACCACCAGCATAGCGAATTAAAAAGGGTTAAAGATATTTTGGACTTGCTGAAAAGTGGAAAAAATTTGGCTTTGGTTTCTGATGCCGGAACGCCTGGGATTGCTGATCCGGGGAATAAACTTGTAAGCCAAATTATTGCCGTTGGACAGCAAGCGGAAGGGGTGAAAAGGGGGAAAGGGGCAACCCCCTCCTCAATCCTCCCCTCCGATGGTCATTGGAGGAGAGGAGGGGTGAGGGAAGTTCCTCTCTCTATGCCGGGAGATGTTAATATTATTCCCATCCCTGGGGCTTGCGCCTTGACCGCGGCTGCCAGTGTTGCTGGGTTTAATATGGATAAATTTGTTTTTATGGGTTTTCCCCCCGCGAAAAATAAAAGAAAAAAGTTTTTTGAAAAAGTTATTAGTTCGGAGTATCCTGTTATTTTCTACGAATCAACTTACAAAATTCTGAAGGCGCTGGAGGAGCTGAAAAATTTATCTTCGGGTTTGGAGATCGCTGTTTTTCGGGAATTAACCAAAAAATTTGAAACAATTTACCGAGGCAAGATAGGTGATGTTTTAGAAACATTGAAAACCGGCGAAACAAGAGGAGAGTTCGCGGTGGTTGTCAAAAATAGGTAATAATTACTTTGAATTGCGAAATGCTTTTTTGGTCCTTTCTCCAAATTTCAGAATGAAAATTTGCTATAATTATGAGCCGTATGCAAAGCATACGGCGAATAATTATATTTAATCTATCCATCTTAATTCCCCGCGCGTAAGCGCGAGGGATACGGATAATCCCGCCGAAGGCGGGACAATCCGCAATGATTTAGCGGGTAAATACTATGGACGTAAACCCATAGTGATACATTGGAAGCGGCGTATATCAGCCACGATCGTGGCTGATATACGCCGCTTTTTAATTTAGGCGGCTTCGCGCGACTGCTATGCCCCAGACCTCTCTGGCGCCGGATTTTTTCAGAGTTATTGCCACTTCTTCCATTGTTGATCCAGTGGTGAAAACATCGTCAACGAGAATAATTCGTCTATTCTTTATTGTTTCCGGCTGTTTGCAAAGGAAGACATTTTTAATATTTTCTCTTCTTTTTTTATTGTTTAACTCTGTTTGAGCCGGGGTCTTTTTTATTTTAATCAAGGCCTTGTCATTGATTGGAATTTTCAGGGCTGAAGATAATTTTTTGGCGATTTCTTCGGCTTGGTTAAAGCCCCTAAATTTATGTTTTTTTATATGCAACGGTATTGGAATCAATAGGCAATTTTCAAAAAACGATTGCTTTTTAAGGAATGCCAAATGGGTTATAATCAAAGAAGATAACGGTCTTGCCAGCTCTCTCACAAACGGTTCGTATTTTAATTGGCAGATGATTTTTTTGACAATAAAATTGTCATAAGAAGTTGCGCAAAATAAGCCGTTCAGTTTTTTTGTCCGGTGGCAATGTCTACATGTTTTTCCGTCTGCCACAGCTCTGGACGAAAAGCAGAATGGGCAGTATTGCCTTTCAAATATTTCAATTAAAGAGAGGCAGTCTGGACAAAGATAAGTTCCTTCCGCTCCGCAGTTAGCGCAAAATTTAGGGAAAAGGATATTCCAAGCAAAATTTTTTATTTTTTCCATTTCTATATATTAACCGAAAACAGCGAATATGGAAACAACGAATCATGAATTAAGAATTATGAATTTTACGGTCGGTTCGTTTTCATAATTCATAATTCATAATTCGTGATTCATAATTCAGTTCGTATTGTTTTCCACACCCTTGATTTTTTTAGATGTGGTATAATTGTATAATTTATGTCTGGCAATTTTTATGTTTGACAATTTTAAAAAATTAATTGGAATACGGCAAAAAATAATTTTAGGGATTGACGTTGGATCGGCTTCTATAAAAGCGGTTGAGATAAGCAGGAAGAATCAAAATTTTATTCTTGAAAATTACGGGGAATTGGATTGTTCTTTGGTAAAAAAGCCGTCAATCGGAGAAGCGGATAAAAATATTATTTCTTTTACGAATAAGCAGCTTGCGGAAATTATTAAAGCGATTTTAAGGGAGTCGGAAATGCGTTCCAAAGAAGTTGTTTTTTCCATTCCCGATTTTTCCAGTTTTTTCACTACCATAAAATTGCCCATTATGAGTCAAGAAGAAATCCCTGAAGTTATAAAATACGAAGTAAAGCCGTATATTCCCCTGCCTGTATCTGAAATTACTCTTGACTGGCTTATCACCGAGGGCGAGATTTCTAAGACATCTCTTAAAATTTTAGTTGTGGCGATCCCGAATGAGATTATAGATCAATATAAGGAAATTGCTTTTTTGGCTGGATTAGATTTGAAAATACTTGAGCCGGAAGTTTTTTCTTTATCCAGAGCTGTGGTTATCGGCGAGGACAGGGAAAAAACAGTAGGCTTGGTTGATATTGGCGCCCGTAGCGCCACGATAAATGTGCTGGAAAAAGGGATGCTGAAAATGAGTCATAGTTTCAATGTGGCGGGCAATGAGATTGCGGACGCCATAGCAAGGTCATTAAATATAGAATATAATGAAGCAAGGGGATTAAAAGAAAAGCAGGGGCTGACGATAGGAACCGGTAAAAATGCGGAAGCGGAAAAAGCGATGATTCCTTTAGTTAATTTTATTTTAGAAGAAGTGAAAAATACTTTCCGCGATTTTTATGAAGACGAGGGTAAAAAACCGCAGAAAATTATTTTAGCCGGAGGGACAGTGTTGATGCCCGGCTTAAAAGATTATTTTTCCAGCGAATTTGAACAAGAAATAGCTATTGCAAATCCCTTTTTAGGGCTTTCTTACCCGACAGCCCTCGGAAGCGCCTTGAAACAAACAGCGCCTTCTTACGGCGTTGCGATCGGATTAGCCATAAAAGGGCTTGAGTAATATATTTTTATACCAAGTCCCCGCTGGAACATGGCGCAAAAAAATAAAAATGGCAATTAAAATCACAACAAGAAGAAATGTAAAGGCTCCTGTTTGGTCAATAGTTTTGCTTGTATTGTCAATAATTTTGATTACTGGCGGTGTTTTGCATTATCTCTATATTGATAATCAATTAAAGAAACTTGCTGAAAAATTGGTCGTTTCTCCGCCCGAAACAGCGTTGAAAGAAGATGTTTTAGCCAAAGAAAGAGAAATTAATCTTATAAACTCCAAAACAGGGATTTTTGAGAAAATAATTTTAGACCATAAAAATGCGGTTAGCATTTTTGATTTTTTAGAAAAAATCTGCCTTAAAAATGTCTGGTTCAGCAATTTCAACTTAAATAATAAAGAAATTTCTGTTTTCGGGAACGCGGATAATTTCGTAACATTGGAACAGCAGATTATTCTTCTTAAAAAACAGCCGGCGGTAAATAATATAACCCTTTCAGGGGCTAAGATAAGCAAGGAAGGCGGGGTTGATTTTTCTTTTCTTATTAATTTTAATCGCCAAGTTTTTAAACAGTAAACAGTAAAATGAATAACAGATTAATCCCCATTATCAGTGTTTTACTCTTAATCGTTCTTGCCGTGAGCGCGTATATTTTTTGGTGGCCGCTTTATCAGAAATTTAATTTAATGAAAAATCAATTTGAAACAAAAGAGTCGGATTTGGCGCAAAAAGAGCAATATCTTGCTGATATGAAACTTGTTTTAAAAAAAATTTCCATTGATTATAAAGACGAGATAGAAAGAGTCAATTCTGTTTTACCATCAAATATATCAATACCTTCTTTGTTTAATTATATGCTTAAAACAAGTAGCGAGAGCGGTCTTATTTTAGAGGATATCGGGTGGCCGCAGTCGTCTCCGCTTAACGATATTCAGAAAGTATCTTTTTCCGTTACATTGTCAGGAACTTATGGGGCATTTAAAAATTTTTTATCGGCGCTTTATAAAAGCGGGCGCTTGATTGAAACAGAATCAATCAGTCTCTATTCTGATGAAAAAGGAGGCGCGTTTAGGTTTTTATTATCGCTATCGGCCTATGGTTATTACATGGAGCCAACGGCGGAAAGGATGCCTTGAATTTCGCAGTTCAAGGTATAAAAAGTATGGCAATATCTTTTGTTAAAGAGCAAAAAAAACAAAAATATTTGATAGCGGTTTTTGCGGTTGTAATTTTAATAATCGGTGTTTTTGTTTATCAGAATTTTTTCAGGGGCAAGGCGAATATTATCATTCCGGATGTTGCGGAAGAATTGACTGCCAAAAAAGCGGAAATAAACTTTATGGCGCTGGAAAATCCTATTTTAGGCATTCTTCAGCAGTTTGAGGAAATAAAACTTACTTCTGATGTGGAGAATTCAGCCGGCAGGCCAAACCCATTTTTACCTTATTGATTGTAGCCGATAGCCGAATTGTGAATAAATAATAATACCTTGAATCGCGAAATTCCTTCCGAACTTTTTTGTTTTTGTTTTCGGACGAAAAGTTGATAGAACGAGGAGGTTTATACAAAGTATATAAATGATATTTATATAATTGTTTCACTCGTTCGTAAAAGAAAATATTCGCTTTTTTGATCTATTTTCTTTTACTCTCTCATTCGCCAATTATAAGCCGACGAGTTATAGCAACTTTGCAGTCAAAACCAAAATACAAAGAGTTGAAGAAATTTTGCAATTTAAGGTAGCTGCTAATCTCTGAATTTTAATTTGTGTGGAGATGGGGGCGTTGAAGCCCCGTCCAAAAGATCGGCTAAAATAATTCTACAAGTTTATTCTGTTTTTATTTTCGGATAATTAAATATGAAGCAGAAAAAAATTAATTATCTTATCCCCATTGCCTCAATGATTTTAGGGGCGAAAAATCATCTATCCCAATAATATGACACCTTCATCCGCCTATTGGGAGTTAGCGGTGAAGATGGCGTTAAACGTATGCTAACGCAGGTTTGTTAAATAAGTTGGCGCTTATTTGTTTCCTCAAAGTTTAACGAGATTCAAGGACGCTCGGCTTGCCTTTTTTAGACGAGTCCTCTGTCAAGACATTCATCCCCGTATTTTTAATTCGTTGTCTATTTCCCGCTGGTCTTCCCTTTTTCTGATGGTTTCTTTTTTGTCGTATTTTTTCTTGCCTCTTGCTATCCCGAATTCAAGTTTTATTTTTGCATTTTCAGTATAGACCTTAATGGGTATCAAAGTCAAGCCTTTTTCACTTGATTTTCCGATTAGGTAATTTATTTCGGATTTATTCAAAAGAAGTTTTCTCGGTCTTTCCGGATTATAGTTTGCGCTCGCGTTTTTCGGCTGATATGCGGGGATTTTCGCTCCGATTAAATAGATCTGGCTGTCTTTGAAAACAACATAAGAACCAGCCAAGCTTATTCTGCCCAGCCGTATTGATTTTACTTCCTGGCCGGTTAAAACAACCCCGGCCCGGAATTTTTCTTTTATTTCATAATTGAAATAGGCCTTTTTGTTTTCCGAAAATATTTCCATATCATTATTATTTATATATATCCTTTCTATATCCAATTTCGATCAGTTTTATTATTTTCGGGTTTTCAAACTGAAAAATTACCCGCTAGTCGCGAGTAATTCTAAAAGAATATAATCCAACTAATTGATGGGCAAGCGGTTTTGTATGCGGTAAAGGATAAAAAGTATTTTGCGATAAAGCATCTAATTGTATTTTTAATTTTTCCTGAATATTTTTAGGGAGTTTTTTAGCGGACTTCAAAAAATGGTTGCCGTAAATTAACAAAATCATAAATTTTTTTTTTGCAATTGTCCCAAAAAAATTTCACCATTTTTGAAAACAAACTTTGCATTTTCTTTTGAGGCCATTAGAATTGTTCTAATAAATTTCTGTTTATATTCTCCTTCATTATCTTTTAATAAGTTTCCAATAAGAAAAGAGCGAAGCATTCTTACTTCTTTTTTTAGGCCTAAAATATCCCGATTGAATTTTTTTATAGCTATTTGAGTCATTATATTAATAATAGTTTTTTGAGTTTTTTTGTCAAATAGCGTCGTATTTCATCGTAGTAAAATTCCTCCGATCGGAGGAATTTTACTACGATGAAAAAAGTTGAAAAATAAAAAAAATAAAAAAATAAAAATAGAAAAGATAAAAAAACATAAAATAAAAAAAATAGGGAGTTGCTTACGCGAACTCCCTTTTGAGGGCGCCTTTGTCAGTTGTAATTTAGACCGACAGACGATAGCGGCTTCGAAGTTTCCAGCCCTTATCCGAGGCAAGAGCTATTCGAACTTCAGACAACATTGAAGGATTAACATTGAGAGTGATTGGCGTCTTCCCGTTTTCATCTTCTGAGGGACTCACACTGCCGATTGCGAGATCGTATGGCTTGCCGCTGATGATAACCAAAAACTTCGGCGTCTCTTCATTCTCTTTTCCAAAATAATATTTGTCGCGAGGCATAAACCAGAGGTCTATATCCTTTGTGTAAATTCGTTCGTTCAGGCGAGATCGATGCGAGCGTTTCATTTCTTTCTTAAGGCTGAGTTTTTCATCGCGATGCCTAAATGGGTTAATGCGGAGATTAACGCGAAACCTTTTTGGACTGAAGACGATAGTCCGTTTTTTGCCGGAAACGATATCTCGAGCTTCTTGCCTGGTCATAGACACGGACAGCAACCCGAAGGAGCCATCCGTCCATTCGTAGAAAGTGAAACGGGAGCTGTTCTTTGCAAGACCGCCAAACAGTCCGATCCCGCCATAGCACATATTGGTCTGGATAATATCGCAAGCGCCCGGAATT
>Ga0209541_10013126_pt1 | contig 12706 bp, 12 predicted proteins | sample RifCSPlowO2_01_FD_184027 | JGI IMG/M metagenome (GOLD analysis project Ga0209541, IMG submission 184027) | Groundwater microbial communities from Rifle, Colorado - Rifle CSP2_plank lowO2_0.1 (SPAdes) (version 2) | ecosystem: Environmental > Aquatic > Deep subsurface > Groundwater | place...
TAGCTTATTTGTGTCGTTGACTATAGCATGCTTAGGAAAACCCTAAGCAGCTAAACGGATACTTTTTAATTTAAATAAGCCCCTGTAGTATAGCCTGGATAGTATGCAAGAGCATTTAGCTGCAAAGTTGCGGTTCCAGGAGCAAACACCTTGAGATCCTCGGTTCGAATCCGAGCAGGGGCAATTCTAAAATCCAAATACGAGTTGAGTGTTCTCAATACGTTCTACTAATCTTGGTACACATGGCTTTCCTCGCTTTGGACAAGCAATAATTCTTAAATCAGCATAACCTTGTGATATCTGATAACTAGGCCAGTCCTCACCTATAGAATCAAACTCACACATTTTTCCTAATAAATCCATGTATCCTCCAAAAGAAAAAGATTGAATACCAACAAAATGATAAGAATTTCCTGAATCTAAAATAAAACCAAGATTTATACCTAATTCGGTTAATGTCATTCTTACTCTATTTAACCCTTCTTTAGATTTTTCACAATGAAAATCTATTAAACCTAAATGTTGTTTAGTGCCGTTATTCAGCCTCACCAAAGAGGTTAAGCCAATTGCTTCATCATCTAAGGTTACATACCTATTAGCAAGTTCAGTTATAAATCCAGTACGTATATCTTCCCTAGAAACTAATATTTCTCTTCTGACAGGAACATGTTTTTTTCTACGGTACCTCTTGCTTTCTGAAACTCCTACAGAAACACGTGGTATAAATAAACAAAACATGTAACTGGTGATGTCCTCTCTTCTTCTGTTCATCTCCTGGATTACCCCTTCATATTGCATAGAAGAGTAGTAAAAGAAAAGAATAAAAAACTAGTCTTTAGAAAATAGTTCAATAGCTTTAGCAACTTCTTCAGGCACACCCTTAATGCAATCATAATTTTTTACTTCTGAACTATCTACCCAAGCATAATCAGTAAATCCCCCCTCTTCTAATTTGATTTCTCCAGATTTGAACTTTGCAGCAAATTTTAATAAAATAACAGGAATGCCATCAGGACGAACAAATGCCACACTATTGATGTACTTAAGATCTTTTTCTATCCCAATTCCGGCTTCTTCAAACACTTATCTTCTCAATAAATCTTCAACTGCATCTTCAAAATCAATAACATCATCATTCATTCTTGTAGGTTTAGATATATCAAGATTTGCCCACTCTAGTTTTCCACCTGGTTGGGCATATTTTCCAGGGTGCACTTTTTCTCTTTCATGCCTTTTCAGTATCAGGCATCTCCCATCAGTCTCTTTATAAACTACAACATTTGCTACAAAGTAAAAGAGCTTGTCTTTCTTAGCTTCATCAATGCTTATTTTCTTAGCTGGCATTTTCTACAGTAAAATCCCCCAAATAGTTTCCATTTTTCTCAATCACATTACATCATTGTATAAAGTCTAGGGTTTATACATCTATAATTCCTTCATCAGTTACTTGAAATATACATTCAGTATCCGGCATTGCTGGAGCATCAACAAGTTTAGCGACCCTTGTTCCCTTTTTCCCCCTACGTAAATAAACTCTATAAGTACTCGCATGTGCCAATACATGTCCTCCAATAGCCTCAGTAGGATCACCAAAAAATGTATCAGGTTTCGCCATTACTTGATTAGTTACATATATTGCAATATTATAAGTATGTGCTAGCCTCAACAAGGCATGCATGTGCTTATTTAGCTTTTGTTGTCTAGGGGCAAGCTCGCCTCTTCCCGAAAAATCAGCCCTAAAGTGACTCATTAGAGAGTCTACAATCAACAGTTTCACAGGCAACCCTTGCTTAATCAACTCCTCAATTTTTTCAGCCAACAACATTTGATGGTCCGAATTATGACAACAGATTCCTCCAAATCCACCTATAAAGTTCTGATAGGGCGCCGTAGAAGAATTTACTTCAAAGTCATAAACCTTGGTTTTCTTATCTACATGTATTTTCTCTATCTTCCTAACTTTAGCAAAAAATAAATCATTCCAAAAAGGAGCATTCAATTGCTGTTTTGTATTCTCCAATCTGGTTACATCCGACATATTCAATCCGCCTACTTCAACTCTATAAGCAACATTCCAATTATCTTTGGGATTTTTAAATTTCAGCTTAATAATTGACCCCACAAGACCAAATCTCATTAAAGCCAAAGTAACATCATGTGCCAAACCCCTACTTGAAGTAGTAAAGATAAGTCTGTCTTGTCTTCTTTTTTCTCCGTGGCAACCATCACCTTCCCAATATCCATGCAAAAAATATTTTAAGTCATCTCTAGGAAGCTCAAACAACCAAGAGGGTATTCTTCTCTGGTAAGAATAATTGTCAAACCTTACCTCGAGTCCATAAGTAATAACCAAACAAAGTAATCTAGAAGGAACCAAAAGAAGGCTATTTTTTTCATGAAAATAAGACTCGACATTAAAAATGTCTTTAATTATATCTTTGCATCGAAGTAAATATTCATGATTGCTATTAATTCTTAATCTAATAATCCTACCTTTATGCTGGGAATTGCCCTCTGCAATTATCATCCCGAGTAGCCAATAAAAAGATTTATTAGGGCTAATTAAATTTGGAATCTCTGTAGATTTTCTTCTACCAGTATGTACAAGCTTGATTTTTGTCACAGAACTTGTATCATCAATTTCATTTAATTTTATCCAAGATCCATTAACAAGTCCAAGAATCTCCGATAAAACATCATTTCCAAGAGAGTGCTTAAGTTTTTCTGCAAGATTGATTTCCGTTAGTTCTTTCTCTGGAATTGGAAGTTTTCTAGGTAAAGCAATATGGTCTCCTTCTTTTAATAAAGAAGCATATTCTGCAACAGGCTTCATTTGACCTCTCCATCCCTTCATAGGCTTTCCAGTAATCTTACTCATCCTAACACCCTTAAACAAACCATGTGCTCCAGTTACACATACTTGCCTACCATATCTTGTAGTAATTTTATAAAGCTCATTATTATCTCCTATCTCGTGCGATATTGATGAAGTAATGGGAACTTTTGATATATTGCCATTTGTAGGATCAAATGCAAAAGTAGAAATAGGGTTTTCTTTCCTTTCCTCAATAACATGGCTTATAGGCTCAGTATGAAAATGCTCATCATTCGTAATGCAAACCTCTTCATCCCCAAGAATGCTATTAAAGGCTCTTACGCCCCTAAAATTCTTTAATGCCTGCTTCACATCTAGTCCCTTAGCTTTAGCTAATTTTACAAGATATTCCGGTCTAAGAGTTCCCTCCGTATCAATCCATACAGCAATACCATCAGCACCACCTTTTTCTTTTGGTAATTGAACATTTACAGCTAACTGATGTGCAACAGAGGTTTTCCCAGAACCATAAGCACCATACATCTCTGTAAGAGCGCCTGTTTCTACCCCACCCCCAAGCATAGCATCAAATGCCTTGCTCCCTGTTGAAATCTTAATTACTTGCTCTCTTTTTTTTAATAAGTCTTCTCCGCTTTCAAATCCAATGCCCATCATATCTCTAGCTGATTTTATTATCTTCCTGGCTGCATTCTCAGTAAATCCTCCAACTTCAACTAACTCTCCAGGGCTTGAAACAGATATTGCAAGTAAAGAATCATATCCTGCACCCACCAATTTCTCCATAGTTGCAGGCCCAACTCCAGGCAAATCAGCAATACTAAATTCTTTCTCTTTAGACTTTTTTGTCTTAACTTCTTCCTGCTCACTCATTGTCATCGCCCCCTTTTTCATTTTGATTCAATAAAATTTCTTCTTGCGCTTTCTGCATAACAACTAAAACTTTAGACAAATCTCCTTTTCTTAAGTTAATAGTTTCATCTCTCCAAATATTTTGATCTCTATCTCTCCAGCTTCTTCTCAAGCTCACTGTTTTAAATCCAACAATAGCTCCATCAACTTCTCTCTCATTCAGCCATATAGCTGCCTCTATACTTCCAGCTCTAAATTTTTTTATAGGTCTATTCCCCATTTTAATTCCTCCTTTCGTTTCCGGTTTTATTTCATAAAGAAAGTTTTGTAGGCTTTCTTTTCCGAGGCCTTCTTTTGTAAAGAAAAGCTCTTCCTTTCGGTTTTTATTTAAGTTATAATAGAACATTACACAGTCTTATTTATAAATCTGGCGCGCGAAGTTGTCCAGTTGACTAGTTAATGGAATATATATTTTTGAGAACAATATTCAAACAAAAAAGGATTTACGTTCTTTAGGTAGTAAGATTAATTTATATAGTATCGAACAATCACAAAATAAATTATGAGAAAGAATCATACCGGAACATTAGCATGTTTAATAAGTTCTCTTTTAGTATCTGTTACTCCATTAAGGGCTCAAGAACATGTACAAAAGAAAATTGTTCCTCCACAAGAAAACCCAGTGCAAGAAGAACCTCAGAAAGTGAGTGAAATGTGGTATATTGGGCCAGCATTAAATATTGGAACACCACATTCTCCAGAAGGATTTAATGAATTTTTTGACAACAGCGTATCTTATGGAATAGTTGTAGGAAGATTTGGAAAGGGAAACATAGGGTATGCAATGCCAATAACATACTACTCATTTCCGGCAAAAAACAAAGCTCCAGTTAGACTAAATTTTCTATCTGGAGGCATTGACTTATTAGTTCAATTAACTCCAATAGATGAAAGCACTACTATCCCTTATTTCATAGCTGGGGCTAACTATTCAAAAGTAGAAGCAGAAGCAAGAATAAATGGAAGAAGAATAACTGAGTCTGAAAATAAATTGGGTTTTACTGGCGGAGCAGGAGTAATGTTTGTAGCAGGAAATTCAGCAATAGTAGACTTGAGTCTAAAGTACAACAGTGTACAAACATCAGGAGATCCAACAAATTTCCTATCTTTTGAAGCTACCTTAAATTTCTTAATTAAGAAAAAATCAAAAAAATAACTTCAAAATCAAATAAAAATCAATCAAAACCAAAATTATTAAAATTATTTTCTCAGCAAATCCTCCTGTTTTAATAAATCCTCTAATCTTAAAAAAGTCAAAAGGGTAGGTAAAATCTATTCCTTGTTTTGTTAATCCGTCAGCAATTAAATGAGATAAAAACCCCATCAGAAAAGGAATGTAATAACCTCCAAAAAAATACCAAAAAGCAAAGCTTAAGCCCAAAGCAATAGTCATACTATGAAAAAATTTTCTATGCCCTAGCAAAAAATTAATAGGATAGCTCAAAACAAAAAATCTTCTTCCTATCTTGGATTTAGGATGGTCTATATCAGGCAGAAAACTTGTTAATGAAATTATAATAATGAATAAAAATGGATTTAGATTGAAATATTCAAAAGTCAATAAGCCGATTAATAAAGCAAATACTAAATGGGTTTTTGCAAGCATAAAAAAGTTAAAATTTCAAGATATAAAAGATTAATTAAAAGAAAGTATTGAAAAGCACAGTTTAATGAAACCAAGTTATATGCATTTAAACCATCCTTATCCAACCCTACCGGATAAAAACAGATTGAGCGGGGTCAAACTATCCTTATCCAAGTCTATTGTTACTCCCTTACTTTGCTGAGCACAAAACAAATCCTGCTGAGGAACAGCGATTACAAACGCACTTGATCCCCTACTAGATGTGGTATCTATTTGTATACCCCCCACAAGATAAAACTTGGTAACATCTGTTTTGATAAATTATAGGAGTGCCAGGGTTAACATTAATACTGCTTCTATCTTGTGTGAACTACTCAGCCCTAAAGGGCTGAGCGTCGTTAATTAAACTGATTCAATAAACTTTGCTGTTTGTCTTTGTAGTAATGATAATCCACTGCTTTCCAATGTTTCTTCTGGCTATGCTGAATGTAGAATTGCACAGCCTCTCTCGTTACCACACCAACTGTTCTGTAGAAATAACCCTCACTCCAAAATTTATTTCCCCATAGCTTATCACGAAATAAATGCTTATGGTGTTTTCTCATCATATAACTTGTAAATCCTTTGAAGTGATTTACGATTTTCTCAACGCTATATTTCTTCCAGTTTGTAATAAAGGCATGGAAGTGATCTGGACCAACCTCCATTGCTGATACAAAAACTCCAAGTTTCTTGGCCTTCTCCAAAAAGTATATTTTTGTCAGCTCTGTAACCTGCTCGCTAACAAAGATGTCTCTTCTATACGCGGGTGTCAACTGCAAGTGAAGGCAGGATTCTCCTATGCTTGATGTAGTTCTAACTAATTCGATTTCCATTTTTTTCTCCTGGCGCAAGGTTTTTATAGAAAGATATAGTTCACACTATCTGGATCTTTCTAGTAGCGTAGCGTCAACGCTACGCTTATTTTTTATTTTTCTGAAAAGAAATAGTTTTTGATTTTAGAATTTCGTGCAATTCATCTCAAACCTAAAGGAATGAGTTTTCTTGCTCAGGGTGCTATAAAAACCTTTAAATAATTCTCTAATAAAAAAGAGGTATGCCAAAAAAGTCTAAGGAAGGAATAACCTACAAAAAAGAAGAAAACTTCTCAGAATGGTATTCGGAAGTTGTTCAAAAAGCAGAGCTAGCTGATTTAAGATATGATATAAAGGGATTTCTTGTTTTTCAGCCATGGGCAGTCCTGTCAATGGAAAAAATGTTTCATTATCTTGAAAAAGTTCTTCAAAAAAAGGGGCATAATCCCTACTGGTTTCCAACTTTAATTCCTGAAAAAAATCTAAAGAAAGAGTCTTCTCACATAGGAGGATTCACTCCAGAAGTTTTTTGGGTTACTTCTCATGGGAAGAATGAACCAATAGAAGAAAAGCTTGCTCTCCGCCCAACATCAGAAACAGGATTTTACTATATGTTCTCATATTGGATAAGAAGTTACAAGGATTTGCCTTTCAAGACTTACCAAAGAGCAAATGTTTTTCGTTATGAAACAAAAGCAACACGCCCTTTTTTAAGAAGCAGAGAGTTTCACTGGATTGAAGCTCATTGTGCTCATGAATCAGAAGAAAAAGCAATGCTTCAAGTAAAAGAAGACATGAAAACAACAGAAGAAGTTCTCCATGATATTTTCGGGCTTCCATTTATATTTTTCGAGCGTCCTTCCTGGGACAAATTTCCAGGAGCATTAAAAACTTTTGCAGCAGATGTTTTAAATCCAGACGGAAGAGTTGTCCAGCAACCATCAACGCATTTATTGAAGCAAGAATTTGCAAAAGCATTTAATGTAAAATTCAAGGACCGGGATGGAAAGGATAAATATGTCTTCATAACTTGCTATGGTCCAGCTGTTTCAAGAATATTTGCCTCTGTAGTAATTGTCCATGGAGATGATAAGGGGCTTAAATTCCCATGGGAGATTGCTCCTATTCAAGTAGTTATTGTCCCAATAGATCCAGAGGATGAAAAAATAAAGAAAACGGCAAAAAACCTCAAAGAGCAAATTGAAAAATTCGCTTCTGTTAAAATTGATGATTCTGAAAAGCGCCCAGGAGAAAAATTCAATTACTGGGAAATGAAGGGAGTTCCAGTAAGAATAGATATTGGAGCAAAAGATTTGAAAAATAAAAAGTTAACTCTCTTCAGAAGGGATTTGGATAAAAAAATCGTGGTTAGTGAAAGCAAAGTTTTGGATGAAATAAATAAGATAGCAAAGGAAACAACAGAAAATCTAAGAAAAAGAGCAGACGAACTATTCAACAACAGAATAAAAAATGCCAAGGATATTTCTGAAATTAAAAAGATAATTGATGATGGCGGAATTGCAAGAATTCCTTTTTGTTCTGTGGAAAAACAAGGAGAAAAATGTGCAGAAGTTATTGAAAAACAAATCAATGCACAAGTCCGAGGAACTAAGTTCGAAGAGAAACCAAAAGTTTCAGGGAAATGTGCTGTTTGTGAAACAAAAGCAGATTATATCGTTTACATTGCAAGAGCATATTAATATTATTAAAACCTTAAGAGCTTAGCAATCCAAGCATACCAAGGAGCATCAACAACCAGAATAGATAAATCCTCTTTAACAGAATAATCTTTCCCATTCATATCTTTATAAGTAATCTCGATAACGGGCTCATTATAATAAAAGAAGTCTCCATTAAAAGGAACAACAAAATCACTATTGAATTTCAAAGTTTCCTGAGAAAAAACATCTTTATTGCCTATCTTGGTATAAACTGATTTAACCTCAGTATTAGAACTCAGGCTAAATTTAATTTCTGCATTTTCATTATAGTTAATAGTATGAGGATAGTCTAAATTAATAAGGTCAACATTAGGTCCATTTAGAACTTTTAAATCGAAATAGTTTCTCTGTAATAAATTTTCACCTTTTAAAGTAACAATACCTTCTTTTCTTTCTTCTCTTAAGTCAAATGTAAAATCAGCAGATTTCTCTTCAGAAGGTAAAATATCAATTTTCTTACAGTTATTTTCAAAGCAAAGATCTAAATCAAAAAAAGAAGCTTCATCTTTATTCTTGATAATGCAATGAATTTCACCTTGTCCTTCATTTATATAATAAGTTTCATGAGAAGGATTACAAATCAGTTCGACATTATTAGTTGTCTCTTCTTCTAATTGCTCTGCTTTAGATTCAGTTCCTTCATTAGTATAGACATCATAATTTTCCCCATACTCTAATTTAATAGATTGGTTATGTCCATAAGAATCCTTAACTTCTAGCACAGATTCATAAGCAAACCCTGTTTTAAGGTCTTTAGGAATATCTACAAGAAATAAAACAGATTCCTTACTATTGGGTTTTAATAAAAGTTCAATGCTGTTTTTCTTCACTTCACTAGGGCCCTTGGTTAAATAAACCATTAAGGGCAAATAAAAGTTTTCATTATTTTTAACAGTGACCTTCAAAGGAACTTTACTTCCAGGCCCAACCTGATTTTTTAATAAGTCTAAGCTAATCTCATTATCATAAGATACTAACTTCCCCTTACTGATAACCCCCACATCAATGCTCATTTCTTTAGAATTTAAGTTAATATTTCTTGATCTCCAAGCATAATTAACACTGGAATTTTTAATGTCTACGCTTTCTTTCATCTTAATATGGGCAGCATCAACATAACCCAATTGGCCATAAGTGGGGTCAAATGCAACCCATCCTACATTAGGAAAGTAAATTTCTGCCCATGCATGATTCCCAAAGTCATTGATCACATTAGTATAACTAGACCCTGTAACGAATCTCGCAGGTATTCCTTTAGATCTTAACATCGCAACAAATAAGGTAGTAAGTTCATCACAAACGCCTTTTTTATTTTCCAGAACCCAAACAGAGCTCTGGGAAGCTTCTGAAGTTAAGGTCTCAAGATCATAATCTATGTTTTCTTTAGTCCAAAGAGCCATCTTATAGACGACAACAAAAAGATCATCTTCTCCTTCAGCAAGTTCATTCGCTTTTTTAATTATTCTTGGATCATCAGAATTAACCAAAGAGGTTGAAGTTAAATATTGATTATACAAAGATAAATCCTCTTTAATAGGAAAAGGAATTTTTTGGGTAACCTTATTAAAATTTGTTCTAGTATTAACAACAGATTCAACGCCAAAAACAAGCTCAGGATTATAATCTTCCCATCTATAATTAATTGTATCTCCTTTTTTAATTTTAGCATTAGGAATAGATATAATCTTCTCATCCTTCACCTCTTGAAACTCATCATTTTTAGGAAAAAAGCTTAATATAGCGCTTATAGACTCCAAGCTATAATCCCTGGGTTCTTTAGTTACATCTAATTCTCCCTTAAGATCAACATTCAATGTTAATTCCTCATAGTCATTCATTATCTCTGCATTTACCAATATTAAAGAAACTAAAAAAACAAGGAAGATTGGAAAAATTCTTTTTATCATCTCTTTAATGCTCCGTCTTGAAAATTATTAAATCAAAGCGATTTATTATGGTTTTGATTTTAACCTATACTCAATTTGTTGTATACTACAAGCGCCCATAACTAAGAATAAATCCTCAGGCACAAATTATGCTCTTTTTAATAAAATGTCTATTAAATTTGCAGTATAGTCTTGTATGAGGCTATATAGCATTAAATCACGCAGGTTTGACATCAATTAATATATCATCATGATCATAAAAAAAATCATCAAAGCCATCTCTACAGTAGGAAATTTCATTTAGTGATTCTACGCCCTTAATTCGTGATTCTACGCCCCTAATCACATATTTTCCAGGTTTTTCAGGAAGTTTAAATATTGTTTCAAAAGAACTCATACCTATAAGACCGCATTTTTGACCAGATAGCTTAATCCATTCATTCCCCTTATTAAAGAAGATTCCTACATCATTGTATGGATGACAATATACATCTAATATTACTTTTACTTCTCCACCAACCATCAAAGGCCCTTCAATTTTTATGTCATCAACATAAAATTTCGAAAGTTTTTTCATTGACCTATCTGAAATGGAAGAGAAACCATAATCCTTACAATTATCAAAAGTATTGTCTTCCTTCTCGTGAATAAAGCCTTCACAAGCAAAAGGCTCTTTATTTGTAGCAGAACCATGCGTATTGCAAGAGAAAAAAGTATCATTTTCTAATATAGAGTCTCCATATTTAACAGAAATCACCGCAGTCTCGTAATCTCTACCCTCGCTCTGCACAATTATGTTGATATTATTTACATCATCTCTATACCCTTGACCTAACCTAAATAATTTAGCACCATCAGTTGGAGAAACATTAGGACCCAATGAAGAAGCAAATAAGTCCAAACTACTTAATGCACACGGTTCCTCTTTTATACATCTATCCTGTCCATTTCCAAAATTTTTCTTGTTTATGTACTGAATAAATACACCACTCTTAGGTATAGCCAAATCAAAACCCCCCCTTTTTCTAGATTCAACAAGATAGTATTTATCATCATAACCATCAAAAATAGGAATTTTAAGAATCGTTGGATCTTCATTCTTAGTAGTATTATAAAAAGATCTGACAGAATAAAAATCATCAACACCGTAATCAGCAGTCTTAGGAAAATCCCATCCAATGAGCTCTCTTACTGCAGCAGACATATGAGAAACCCTATTTTCGTAAAGTGAGCCATATCTGTCTTCTGAGACATACGATTTTTCATAAAAAGACCAACTCACATTATCTGTTGAATAAAAATCAGGAATAGTAATATAATCATTAGGGTATCTTTGAAAATATCCATCAACAGACCTAAGCCAATGAAAAGCCTCATGAAGAGGTTGACGCAAATCAAAATCATTTATGGAAAATAATCCCTCAAATTCTTTATTACTTGCCTTAATAAAATCATACCAACCAGGGCTATATGCAATTTCTTTAATAAGAACACCATCAATAAAGTAGCCTTTTTTATTCATCTGAGTAGATCCACTACCTGTTTTACCTCTGGTAGTTAGAAAGATTATTCTACTATCATCCCACCCATCTAATACCCCATCTCTATTTGTATCATACACAGAAAAATCAATTAAACTATCATACCCAGCTTTAATCTCATCCACAAAATCATTTACGCTTGCAACACCGTACATAATGGGGTAATCTTCTCTAGCAATATGCCAACCATAAATTTCACCATTGAGAGTAATTTTATTTTTACTCATTAGTTTAACATAATTATATGCGCTTTTTGGATTAGATTCATTAAAGAACCAATCAGATACATCTTCTTTCTTAAGATTTTGTGGATGAGGATATGTTTGAGAATCAATTAAGAATATCAAAAAAGTCATATTCTTCTTATTATCTTTTATTTCACATTTTTTTCCAAAATAATCAGAAAAGATAAAAAAATCATCAAAGTATATTTGTCCATTTTTATCTAAGTCAAAGTCCTTACTATATAGGTTGTCACCTTCCTTTGATCCAAATCGATTTTTGAGTAAGAGAAAGTCCTCAAGATTAACAGCACCCATTCCATTAAAATCAGGGCATATTTCTTCCTCATTGCTATCTAAACCAGATTGGTTATTCCCTACAGCACTAATCATTTTTTTACCTACAACCCCTAAAGAAACATTTGGTAAATTCCCATAAAGAATAAGAATCAAGCCCCCTAAAATTACTATAGCAAATAATATCTTTTTGTACATATAAAAAAATAATATTCAAATATATATAAACTTAACTTGAGAAAAGATAACAAACATTTTTATTTTACTTGTTTTTCTATTCTATTTTTGAACTTAATAAAATCTTGTTTTTTCACATGAAACCCACAAGCAAAAGTATGCCCCCCACCTTGTCCCTCTATTCCCCCTAAAGCCTTAGATAAAATAGAAGGCAATTCAATCCCAGAAGTTTCTGATGACCTTAAGCTTCCCTTTACCTCGTCATTTTGTTCTCTTCCAACAAGAATAATTTTTTCAGGATAATGATAGATTAATTCATTAGAAAGCTCACTAGAAAAACTATATTTTTTGCTGGTATAAGTAAAGACCATAAGCTTAGAATCTTTGCTTCCAGAAATAGCCTTAGATAAAAAGCCTCTATAAATTTTATCTATCTTCTCGAATTTTTCATAAAGTTTTTTTCCAGCTTCACTTTTCTTATAAAGGATTTCATAAGGGGTTTTAATTTTTAATAATAAGTTAACATATCCGTAAACATCATCAACCCTTCCTTTTAGAATAAAAGAAAATATTCTGACAAGTTTGCCAAATTCAGTATCAAACATTACTTCAGGAGGATTCTTAATCATTTTTGAGGGTACAAGATCTTTATATTTTTTCTTAAATTCATTAAACATAG
>Ga0209541_10013128_pt1 | contig 12705 bp, 17 predicted proteins | sample RifCSPlowO2_01_FD_184027 | JGI IMG/M metagenome (GOLD analysis project Ga0209541, IMG submission 184027) | Groundwater microbial communities from Rifle, Colorado - Rifle CSP2_plank lowO2_0.1 (SPAdes) (version 2) | ecosystem: Environmental > Aquatic > Deep subsurface > Groundwater | place...
CAGGGATTAAACCTGCATGCTTCTCAGCCTGCTTGCGCGCTCCTTTGTCGGGGGATGCGTTGATAAAAGGCTTGTAATGCCGCCTGCCTTAAACGGGTTTACTATAAACAGGCTTGATGTTGAGGGGGAGCCAAACATCAGGGGGTTTGCCTTAACACTGCTTTCCAGCTTCTCCAGGGCAGATGCCAGTGCCTCAGGATTTTTTGTTAGCTTTGCCCCTTTTTCATCAGCAAGAAACTCCCTGCTTCTTGATATTGCCAGCTGGATAATCAGCGCAATCAGGGGGGTGATGATTGACAATGCCAGCAGCTCAAACATTCTCCCTGAATCCCTGCTGCCTCTTCCGCCGAATATTGCAGCAAACCGCGCCATAAACGCAAGATAGCCAATAACCCCGGCAATTGTTGCAGCAACTGCCTGTATCAGCGTATCCCTGTTCTTTATGTGTGATATCTCATGCGCAATAACGCCTTTTAATTCGTCTTTGCTTAATATCCTGAGGATTCCCTGCGTGACAGCAACAGCCGCATGTTTTTCGTTTCTTCCTGTTGCAAATGCATTCGGGCTGTCGCTTGGTATCACATACACTTTTGGAGCAGGCATTCCTGCTGAGCCAGCAACTTCTTTTACAATTGCATAAACATCAGGAAAGTCTTTTTCAGCAGCTATTTTTCCCCTGTACATTGCCAGCACAATCTTGTCAGAAAACCAGTATGTGCCGAAATTCATTACAATGGCAATGACAAGCCCTGTCAATAATCCCTGTGTTCCTCCAAAGAACTGCCCTGCCCCCAAAAGAAGCCCTGTAAGCAGCCCAAGGAGCACAACTGTCCTTATCTGGTTTTTTATCATGGATTAGGGTGTTGCAGCCCAGTTTAAATAATTAACTCACTTATAATAATTACTTCTAAGTAGCTAAAAACAAAAGATTTATATACTTGTTCGTTTAAGAATAAAATTGTGTGTGTTCGTATAATAACTGCGGGGCGCAGCATAGATAATGGCAAAATATTTAAATGCCATTAACAATAAAAAAGACTGGGGGGACAGGCCAAAAACAGGTATTTGGGCGCATTAAAGGCAGAAAGCTTCAATATTCAAGGGAATACACATTTAAAATTAACCTGCCTGGTCAGGGGTTTTAATCACCTCTTTCCTCTGCCCAGGCACGGTTTTTTCATTGAAAATGAAGAAAAAAACAAAGGAAAGAATAACTGATGCAAGAATACAGGGCGTCATCACAGGCATCGCAGGAGAAGACGCATATAAGATAGTCAGATTTCTGAAAGGAAAAAAGGATGTGTCTGAATTCAAGATTTCAGGAAAACTGAAGCTTGACATACAGCTCATAAGGCATCTTCTTTACAGGCTTTACAACTACAACCTTGCAAATTACAAAAGAAAAAAAGACAGGCAGAAAGGATGGTATATAAGTTACTGGACTTTTGAGCCGAGAAAGATAAGGGATCTTGTTGCAAGGATGAAGAAAGAGCAGATTGAGCGATTCCGTGACAGGCTTGAAGAGGAAGAAGCTAATATCAACGCATTTTTTATATGCCCGAAGGCGTGCATAAGGGCTAATTTTGACAAGGCAACAGAATACAGCTTCAAATGCCCTGAATGCGGCGAAATATTAAGGCAGCAGGAAAGCCAGAAAACAATAGATTTCCTCAAGCAGAGAATAACAGAGATAGAAGGCGAATCAGCAGCTTCCTAAACACCCTCAATCTGCCGTATCTTTGTTTTTCTGAACAGGAACTCACGGAAATAATTATCTACCCTTACGCCAAGGCCCTGCAGGCCCGAGCTTAATACACTGTAAATCCTTTTTCCTTCCCTGTCAAGGTCAGTTAATACAACAACGTCTTTTTCCTTTTTTGCAACGGATTCAATGACAGCAAACAGGGGTTTGCTGTCAATGGAATAAATGTTTTTTATGCCCCGCCTGCAAAGCGCAGCCCTGTCTTTTTTGCCTTCAACAATTACTGCTTTTCCTGATTTTCTCAGCTCACGGAAAAACAGCTCCATTTCCTCATTGCTTTTCATTTTTCCTGAAATCCTCAATCACCTTGTTATGGTCAAAAACAAGCACAGGCACATCACTTAACCTGAAAACTCTTGCCTCTGCTGCATCATCCCCTGCTCTTATTTTACCTTTTCCCCTGCACACAAAAACAGCGCTTATGGTGTGCCCCCTCGGATCCCTTTTCGGGTCAGAATAAACACCAAGCAGGCTTTCAATCTCAACATCAAGCCCTGTTTCTTCTTTTGCTTCCCTCGCAACTGCCTGCTCAGCTGTTTCCCCGTATTCAACAAACCCGCCTGGAATAGCCCACCCACTCACTTCATATTTCCTTTTAACAAGGACAATCCCTTCACTGAATCTTATGATGAAGTCAACAGCAACCCTGGGGGATTTGCGCATTGCAGCAATTAATTCAGACCACATGTATATATTGTTTTTCCAATAATCCCACTGGACTTTCTGGCGTGAATTATTTAAATAACGCGGGTTTACCCTGCATTCATGGATGCAAATGCGTTTTTGAGGTATTATTCAAGGGCAGACATACAGAAAGAGATTGCGCGCCTATCTAAAAACAGGGAGGTTGTAGCACGCTTTGGGGATAAATTCGGCAAAAGGCCGGATACAATAAATTATCCTGCTGACGTGCTTGAGCTTGCACGGCAGGGCGCAACAAGCTTTCATTTCTCAGAGGAGCTGTGGAAAAACCCTCTGCTTCTCCGCCCTGACATGAAGCAGCGCGATATTGAAGAGCTGAGGACGGGTTTTGACCTTGTTTTTGACATTGACTGCAGCTTCTTTGAGTATTCAAGGATATCAGCAGAGCTTATTGTGGAGCTCCTTAAGCATCACCACAGCATATCATCTGTTTCTGCCAAGTTCTCAGGCAACAAGGGCTTTCACATAGCCATTCCTTTTGAGGCGCTGCCTGAAACAATCGGGGAAGATGAAACAAGAATGCTTTTCCCTGAAGCAGCCCGCAGAATAGCGTTTTACATCAAGGAAAAAATAAAAAAGCCATTAGGCAGCAGGATAATGCAGCTTGAAGGCAATGATTTCAATAAGATAATGCAGAAAACAGGGAGAAAAGCAGAAGAAATCCGGGGTGTTGACTTGGAAACAGGGGAGATATACCTCAATGCTGAGCCCTTCCTCGCAATAGACACCATACTTATCTCTCCAAGGCACCTTTTCAGGGCGCCGTATTCACTGCACGAAAAATCAGGCCTGGCCTCAATACCTGTTGACACAGAAAAAATACCTGAATTCAGAAAAGAGGAAGCAGCTCCTGAAAAAGTGAAGATACAGCATTCTTTCCTTGAAAAAGGGGCAGCAGCCCCGGGAGAGGCGCGGGATTTGGTTATGCAGGCATTTGATTTCCAGCAGGAAACAAGAAGAGAGCACGCAAAAGCAGAAAAAGAGTTCATTATCCCTGAAACAGCCCTTCCTGAAAAGTATTTCCCGCCATGCATAAAATGCATACTTAAGGGGCTTGAGGACGGCAGAAAAAGGGCCGTGTTTGTGCTCATCAACTTTTTGAGGTGCAGTGGCTGGGAATACGAAGACATAGAAAAAAGGCTGGAGGAATGGAACAAAAAAAACAAGGAGCTGTTAAGGGATGCTTACTGGAAATCACAGCTGAGATACCACAGGCAGCAGAAAAAGATGGTTCTTCCTCCTAACTGCGGCAACAAGGCATATTACCAGGATATGCGCTGCTGCTTCCCTGACGCAAGGTGCAGGAAAATAAAGAACCCCGTTAACTATGCGCGGATAAGCTGGAGAGGAGGAGGTTTTAAGAAAAATTAATTGCCCCATAAATAAGTAATTTCTTTTGAGTGGTAACAAAATAGAAACATTTATATAGTGCTGTGGCTGTGTTTTTTGAACTCAAAATGGCAAGAATATACCAAAAATTGCTGAAGCCGCTGGTTTATGCTGGCTTAGCTGCAATAGCCCTGTCTCCTGCCGCAGGATGCAGGGAAAAAGCAATAGAGCAAGCCATGACAACTCCAGGAATAACACAGACAGTTGCCAGCTCGCCGCAGTGCACCCTGAACTTCCACCAGGTCAAAGCAGGCAGCATTTCCCCCCGGGCTTATTTAAGTGAAATGGAGCATTGTTTGCCTGAGGCAGCAGACGCCCATGCATCAGGCATGCTTGGAGGGTTTCTCTACCAGCCATCAGACAGCGAGCTTGAACAGGTTTTAACAGGGCTGTTTTCCGGGCGCCCAGAGGAAGAAGTGCAGGCAATAGTACAGGCAAACATTGATTCTTACAATGAATTGGAAGGCGATGCAGCAGGCACCATACTGCCTGCCATAGCGGGTGCTTTTGGCCAAGGCACGCCTGTTTATGTAGCTTTTAAAGAAAAATTGTTTTCTTCCCCGCAAATAAATAATGATGCGGACGTAAGAAGCATAATAATACATGAAGTACAGCATGTAAAAGACTGGTATGCAGGCATTGATTTGCCCGGCATGCATCTTTCATACAACACCATTTCACCAGAAACAATCAGCAAAGACTTTTTAGAGCACCTACTGGAGTTTAGGGCGGTGTATGCAGAGCTGGAAGACATTTTCAGGGAAAGAGTTGACACAGGCAGTTCTCCAGTCAGCCCTGAATGGTTTGGCAGCCGGGCAGAGGATTATTTTTTATACTGGACTTTTATTGAAAAGCGCCCCACAACAGAGCTGGAAACAAGGATTAGGGAAGCGCAGCTTGGGCAATACCAGGGGATTGTGCCGGAAATAAGAGAAGGTGAACTCTTAATAAAATTTGATTTATTCGGAAAACAGGACGTGCTGTATTTGAAGCAACGCAGCCCGGACAGTGATTGCTCTGAAGCAAAAAAACTTAACCAATGAGGCGTAAGCAGGCATTGGTTTCTTTGCTGTCTGCCTTTATCATGTCAGGGCCTGTTTTGCAATGCTCTCTGCAACATTGGAGGGGATGGCAAACCCTAATCCTTCTGTCTGTGTTATCTTGAATGTGTTTATTCCGACTATGTTTTTTGCGGCATTAACCAATGGACCCCCTGAGTTTCCGGGGTTTATGGAGACATCAGTTTGTATGTAGCCGACGCCTGTATCGTCAATAAATCTGCCTTTGGCGCTGACAATGCCTTCTGTAACTGTAAATGACAAGCCAAGCGGGTTGCCTATGGCAATCACTTTTGAACCGACCTTGATGTCTTCATCTTTGGCAAACATTAATGGGTTGAGTGCCTTGCTTGAAACAATCTTGAGGACTGCGAGGTCAGCGTTATTGGCTGTGCCGATAATCTGCGCAGGGTAAGCATCAGCGTTGTAGTCAATGACTATGACCGCATTTGCTCCGTCAATTACGTGCTTGTTAGTTAGAATATATCCCTGGCTGTCAAAGATGACTCCGCTTCCCTGCTTGCCGCTGTTTGTCTTCACGCTGACAACGCCTTTTATTACATCATCCACAATTGCCGAGAAGTCAGAGCTTTGGACATCAAGCGCAGCTATTTTGCCTTCTAATTCCGAGCTTGTTTCCTCAACTTGCTGTGAAACAGCTGTAAGCTGCGACTCCAAATCCAGCTTGAGCGTTGATGTCTTGTTTGTAATGCTGTCCTCCAGCTGCCTGAAGTTTGAAATCATCTGCTTTTCCAGAAGCTTGCGCTGCTCAAGGTTACGCGCAGATTCCTCTTTAATCTGCTGCATGAGCGCTGTTTCAGCTATTTCCAGTTTTGCATCAACAGCCATCAGCTTTGCTGTGTAATCATCTGTTATTGTTTTGTACAGGAAGATTGCGCTCCCCGCCATGAGCAATGCCACTGCAGCAAAGCCGGCAATAATGTAAGCTGCTTCCTTCTGCATCCCTTTTTTTTTCATAAAACAGGGTGCGTTGGGCAGATTTATTAATGTTATGGTTGGCATGGCTTTGCCTCATAAGTCTGATTTTAAGCTGACTCTGGAGCAGGCATTTGACTTTTGAGGCAGAAGTCTGGGCTTATACCGAGTTCGTGCATTTCTTGGATTACTACACAGATGTTATGGCAGATAACTTTGCATAATACCTCATTTACCTGTGCTGTCCATTTTTTGCTCCTTACCCTACCCAAAAATTGCTTTTTATCCAAAATCCTCCTATAAAACGAATGTTTATCTCGCTTAATAGTTGTTATGCTCAATTTTTTGGAGCAAAAAGTTTATAAGCATATTCTAATTATCTACTATAAAATGAATAATGTAGACCAGTTTTATGTGGATAGTATGCCCGAGGAAGTTGCACAACAATTAACAACTTTATACGGGAATCATGGATGTTATCACCATTATCAAAAACCCGAAGAGGGCATAGCTGAACTTTTCTCTATACATGAACTACCAAGGGAAGTAGAACAAGCTCGAAAAAAAGTTTTGGTACAAACTGGCGTTGTATTTAATTCACCAAATGGGATTGTAGGAATCGTGTATAGCACAAAAGAGAATCCAAGGCAATCAATAGTCTGTTCACAACCTTCACATGAATCTAGTTCAAAAATAAATATAGAGAATGCAATCGCTCTTGGATTAAACGCCCATCGATAAGTTATCTTAGTTTCTATAGATATTAATGGTTTTTGCCCCAAAAAACTTTTCGGACGAAATTTCACCCCACTACGCAGGGTGAAAGAGCATAACAGGAATTTAACGAGAAATTCGGTCGCTTACGCTAAAACGCCAAGCGTTTTCCCGAATTTCTCCAAATTTTGCCCTCCAGCTCTGTTCGCAAATTTTTTCAGCTCTGAATTGCGGGTTGCCTCAATTCGAGGAAAAAATTTGCTCACGAGGTCGGGCAAAACTTCGTTTAAGCGGATATGTTAAGTGAAATTGCTACGGGATCGCCTTTCGATACATTTATAACTTTCGTCAAATAATCAATGATTATGACAGAACAGCAATATCCAGAACCAACTTGCGGAGCATTGATTTTCAATCATGCAGGCAAAATCTTCTTAATGAAATCTCACAAATGGAGAGATAAATATGTAATTCCCGGTGGTCATGTTGAACTTGGTGAGAAAATAGAAGATTGCCTAAAAAGAGAAATCAAAGAAGAGACAGGACTAGATATTCATGATATAGAATTTATTTGTTTTCAAGAGTTTGTTTACGGAGAAGAATTTTGGAAGAAAAAACACTTTATCTTCTTTGACTTCGCCTGCAAAACAGATTCAACAGAAGTTAAACTTAATTCTGAGGGACAAGAATTTGTATGGGTTACCCTGAATGAAGCATTAAAATTACCTGTTGAACCTTATACTAGGAAAACAATTGAAGAATATTTGAAATTGCATAAAAAATGACGGCGACCCCTCCGCAACTCTCCCTCACTTCGTTCGGTCGGCACGTTGCACTCTCGCTATCGCTCGGCTCACTTAACAGCCAAAGAATGAACAGAACCATAAAACAGCAATCTTTATAAACAGCTGGTTTTTCCTTCTGAAGCGTGTTTAATAATCATTAAGCACGGGCCTGAAAAGAAACCTTTTCAGTACATTTTTTGGTGTTTGCTGAGTCTCGGCTCGGTTCTTGACAAGGGTTTCTGCAATAGGCTTTTTAGGGCTGGCTTTTTTAAGCCGGCAAGGGTGGTTAAAACAGCATCTGCTGAAAGAGTCGGAATGGGAATATGGGCAGAACACACGTACCAAGGCACGGAACATTGCAGTTTTGGCCGAGAAAAAGGGCCAAGCGGATTTACGCCAGAGTCCGCAATCCTGTTCTTCCTGAAAAGGGGCTTGCCGGTTTCGCTGGCTACAAGGTAGCCATGACTCATTGTTTGCTGGTTGATAACCGCGCTTTTTCTCAGACAAGAAATGAGGAAATTTCGTACCCTGTAACAATCATTGAGTGCCCTCCGCTGAAGGTTGCTTCTGTCCGTTTTTACAAAAAAACAACCAATGGGCTGCGCCTTGTTTCTGAGATTTTTTCAAACGTTGACAAAGAGCTTGAAAGGAGAATTTCTGTCCCGAAAAAAACAAAGGAAAGCCTTGATGAGCTTGGGAAGGGGCTGCAGGATTATTATGATGTAAGGCTTCTTGTTTATACCCAGCCAAGGCTTGTTGGCATGAAAAAAAAGCCGGAGCTTTTTGAGATGCATATCGGCGGGAAGGATGCAAAGGAAAAGCTTGATTATGCAAAAAGCGTTTTCGGAAAAGAAGTAAAAGTGGTTGATGCATTAAGGGCAGGGCAGCAGCTTGATATTTACGCTGTTACAAAAGGAAAGGGCATTCAGGGCCCTGTGAAGCGCTTTGGTGTTTCATTGAGGCAGCATAAGTCAGAGAAAACAAAAAGAGGGCCTGGTTCGCTTGGCTCATGGGGCTCTCCTACTACATGGAGAACGGCGCACGCAGGCCAGATGGGCTTCCATAAAAGAATGGAGCACAACAAGCTGCTGATAAAAATTTCAGACAACCCGGCAGAAATAAACCCCTCTTCGGGGTTCCAGAGGTATGGCGTTGTAAAGAACAGCTATGTTTTGGTTAAGGGCTCTGTAGCCGGCCCTTCAAAGAGGCTGATACGGCTGAGCTTTGCTTCAAGGCCAAACAGGGTCATACCTGCTTTGCCTGTTCAGGTTAATTACATCAAAAAATGAAAGCTGCTTTAATAAATCCGGATGGGGAAAAAAAGTCAATGGAGCTTCCAGCGCAGTTCACAGAAGAACTTAATCCTGACCTGATAAAGAGGGCTGTGCTGTTTGAGCAGAGCATTGCACGCCAGCCATACGGCACCTATGAACGTGCAGGGAAAGGATATGCGGTTACTGTTTACAAGAGAAGAAGGCATTACAGGGGCAGCTACGGGATAGGCATATCAAGGGCTCCGAGAAAAGTCATTTCACGAAGAGGCTCACGGTTTAACTGGGTTGGCGCTTTTGCTCCGGGCACTGTCGGCGGAAGAAGGGCGCATCCCCCGAAGACAGAAAAGGTCTGGGCAAAGAAGATAAACAGGAAAGAATACATGAAGGCGCTGCGGTCAGCTGTTTCAGCAACAACAAAAAAAGCAGTTGTTTCGGGAAGGGGGCATGCAGTCCCTCAGGAATACCCTTTTGTTATTTCAAAATCAGAAGGCATAGGCAAAACCAGGAACATGATGGGTTTCCTGAAAAAGCTTGGGCTGGGCAATGAGCTGCAGCGGGCATCAAAAACAAAGCTGCGCGCAGGAAAAGGCAAGATGAGGGGAAGGAAAACAAAGAAAAAAAAGGGCCCGCTGGTTGTTGTATCAGGGCCATGCCCGCTTATGAAGGCGGCAAGAAACATTCCGGGAATTGATGTGGTTGAAGTAAATAATTTAAGCGCTGCTCTGCTTGCCCCCGGAACAGCGGCAGGCCGCCTTACAATATTTACAGAAGAGGCAGTAAGCAAAATGAAAAAGGAGGCATTGTTTGAATAAAAATGGATGCCGGCAAAGTCATAAAGTATCCGCTGTCAACAGAAAAATCAATCAGGCTGATGGAATCAGACAATGAGCTGCTGTTTGTTGTTGACAGAAAAGCAAAAAAGGGAGACATAAAAAAAGCAGTTGAGTCAATGTTCAAGGCGCGCGTTGACAGGGTCAACACATTCATATCGCAAAAAGGGGAGAAAAGGGCTTATGTGAAATTCAGCCCCGAAACACCCGCAATAGACGTTGCAACCCAGCTGGGGCTTATATAAAAATGGGAAAGAACCTTATTCAGCAGAGGCGCGGAAGGGGAACCTCAACATTCAGGGCTCCAAGCTTCAGGTACGCAGGAGAAGTAAAGCACGCAAAAGCAGCTGAAGGAATAAGAAAAGCAAGGATAACAGACATAATCCACAGCGCAGGGCATTCAAGCCCGCTCGCAGAAGTTGTTTTTGAAAACATGGAAAAGCTTTTGGTTTTTGCTCCGCAGGGAGCGCGCGTAGGCGACTTGATTTTTTATGGGGAAAAAGTTCCTTTAAGCGCCGGAAATGTTATGCCGCTGAAAAGCATACCAGACGGCACAGGCATCCACAACATAGAGAGCTTCCCTGGAGACGGGGGGAAATTTGTGCGTGCATCAGGAACTGTTGCAAGGGTTGTTTCAAAAACAGGCAGTGCAGTCATTGTGCAGCTTCCTTCAAAAAAGCAGCGCATCTTCAACTCTGAATGCAGGGCATCAATAGGGGTCATAGCAGGTTCAGGGCGGCTGGAAAAGCCGCTGATGAAAGCAGGAATAGTATTCCATAAGCGGGGCGCAAAGAACAGGTTTTACCCGAGGACATCCGGCGTTGCAATGAACGCAGTTGCGCATCCCTATGGGGGAACGAGCAGCTCGCACAAGGGAAGGCCGGGCATAGCAAGGAGATTCGCACCGCCTGGGGCAAAAGTGGGCAAGCTCAGGCCAAAAAGAACAGGCAGGAGGAAGGTGAAGTAATGCCAAAGGAATTTATGTTTCGCGGAAAAAGCATTGATGATTTGAAAAAGATGAGCATAAAGGAGTTCGCAGGGCTGCTTAACGCAAGGGAGCGCAGGACTCTTCTGCGCGGGTTCAGCGACTCACAGAAAAAAGTTATTAACAAGCTGAAGGCAGGCAAGCAGCCAAAGACCCACAGCCGCGAAATGATAATCCTGCCGGACATGGTTGACAAAATAGTGAAGGTGCACGACGGGAAAAACTTTGTGGTTGTGAGGATTTCACCTGAGATGCTGGGGCATCGCTTCGGCGAATTTGTATTAACAAGAAAGAGGGTTATTCACCACGCACCGGGAATAGGGGCAACAAGGAGCTCTGTAAGCCTGTCAGTGAAGTAAGATGGTATATCACTATGCGCATAATGTGGACGAGAAAAGTGCAAAGGCAGTTGGCATAGCGCTGCCTGTATCAACAAAGCAGGCAGTGGAGATATGCAGGTTTATCAGGGGAAAAAACGTTGAAAAAGCAGTAAAGGAGCTGAAGGAAGTGATTGATGAAAAGCGCGCAATCCCGTTCAGGAGGTATAACAGGGGCGGCATAGGCCACAGGCCGGGCATTGGCCCGGGGCGATACCCGAAAAAAGCCTGCGGGGAAATACTGAAGGTGGTTAACTCAGCTGCCTCAAACGCAAAATCAAAAGGGCTCAGCAGCCTCATAATAAGGTTTATAACACCGCAAAAAGCAGCAACGCAGTGGCATTATGGAAGAAAAAGAAGAAGACAGGCCAAAAGAACGCACATAGAAGTCATAGTGTCAGAAGAAAAAGAAAAAGTGCCTGGGAAAAAAGAAAAGCCCGGTGCAAAAGAGACAAAAAAATGATTGAGCGGGAACTGATATCGCAGAGAATGAAAGAGTACCAGATACAGGACTTCATAGGAAAAAACCTGAAGAACGTTGGGCACAGCCACACCCGGCTGCAAAAAACGCCTTTGGGAGAAAAAATAGTAATTTACACTGCGCGCCCGGGCCTGGTTGTGGGCAGGAGCGGGGAAAACATAGCCCGGTTAACAAGAGCGTTAAAAAAAGAATTTGGCCTTGAAAACCCGCAGATAGAGGTAAGCGAAGTCGAGGACATAAACCTGGATGCGCAGATAGTTGCAGAAAAAATCTCTTCCTCACTTGAAAGGTTTGGCTCAAACCGCTTTAAGGGGGTTATGCATAGGGCAATGGAAGACACAATGGCTTCAGGCGCATTGGGAATAGAAATAGTCCTTTCAGGGAAAGTGCCTTCTGCAAGGGCGCGCTCATGGCGCGTGTTCAGCGGATACCTGAAAAAATGCGGGGACATAGCCCTCACGCAGGTAAAAAGGGCCTACATGATTGCAAAACTGAAATCAGGCGTCATAGGAATCAAAGTCAGCATAGTCCCTCCTGACATCAGCCTTCCGGACTCGCTGAAAATTAAGAAAGAAGAAAAAGAAGAGCTGAAAAAAGAAGCCGGAGAAAAGGCGCAGGAGCCAAAAAAGGAAGAAGGGAAGCAGGAGCCGGAAGAAAAAGACAATGTACAAAAAGAAAAGCCGAAAAAAGCAGGCATAAAAAAATCAGCAAAAAAAGAAAGCAAAAAATCCGGGGATAAGGCAAAGAAGAATGAGTAAGTTCAAGGAATTTGAGGACATGGAAAAGGAGGAGCTTAAAACCCGGCTTGCGGAATTAAAAAAAGAGCTGATTAAGCTTAATGCGCAGGTGGCAACCGGGACAAACCCGAAAAACCCGGGGCAGATAAAGCAGCTTAAAAAATCAATTGCACGCATATTAACAGCAATGAGCAGGAAGGAGGTAAAAGGCCAAAAGAAGAAATGAGCGAAACATGCCCAAAATGCGGCTTGCCCAGGGAACTGTGTGTCTGCGAATCAATAGCAAAGGAAGCGCAAAGGGTCAGGGTGTTTTTGGAAAGAAAAAAGTTTGACAAGGTAAGCACCGTGGTTGAGGGAATAGACCCAAAGTCAATTGGCATAAAAAGCATCGCCAGTTACGTGCCGGCCGACGGGATCGATAATTACGCCCAGGGTGCCAAATTCGCCAAGGATGAAGAGTTCATCATTGGCAAGATCGGGTCGGCATTCCTGCCGCGCAAGGAAGCTGGGCAGGAGACCTCCGACCTGTGTGTCGAAGCGGTCAATGCATTGTTTGCCAACAACCCGCAGTTGAAGCGTGAGTCCATCGACGCGCTGATCGTCGTCACCCAGAACGGCGACGAAGAGGGCTTGCCCCACACCGCCGCCATCGTCCAGGACAAGCTCGGCCTGCCG
>Ga0209541_10013135_pt1 | contig 12702 bp, 23 predicted proteins | sample RifCSPlowO2_01_FD_184027 | JGI IMG/M metagenome (GOLD analysis project Ga0209541, IMG submission 184027) | Groundwater microbial communities from Rifle, Colorado - Rifle CSP2_plank lowO2_0.1 (SPAdes) (version 2) | ecosystem: Environmental > Aquatic > Deep subsurface > Groundwater | place...
ATATTGAGTTTTTTAGGATGAGGTACAATCACTTCAGACCTCACACTAGTTTGTCTGAACTAACCCCCGCTAAAAAATATTTTGAGGAAATATTTTAAGGGGTGACATATGTCACTTTATCACACATTGTTTCTTGACATGAAAGCTTTAAATAGAATTTGATCTTTTGCTTTTTAGGATGAACATCAAAGACATTCCTTGGTTTGATCGGCCTGGAGAGAGATTGAGCCATAAGGGGGTTAAGGCGCTGAGCAGCTCTGATTTTTAAAAAATTATTTGCTTTGCTCTTTTCTTTTTTTCTTCATTTCCTTCCAGAATGAAATAAATCTGTCTTGATTTTCTTTGCTGATTTCTGTTTTATGTTCTTCTGGTTTATATCCTCCAAGAGAGAATTTCTTTGGTCTTTTTTTGTAGTTTCTTTTGCCAGAGCCCATTACTACTTAAAAGAAGGATCTCTTTAAAAAGTTTGTTTTCTTTTGGTTTTCTGATGAATAAGACAGAGATGTTTAGATTAATTAAGGAACTCCCCTTTGATGAAAGAAAAGTTGTGTACAAGGAAGGTAAAACAGAATTAGCCATTTATAGACCTTCTAAATTAAAAAAGCGGTTTGAAAAATATGATAAGGAGAAAAATTTTCAATTATGGTTGAATGATGAGAGGGGGTTTATTCCTAACCATTTAAGAGTTTTTATCGACTTAAATCTTAGAGCGAGAAGTCGTCCCGATTTAAAGAAAAAACTGTTATTAGCATTTGACAATATCTTTTATGGAAAAGATCCTGAGAAAGAGTTGAAGGAGTTGTCTAAAGAGCATTTTGAGCACTTCTTAAATCCCCTGACGATCATCGGATATTGCGCCCAGATATTTATTATCGAGCAAGAATGGGCCTATTATGGTAAGAGCAACTTTGAGCCTCCTTCCCTTTTCTTTCAAGGATGGATGAGGGAGTTCATAGACAATCCAAAAGAGATAGATAACTTGTGTATGAGTGTGAGTAATAGGCAACCACCTTTAGCAAAGTATACCTATCTAGAAAACAAAAAACACAAGAAATTTGAAACTAATTTGAAACCTTTATGGTATCTTGAGTAATCTTAAATTTCTCAAAAATAATCTCTGGCTGATTTTTTTCTAATAAAGTTTTTTGATCAATCATTAACCTTTTTTTTATTATCGGAATATACTTCTGATTTAATTCTACACCAATTGAATTTCTTTTTAGTTTTTTTGCCACAAAAGAAGTTGTACCTGAGCCAACAAATGGATCTAAAACTGTATCCCCCTCATCTGTGCACGATAAGATAATCCTTCTCAATAATTCCTCTGGCTTTTGCGTTGGGTGCTCTCCAGCCCACTTTTCTTTTTTTGGAGTTAACGGTATTGCCCAGACGTTTCTTGTTTGTTTTCCTTTGAAATTTATTTGATCTTCAATACTTTTACTCCATTCATAATTAAACTTCCATTTTTTCTTGTTGCCATTTTTGGAAGCCCAGATTAAATGCTCTGTACTTTCTGTAAAGAATCTGCAAGTTATATTTGGCTGTGCATTTGGCTTGTACCATACTATGCTATTGTTGATTTTAACGTTATTATACTGTTGCAAGATAAAACCTACCTGATAGATATTATGAAAAGAGCCTGAGATCCATAAACTTCCTCCGTGTTTTAAAACTCTTAAAGCTTCTTTTATCCATTGTTGATTAAACTGTAGATATTCATCTTTAGAAAAGATATCCCATTGCTCCTGCATGGTAATATGGTTGCTGTATTTCCATCCCAAGCCTTGTTTTTTAGACATATTATAAGGAGGATCTGCAAAAATTAAATCTACAAATTCATCTGGAAGTGTCTTTAAAACTTCTAAAGCATCTCCCTGAATGATTTTATGTGTTGTTTTCATTTCAACCTCTTTAATTTTTCATAAATTGCTGAATTGACAAAAGATGTGATGGAAGGGTATTGATATTTATTTCTATTCTCTTTTATCCATTTTTGAATTTCTTTTAATAATTTGTCATCAATTCTTACTGTGGCTTTACTATTTCCTCTTTGTGACATAATGTAGGAGAAATGTAACTTATATATAAAGATTATTGTAGAAAAATCTATACAATTAGTTTATGTTTTTGCACCATTCACATTTTTCTTCAGGCTCTTTCCCATTTATACAAGCAACAGCATCATTAAAAATCTTTTCTCCATTTTTAACACTTGTTTTCATTTTAACTAGTTCGGTATCAAATATAACCTCTCCTGTTTCCAAGACTTCTTTTGGATAATAAAACAATAAGTAAGTGTAATCTTCTGTTTTATAGCCATTTTTTCTTAACAAGAAATTATACAAATTCATTTGAGATTGATAATACTCATGAGTATCTTCTTTAACTGGAAAGCCCCTTGTTTTATAATCTAAAACAATTAATTTATCTTTTTTAACTAGAATATTGTCGATTGCCCCATGCAATAAAACTCCCGAGATCTTATCCAGAAATTCTATCCCTTTCCGGTTATTCCTCCAGATTTCAAGCAGCTTTTTATCAGAAAATAATTTGCAGTCCTTGCAGGTTTCTCTTATCTCTGGAGGTAACTCGTTTCTCTCCATGAACCTGTCAAAATGCCTCTTTAAGATTAGATCCATTCCAGAAGGTAAAGAGGGGAAGATTGTTGAAGGTCTTTTAATTCCTTTAACTATCTGCAGCCAGAAGCATCTTTTGCATTCCAGCATTAGGTTTATTGTGCTTGGACTTAGCTTGTAATTTGTGATTTTTGACTCCTTATCACCCAGATATAGCTAGAAATAATGGTTTTTAAGGGTTTTTAAAGTTCATATGAGTTTTATTAAATGAATTTATTTTATAATTTTAATTAGTTTATCTTGGACTTCTTTTAATTTTTGATCTTTAATTATTCCTGCTTTCCGAATTATAATCGACTTATCTGCCGTGAAAATCCTATTGGGTCTTATTAAACTATTAGATGGCAAGCCACCTTCCTTAAAATCTTTTTTAAAAAGCTCGATTGCATAAAAATCTTTTCTAGTTAACTGGCTCGTAATCTGACACAAAATAATATCATCTCCTTCCAATATAGAGATTATTAGTGCGGGTCTTTTTTTACTTGCACTAAGATCAGAAAAAGGAAATGGCAAAACAACAATTTCTCCTCTTACAAGTCCTTCCATGCTTCATCCTCTTCTTTTGTATTCCAGTCTCTACCGAGAACTTTTTCAGACGCAAAAGCAGATTCCAGTTTCTCATTTGTTCTTTGCATTGATCTAATCTCCATTCGATCATCATATGTTAAGATGACTATCTTGGATCCTTCCCCAAATCCTTCTTGTTCTCTCATCTCTTTAGGGATGGCGATTTGTCCTTTTTCAGTTATTTTTGCAGTTTTCATTCCGATTAACATTTTCTTATAAGTAAGAAAAGTAAGAAAGGATATATAAATCTTCCTATTTTACTGGGAATCCGGGTAAATCTTTAGAAATGGTCAAATCCCGGATTAGAAACATCAAGGACATTCTAAGAATAAGTTTATCGTACTCGGACTTAATTTGATTTGTTTCGTTTTAGCCTCCAATCACCACTCTAAAAATTAAGAAGTTTAGGTTTTTAAGTATTTTTATATAAAATTTAATCTACCTTTAACGCTTCTAATATCTTATTTAATTTTTCATTTATTTGAGCTAACTCTCTTGAAAATTGATTAGTTCTGTTTTCTGATCCGGGATTCTTATTATCTTTAAAACATGCACTGCAGTAAACCGGTTTGCCTGGAGTTGGCCTGAAAGGGACTTCGCAGCTTTCGCCGCATGAATCACATGTTACTTTATGCATTGAACGTTCTTCTGAGAACCTGGGCCTGAAATCCCTTCTATTATTAGAAGGCCTTTTATCTGATCTTTCTGAATCTTTCCGATCAAAATTTCTTCTGCCTGAAATCCTTTTACTTCCTCTTCCAGAATTTCTTCTGCCAGTGTTTTCGTAATCATCCGGATTAAATTCTTTCATTTTGTGCTTACCTGAATCGTGTTAATTATTTAATCCTCCAGATTTTATTTATAAAGTTATGCTAAAGCACAGCTAAAGCTATTCAAAAGAAAAAAACAAACACAATTCTTACTAAGAATTACCTGTTTAATTATTCTTTTTTCACTTTAACAGCTTTTGGGCCCCGGTCGCCTTCTTCTACAACAAATTCCACAGCATCATTCTCGTGCAGAGTTACACCTGCTTCTAATCCTGTTTGATGTACAAAGCATTCCTTTCCATCATCTCCGGAAATGAACCCAAAACCTTTCATTTCATTGAAAAATTTTACTTTTCCTTTCATTTAGTTCTCCTTAATATATCAGAATTTATCGGTTTTTAAGTGTTTTTATAGGTTCGCACAAGTCTTATTATGCAACCCTTATCGATGATAAATTTAATTTTGCCGACTAGAATTTATCCTTTTAATTTTTTCTTTAAATCCCTATATTCTTTCATAAAAAGATTTATTGTCGGTTTTAGATCATGATTATATTCATATTCTCTTAAAGAGTCGTAATATTCAAATCTATTTTTTAAATTAATATTCATTGGCGGGATGTTGTGTTTAATTAAAATATTATTTAACAAAATTCTTCCAACCCTCCCGTTGCCATCTCTAAAGGGATGTATATTTTCAAATTGGTTGTGAATGACAGCTCCCAAGATTAATGCAGGATACTTGTTTTTATTTTTATTATACCATTCGACTAATTCGTTCAATAGGTGAGCAATCCTTGCTTGTGGAGCCCCTTGGTGAACGACCCTCCCTTCACTACCAAGAACTACAACCTCCTCTCCTTTTTTCCTTAATTTTCCTGCAAAAGGTTTTGAGTTCTTAAAAACAATCTTGTGAATCTCTTTTATTAATTTTATTGATATATGCTCTTTTGTTTTTCTTATGAAATTAATTGCTTCATCAACACCCAATGCTTCTGCTATGTCCTCTTTAGATTTATCAGGCCATTTATCTTTTTCTAGCAAGTCTTCCACTTCTTTTTGATTTAATTTGCTTCCTTCTATGGCATTTGTATTGTATGTGAATAACTCCGAAAATAATTCCCATTGTTTTTCGGATAAATGAGAAATTTTAAGGTGGATTTCTTTTTCTATTTTCTTAATAGATTCGATTTCTTCTTCTGAAAGTTCTATTTGTAGAGGGTCACTTATAATTTTATATTTGTGAATTTCTTCCAGAATTAGTTTTTCAGCTATTTGTTTTCTTTCTTTTAATTTTCCTTTTGTCAGGTCTTGGCCAAGATATTTCCTGAATTTGTGGATCTTTGAACCTTCCCTATACGAATGAGATAAATAATACTTTATTTTTCCTTTTGATTTTCTTTTTTCTATATGCATATACATAATATGGGTGACTACATATTTAAACCTTTTTGTTTGAGGTGACTACATTTAAGGGGTTTTGTAGTCCCCCAATTTTTAATTCGTGCTAAGACTTCAAGAAGGGCTTACCCTTTATTCATATTTTTTATAATAAAGGGTAAGTTAGACTAGGAAGCTACTCCAATAGCTGTTTTTAGGAATTTACTCTGTCTTTGCATACACCTCGTGCGGATAGATTTTTAATAAACTTAAGCTACAAAAGCTATATAAAAAGATAAGATGTTTCATGAAAGATGGGTATAGAAAATTCTCAAGAATATCAGGTTTTAACAGAAAGATTGGAAGAGATTAGATGGGCCATTGACGGTGATTGTGATGACATTGATTGCGATAAATATGCTCATAGGAATTTATTAAAGAAGAAATACAAACCAGTTTTAGAACATAATTACTCCTGTATGAAAAAGTTAAATACAGATGAGGCTGCTTTGCTCAGACTTCTTTCACTGAAAAAATTTAGGAAATACAGATATAAAAAATGCAATGTTTGCAGAAGGATTGTCGACTCTTTGGATAAAAAGGGAATAATTGTAAGTTTTACGAGGCCTTCTAAAACACATAAAGGAGGTTCTGAATGGCACGGAGTATGGACTCATAGAAAATGTGCTTCAAAAGTAAAGACTCCGAAAGGTTGGAAGAAGGGAATTTAATTTTTGTTTATTTTATAGATTATGATCACCATGACAATATCTACAGGAAAAAGATCATTTTTTCTTAAAAGAAATCTTTAAAAAGCCATTTTTCTGTAAAAAGAAGATAAAAGGGGTTCTAGAAGGGTTGATTAGGGAGGAATAAAAATGAGTCAAAGCAAAATAATACAAATATTTAAGTTGAATGAAAAAACATTGACGGAATTAGTGAGAGAAAAGAAATTAGAACTGCCAAAAGATGTTATACAAAGAATTGAAGAAGAACTTTCCTTTATAGGCTATGAAGTAAAGCATTCTAGTGGTGTGTTAATGGGGGTTCCTGAAAGCTTTGCAGTTAGTGGTGACCCGAGGATGAATTTTAAAACAGATTTTTATAAGATTACTGAAGAAATGAGACTGCCTTATAGCTCTGGAGAGTTTTATCTATGAATTTGGAGGAATAAAAATGGAAGAAGTTGATGGAGGGTATCATCGGGAGATGGAGGAAGCATTTGAAGATCTGAGAGTTTTTGATACTTATTTAGCTTCAGTTAAACTTAAGGGGAAAACTCCAAGGGCAAGCTATTTCATTAATAAAAATGGAAGGACAATTTATAGAGGCGATAATGGGAGGTTTATCTCTAAAAAGAGCACTTTGGAGATTTTAATTGAGCAAGTTAGCAAGGGTTGAAAATGGAAAAAGATAAACTAAAAAAAGAAAAAATTTTTGTAGAGAGCGGAAATATTGGAGCAAATCTGCTTGAGATAGTGGGAGGGATAATAACAGCAACAACTGGAGATCCTTTTTATCTTATTCTTGGTGGTCTTCTTGATGTTGGGACTTATATTCACACACATTCTATGGAGGCAGATAGAAGAGATTTATTTGCATATTCAAGAATAAAATATACCAAATTCCCCCCATATAGGTGGCTTCCGTTGACTGAAAGGACCATATCAAAAAGTTAAAATGAAAAAAAACAACTAGCAAAAAGTTTTAGTTTTGATTGAAAATTTAATTATATTCTAGAATATATATTTTGCAGACGCACTTCTGATAATCCTTCTTATACGAATGTTTTTAGGGTATTTTCTAAATTGTTTTAAGAATTGCTTAAAAGTTTTCGTTATTTAATTTTATTTTTAGGGATTTATGAAAGTAAATGTATAGTGCGACTCTAATAACTTGATAATGTATACAAGGATAATGGTCTTTCTAATCTGTGTGTTGCGAGGTTTGAGATCCCATAATTTCTCAGGTTGATGGTAGATTCACCCATTTTATTTAGCCATCTGTTTGTTGTAGGCAGCGGGGCTACCAATCTAGCGAGGAATAATGTTATTAATCCCCATATATTCACAACCTCTTTGATGCTTTTTTCTGTTTTCATAGTCATCTCTAGGGGGAGGGTGATTTATATAGCTTGCTATGGGGAAAATCTTAAAGGTTTTAGTTTTTGTGAAAAGGTTTTAAGATTAAATATTTTAGGTTTTGATTAGAAGTTTTAAGCAACAACGGCTTCTGGCCATCTTCTATCGAGACTAAATCCTGGGCAAGCTGATTTTAACCTTTCAAATTCGGGATAAGTCTCTGAAATCGGGTAAAATTCGTTTCTTTTATCCTTATTTATTCTTTCTGCCCTGATTGCTAATTCATTATAAGCATGGAGGAATCGCGGATCTTTAGTACCCTCATACATTGCTAGGATTGTTCTTTGGATCTCTATCGGGCTTTCATAACCTCTTTCAAAGATTAATCTTAAGTCAGCTGGCCCGAGTGTATCGTTAATTGCTGCTATTGCGATTCTTACTAGGTGGTTATCTTCATATGAATCTATAAGAAAATGGATGTATTCCGTATGTTTCCTACCTTCTTTTAATTGATCTGAAAGAGGCATTTTGGCTGTTTATAGATAATTGGATATTAGGATGGGTAAGCTGGTTAATTAACCTTTTGCTTTTTAATTACTTTTTTTAATCTCCTTGATTGGTTTTGGTCTAAATATGCTGTTGCCTGAGACGTTGCCTTAACATAGGCTTTCTTCCTTTGTATTTTCTTCTGGACTAGCCCATACTCCTCTAATAATGAGGTATATTCTGATAGTGTTGATCTGACTGTATTATAATCCTTGTCTGGGTATATTTGCTTGGCTAGCTCTATTAAAGAAACCCATTCTAATCCTGATTCTAGATGGAACCCTATAATCTCCATCAATAGTTTCAATTGCACATCTGTTAAGGAGACTAACCTATTCTCCCTAGGCAAATCCCGCTCTTCAGCCTCTTCTTTTTGAGATACCTGAGAGATATACGTCGAGAAAAGCCTCTCTAACGAATGTAATCGATTATGTAACTCATCCAGTCTTTTATTTGTGTGTAAATGATGCTCATCAACCTTATTATGTGTTGCCTGAAAATCCTCTTTTATCTTAACGAAAGAATAATGCAACCCTTTTTCTACGGATTGAATCCTCTTGTGAATGTATTTCCTTCTGAAAAAATCAAACATATACCCTGGGAAATGCGGTGTTTTATTTAAATTTTTCTATGTTCGCCGAACGTTCGTAGACCGTCGGAGAACTGTTCGACTAACGTTCGTAGAACAAAAATATCATATAAATTAGACTGATTTATCTTTGTGATATCCTTTTTTTAGGATTTTTTGAAAATAGATTGAATATTGTGTTGTTAGATTAAAAAAATTAGATAATCTGATTGACTTTTGATAAAATGATAGATAGAGGGACAGATAAAAGAAATTGGGGAGATTATTAAAAGAGAGAGAAGGGGTTAATATTGATCAAAAAGCCGTTTCTGAGAGGTGTCTGATTGATAATAAAGGTCTGAGAGGCGTTTTTTAAGGTTCAAATTACGGAATTCTGACGAAAGTGAGAGGTTTATTACCTTATTATTGACTCTTTTTCTGAGAATAGGCGAGCCCTTTTGGATTAACCTGTTAATATAACCACGGATAGAGCTTTCTGAGAGCTTTAAGTGCTGTGCCAGATCTGAGAACCTGACTGGACCTAATTCCTCTTCTAACTGGTAAAGTGAGAGGAAGACTAGGAACTCCTGCTTTGTGAGGGTGTTGAAATGGGCTTCCAGGTCTTCATTCAGCCTTGAAAGTGTGTCTGACTGTTGAATGACTGTTGGTTTGTTTAACTGTTTGTTTGTTTGTTGGTTTGTTTGTTTGTTGAAGACCCCTTCATTTCCTGTGGAACTTATAGGCTGTAGGTTAGCCTTTAAGAGGTCAATTTCTTGCTTTAGCGAAAGTAGCGTATTTTGCAGTTCTAGCATGTCTTTACGGGCTTTTTTGAAAGAATTAATTACATTTTCCTTGAATATTTCATCAGGATTCATTTTTTAAAAGTGGTAGCGGATGTGTTGAAGTTTTATGTTTATGTGTTGAGGTTTATATATTTTTATGTGTTTAAGTGTTGAAGTTGTGTTGAATTATCTGTTGGTTTGTTTAATGGAATCCTTAAAATGCAGAATTTGGGGGTTATAGGCCTTAAGAACCATAAATCTTATAAATATGTGTTGTAGCTTGATTAGATTAATTAAACAAATATAGGAGCGTGAAAACATGAGCGAGATGGTTGTTGTCAGATCTAAGATAAAAGAGCATGCACAGGGCTGTAATGTCTCTGGAGACTTTGCTGAGGCATTAAACAAAGAGGTTTCTGGATTGATTAGAAGGGCTGCTGATAGGGCAAAAGCAAACAATAGAAAAACGGTTTCTAGCAGGGACCTTTAGGGTCTCTCTCTTTTTATCCTATGTAATCCTGCTCTCTGCTTCTTGGGGTTATTGTTGAAATAGGTATGTGCGGCGGCAGATTGACTTCTTGCGCCATGCTTAATGCCTTTATTGTGCATCTGACAATTGCTGTGTTAAGTATTTGGGCCGTTATTTCCTGATTAATATTTTTAGTTTTCTTCCAACTATCCATTATGGCCTTGACTGTCTTTTCATCTTCGAGATAGAGAACGCTTCCAATGATAGAAACCTGGCCGATTTTAGGCTGGTAATCGACGGTGTATTCAAAGGTAAATTTTAATCCTGGCTTCTTAGTGGATTTCCCCATCTCAATCTCTTCATTTTGAACAGAAATAATGGTAATATTGTGGGTTGCTTTCATTCCCTTCTGCAGCTTATTTTTTCTCTCTGCAAGGGTTTTTTCCAGATTGAATCCGACGATAGGCATAGATGGGATGAAGAGAGAAGTTATTTAAACTTTACTACATCTTTTTCAGGGGTTTTATTCCCAGCAATTCCAGGCTTGATTTAAGAACTTGCTGCGTTGCTTTTACTAAAGTTAACCTCGATTCTTTGATTGTTTTTTCTGCTGTTAGCACAGGATATTTATGATAGAATTCATTGAATAAATGCGCCAAGTCTAGAGAATAATGCGCCAGAATGTGGGGCTTGTATTTTTCTGCTGCCTCCTCGATTATTGCACTGAAATTCGAGAGATGACTGATTATTTTATGCTCTATCTCCTCTGTGAAAATAAATGCTGGCTTGAAGGTTCTTGCTTTTTTCAATATTGATGAGGCTCTTGCATGGGTGTATTGGATGTAAGGGCCTGTGTCTCCCTCAAATGAAAGAGATTGCTCTGGATAAAAGATAAAGTCCTTCAATGGATCATACTTCAACAAGAAGAATTTTATTGCTGACTGCGCGATTATCTCTGATCTTGTTTCAAGCTCTTTTTTTGGAAGGTTTTTGTAGCGTTTTTTGAGTTCTTTTTTTGCCAGCTCGTGCATCTCGTCTAATAATGTGTCTGCATCCACCACCTTGCCTTCTCTTGATTTCATTTTTCCTTCTGGAAGATAGACCATTCCATGAGGCAAGTGGAGGTAGTTTCTTGCGAAGCGGTAATTGAGAAGTTCGAGGATTTTGAAGAGGACTTTGAAATGGTGGATTTGCTCTGAGCCGACGATGTAAATCATTTTATCCATGTGAAAATCCTTGTGGCGCTTTATGGCAAGATAAATATCTTGAGTTATGTAAATAGAAGTGCCGTCTGCCCGTAGCAATACTTTCTCTCCTAATTCTTTGAGATCCACGACGATGTTTCCTTCATCATTTTTGTGGAAGACTCCTTTCTTTAGGCCGTTAAGGATAATTTCTTTTCCCTTTTCATAGTGCTGGCTTTCTAGATATGCCTTCTGAACTTTCATGCCGACTCTTTTGTACGTCTGATTTAAACCCTGGAGCGCCCAGTGGTTCATCTTGTTGAACAATGCTAGTGTTGGTTTGTCTTTGGCTTCGTATTTCTGCACCAGCTTTTTCGCTTCATTTTCTAATTGCGGATCTGTTATTGCTTTTTTAGCGAATAAAACATAGAAATCACCGACGAAGTGGTCTGGCTTTTTATCCGGCTTTTTGTTCTTGGCAAATAGCTTATATGCCAGGACGGATTTTGCAATATGAATGCCACGGTCATTTATTGTGTCTACGGCAACTACCTTATTTCCTATGGCTTCTTGAAGATTCTTTATCGAAACTCCCAGAACCATATTCCTTAGATGACCGAGGTGGAGGGGCTTGTTTGTATTCGGGCCAGGAGATTCGATTACTACTTTCTGCTTGCTTTTTTTCTTCTTTTTCGGCTTCAATATCGAGGATAAAATCAATTCTGAATGGAGATTCTTGTCGATGAAAAAATTCAGATAGGACCCTGCGGGCTGTATCCTTTCAATTCCCTTTATTGGCTTGATCTGTTTTGCCAGGCTTGCTGCGAGCTCTGCCGGGTTTTTCTTTTCTCTCTTTGCCAATTGGAAGCAGGGAAATGCGTAATCGCCTAGCTCTGGAGAGGGAGGGATTTCTAGAGTTATCTCTTTTAATTTTGCGTATTTCTTTAATAATGAGATTATTTGCGACTGCATGGGATTTGAAAATTGAATGGGATTATTAAATATTGCTGAAAACGGTTATAATTTGATATTTTGGTAAACCGCCTAACTGCGTAAAATTTAAATATATCCTTGTTTTAGAGGGCATTATGGTTAGATTATCTGAAGGCACGATTTCTTTGCTGAAGGAGGATATCTTAAGTGTTTTAAATGAAAGACAAAGAAGCATGTTTACTAAAGAGATAGCTAAAGAGCTTAGAAGAGATAAGGAGTTTACCTTGAAGCTACTTTTGGAAATGAAAGAGCTGAATTGGGTTGAGGAGGTGTTTGGAAGGAATGCGAGGGGGAACAGAAAGAGGTGGAGGATAAGCAAGAGTTTGTTGAAAATTTGGGATGAGAAGAACAAATAACAAGGTATTTAACAGTGATAAAGGAGTCAAACAGTCGGGGGTTAAAAATGGATATTTCAAGAAAAATTTCGGAAGAGAACATTAAATTATTGAAAAAATTACAAATTAGTTTAATGAAAGATGGGATTAAGATAACTCAAAGAGGGCTAATTCGCGAGGCAATAAAATTCAGTTTGAAGGATAAAAGAGTTGATTTTATAAAAACGTTGGTAATAAAAAATTTAAGAAAAGAAAGTGTTTGAGTTATTTCCCATTTAATTTTTTTAGGATTTTTTCCTTCCCTTTCCAATCTAATACTTCTTTTAAGACGTCTTCGATTCTTTCTACTGGGATGAGTTTTATTTTCTTTCTATTTTCCTCTGATAAGATAA
>Ga0209541_10013138_pt1 | contig 12701 bp, 16 predicted proteins | sample RifCSPlowO2_01_FD_184027 | JGI IMG/M metagenome (GOLD analysis project Ga0209541, IMG submission 184027) | Groundwater microbial communities from Rifle, Colorado - Rifle CSP2_plank lowO2_0.1 (SPAdes) (version 2) | ecosystem: Environmental > Aquatic > Deep subsurface > Groundwater | place...
GATAAGTGTAAGTACCAATGACTTTAAACATACCAAAATAAGCATTTGTCAGTTTATATAAATAATGTTCATTAAGATAATATATTATCTTTACCCCCAACTAATAGCAAAAAACTTATAAATACTTAAACTAATTAATTCTAATGGCAATTACCATGAAAAACCCATATAAAAAAACAGGATTACTAACTACATTACTAACAGCAGGAGCTTTATTATTTTCTCCTTTAAAAGCTCAGGACATCACACCTATTTATTTTTACCCTATATCAATAGCAAAAAACTTATAAACAAAAAATCTTCTTTAAATTAAAATGATAGGTCCATATATTGCAAATGAAGATGGAACAATATCTTATAAAGGAAATAAGATAATTCAACCAATTAAAGATATTTGCTCTGTAAAAGTTCCTTTAGAAGAGATTGAAAATCGTGTAAAACAGTTTGATTCTGATGAAATATGGGAACATATTGCTAAAATAAACCATCAAATAAACCTCTCTGCTAACTTATATTTTGAAGAAATTGGAGCAGTATTTACAACATTACCTTTAACAACTAGGATGATTTCTTCTCCTGGAAGGGTTTATGGAAAAAAAGCTATTAATTATACAACTGATACTTGTCCAATAACTTTGAAATGGTTTGATCTTTTAGACAAAGCTTTTCTTTCTGAATCTTCACAAATATATTTAGAATTAGCACTAATGCAGAAAGGAATTGATAAAGTTTACTCTATTTATAATTCATTTAGAAAAGAAAAATCTGATGCAACTCATTTATCTGAATTTCATCATATAGAGTTTGAAGGGAAAGTTAGTCAAGAAGAAAATGAAAAAATAGCTCTCGGACTAATAAAAAAAATAATTTCTGACTTGCTCAAAAAAAATAAAGAAGACCTGATTCACTTTTTAACTGAGGAAAAATTGAAAGAATTGAAAAATTTTTGCCAAGGGATGTTTAACACACCAAAAATAACTTTTAGAGAAGCTTTAGATTTATTATACAAAGAGACAGGAAAAGATAAGTATAAGGAATTTACATTAAAAAATTTTGGAATGTGGGAAGAAGTAAAAATTACTGAAATTTTTGGGAATATGGTAATAATTAAAGAATTTCCTTTATTAGAGGTTTCATTTTATCATGATGACATAAATGGAAAAAAACCAATGGTAGCTGATAACTCAGATTTTATTTGGCCAGGTTATAGGGAAATTCTTGGAAGTGGTCATAGAATTAGATCTGAAAAAGAATTAAACAAAAAGGCAAGAATTTTTAATTTACCTCAAGAAGATTACAAACCCTATCTACAAACAAGAAGATTAAAAAAATATAAACAAACCTCTGGTTTTGGATTGGGATGGGAAAGATTGTTGCAAGGGATTTTAGAAATGCCTTTTATTTGGAGTGCTGTTCAATTTCCAAGAACTGATAGGAGTTTAAAACCTTAAGATGAAGGAATTATCAAAATATGAAAAAGAAGTAATGGACTACTTTTCTGGTAAGGCTAAAGATTATGATGATGTTGAAAAGCAAAGCTATTGGAGGTTATCAGATAGGCTTCTTTGGTCATTAATTCAAGAACAATTAAGTAAACTCCAAAGTGATTTTCATTTTTTGGATGCAGGAGGTGGAACAGGTCGTTGGTCAAAGAAAATACTAGAGAATTATCCCAAGTCAACAGGAGTTTTAGTAGATTTTTCTGATAAGATGATGGATGAAGCTATAAAGAAAAATGTTTTTGGTGAAAGATGGAAAGTTATTATAGGGAATATTCAGAAATTAAATTTTGATGATAATACTTTTGATTTAGTGATAAATACTCATAATGTATTAGGTTTCGTTGAAGATACTGAAAAAGCCTTAGTTGAAATGTCAAGAGTTTTAAAAAAGAAGGGAATATTAATTTCTGTTGTTCCAAATGTTTATCATGGGGCTTTCTTTAACCTGTTTCAATCAAATATAGTGGGAGCTAAAAGATTGATAACTTGCCACAAGGGAAAGTTTGTTAACAATATGCCAGAACTAAACATGTTTACCCCTCTTTCCATAAAAAATCTTTACAAGAAAGCAGGAATTTTGAGTCCTACTTGTTTTGGATTTCCTATTTTAATATATCCTGGTTACCAAGAAACCCAACTCCATGGAGAAACCAAGGAAATTGCTGATTTCATTTCTATAAATTTTGATAAACTCTATGAATTAGAATTAAAATGTATAAAAGATGAAGAATGTTCTGCAAGAGGAAATAATATCTTTATATTTGGATTAAAGGAATAATTAAAGAGGAAAATAAATCACATCTCTTATATCATCAGTTTCTAAATACACCATTAAAGTCTTTTCTACTCCTAATCCTATCCCTGCACATGGAGGAAGTCCAAATCTAAGAGTCTCTAAAAATTGCATATCACTTATGTCTAAGTCTTTTTCATACATTTTTGCTTGTTGTTCTATTCTTCTTTTTTGTTCATCATAATCTGTAAGTTCAGTAATTCCATTACATATAAGATTTCCCCTAACAAAATACCGAAATTCTTCAACTAATGTGGGTTCATTGTCAAAAGTTTTCCCCAGAATAGAAATCTCTTTAGGCACTCCATGCAAAATAATATTCTCATCAATATACCTTTTTAGAAGAGTTTTAAATAAGTCATAAACATAAAGTCCTTTGTACATTGCCTCTTGCCCATATTCTTTTCTTATCTCTGTGGCTATATGAGTTTTGATTTGATCAATTGATGAATCTCTGACATCAATTCCTATCTCTCTAAGAATGAATTCATACAAATTTACATCAATAGCTCTTATTGGATTATTTCTTGGGGCATAGACTCTTTGATTTAAATGAGATAAGAGAGATTTTGTTAAATGTAATACATCTAAATAAGTTGCATCATTTTGATAGAGTTCAAGTACATTATATTCTGGATGATAATCCCTAGAGACTCCCTCATTTCTAAAGTTTTTTCCAAGTTCAAAAATATTTTCCATACCTGCTACTAATAATTGTTTTAATCTGAGTTCTGGTGTTTTTCGCAAAAATAAATCTCTATCAAAGTGGTCCGAATGTGTTACAAAGTCTTCAGAAGGGGAAGTATTAGTAATATGTTGCAAAATTCCTGTATCTACTTCTTGAAACCCTCTTTCAAATAAAAATCTTCTGATCTCTTTAATGAGGTTATTCCTTCTCAAAAATAAGTTCATGCTATCTTGGTTAACCATTAATTCAAGACCCCTATTTATTTGACCTGTTTTTCTGTTTAAACCATGATATTTATCTGGGATAGGTTCACTACATTTGGCTATAAACTTTATAGATTTTACACCTAAAGTCCTTGTACCATTTCTTGTTGTAAAAGGGGTACCTTTAATATAAACTACATCCCCCACATTAAGATTTCTATAATCTTTGTAACTCTCACCGGTATGCTCTTTATCAAAAGCAATTTGTGCTAATCCAGTTTGGTCTTTTATACTTGCAAATATTATTCCCCCTAAATCCCTTTTTCTAATAATCCTTCCTTGAATTTCAAATTCTTCTTTCTCTTCTTCTAAGAAATTTTTTATGTGAGATATTCCTTTAGTCATGTAATACTTACAAATTTAATCATTTTTAAATTTTTCTTTTTTAAGTGGTAACATATAGCAAAATTTATAAAATACAAAATAAAGATAATTTACATGAACAAAGTTAAAAATCAGCATTGGGCATTTAGAATTGCAGATAAGTTAATCTTAGAAATGGTAGACCCTTCTAAAAGAATTGTCTGCGCTTCGGGTATAAGTCCTTCTGGAGTTGTCCATGCGGGAAATCTTAGAGAAATAATGACTTCTGATTTAGTTTACAGAGCTATTAAATCAAGAGGAAGAGATGCACGTCTTCTTTTTTCCTGGGATGATTTTGATAGATTTAGGAAAGTCCCGGTAGGTATCCCTACAGAATTTTCAAAATATATAGGAATGCCCTACAATAATATTCCAGATCCTTTTTTGGGATACTCTTCTTATGCGGAAAGGTTTGAGACACAGTTTGAAAATGAAGTTAGACAATTAGGTATATCTGCAGATTTTATTAAGCAAAATGAAATGTATCGCTTAGGTATTTATGATGATCAGATTAGGTATTCTTTATTAAAAAGAAGAGAAATAGCTCAAATATTAGCAAGAAATATGACTCAAGGAATGTCATCAGAAGAGATCGAATCATATTATCCAATTTCGATATATTCAAGATTTACAGGGAGAGATAATACAGATGTTATATCTTTTGATGGGGAAAGTAAATTAGGGTATATCTGTCATGATACAGGCAAAAAAGATGTTATTGACTTTACAAAAGATAAAAATGTAAAATTACCTTGGAAAGTTGATTGGCCTATGAGGTGGAAATTTGAAGGAGTTCATTTTGAACCAGGAGGATCAGATCATGCAGGTCCTGGAGGTAGTTACGATGTTGCTAGTCAGATAGCCAAAGAAATTTTTGGGATTATTCCTCCAACTTTTATAGAGTATCAATTTGTGCGTATAAAAGGAAGTAGTGTAAAAATGTCAAGCTCAAAAGGAAATGTTTTTTCTCCAGAAGATTTGATTAATATATATCCTCCTATGTTAGTTAGATGGATGTATGCAAGAGCAAATCCTGGATCTTTATTAGACATAGCTTTTGATAGTGATGTAATAAGGGCTTATGACGAATTTGATAGAACTTTAGATTCTTTTAGAAAAGGATCATTAGAAGAATCAGTGCATCAAGCAATCGAATTAAGTACCCCCCATATGGAGGATCTTCCTTTAGAAAATCCAATTTCATTTAGACAAATTGCAGGGATGGGAGATGCTACAAATTTTAATGAACAAAGGGTTTTAGAACTTTTAAATAAAGAAGAGAAAAGATATGACCTAAATAGTGTCAAAGAAAGGTTAAGCATGGCTAGAAACTGGATGGATAAATACTGTCCAGAAGCGAGGTCAAGACTTTTAGGCTCATCAAATGAACCATTTTATGATACCTTAAATGAATTTGAAAAGGCACAACTAAAAAAATTAATAGAAATAGTCACAAGAAGTGAAAATATGAATCTTGAACAAATAGAGTTTGAGTTATATAACATTCCAAGAAAACCAGAAATGACAGAATCAGAAAAAAAGCAGGCACAAAGGCAGTTTTTTAAAATAGTTTATATGTCCCTATTTGGAAGAGAGATAGGTCCAAGATTACCAACATTTGTTTGGGCATCAGATAAATCTAATCTTCTTAAATTGTTGAGATAGTTAAATGAAACCTGCAAAAGATTTTTATACCTTATTCTACAGAGTTGCATTATGTTAACAAAACCAAAGAAACTTAAGAAGGGAGATACAATTGCAATTATATCCCCTTCTGCTGGATTGGCGGCAATTTTTCCCCATAGATTAAATAATGCAATCAAATTTTTAGAGTCGCAAGGTTATAAGACTAAGGAATTTCCATGTACGCGAAAAAATAAAGGGTGGGAATCTGCAACTGCTGAAGAGAGAGCCGAAGATGTAATGAACGCTTTCAAAGATAAAGAAATAAAAGCAATTATTTGTTCTATAGGAGGAAACAATGCAAATAAAACCTTGAGGTACTTGGATTTTAATAAAATTAAAGAAAATCCAAAAATTCTTTGTGGGTACTCCGACATTAGTGTTTTACATTATGCTATTCATAAAAAATCAAATCTTGTTACATTTTATGGGCCTGCTGCTATGACTCAGTTTGCAGAATTTCCTAGACCATTAAAATATACATTAGAACATTTTAATAAAGCAATAACCGACTCTGCCCCAATAGGAAAAATAAATCCATCAGAAAATTGGACTGATGAGATTTCCGATTGGGGTGAAAAAAGAGATTTAGAGGGACCAAGAAAATTAAGAAAAAATTTAGGATATGAATGGTTAAAAAAAGGGAGGATTGAAGGAGAGATTATAGGAGGGTGTTTACCTTCAATTTTGCATTTAATAAAAAGCGAATACTGGCCTGATCATAAAAATAAGATTCTTTTTATTGAAACCCCTGAAGGCGAAGATTTTACTAAAGGGGAATCTTTAGCAGAAGTAGATGCACAATTGTGTGATTTGAGAATATCAGGAATTTTTGATGAAATTAGGGGGATGATAGTGGGGAGGCCATTTGGGTATACAGATGAAGAAAAAGAAAAACTTAAAGAAATCATCATTGATAACACCAAAGGATATAATTTTCCAATTCTTTATGGAGTGGATATAGGACATACTGACCCTCAAATTACTATTCCTCTTGGGATTAAAGTTTTAATTGACTCTGAAAAAAATATTTTTGAATTTTTAGAAAATGGCGTTCAATGATGAAGTTAAATAAATTTATTCTTTCAAATAATCCCCAATCCTTACAAATAGTCTTTTTAGAAATATTTAACTACTAAATAGTAACCATAATATTTATATACTTATAATTGTTATCAAAATAAGGTAAAAATGTCAATATTCAAGAAACTATCAATCCCAGTATTATCTTCAGTATTAGCCTTAGCTCCATTAAAATCTAATGCTTTAGAAGGAATAGTATCAAATCCATTGACAAGGGGTGGGCTTCCTAATCAAATTGTTAGATTATATCAAGGTGAGGTATTGAAGGACTCTATAAGAACAGATGAAGATGGACATTATAACGTAAATGCCACATCTGTAACTTTGCCTGAACCTAATCTTCCTTCATTAAAACCTTTTGAGTATGTAAAATTAGAAGATTTATTAGGAAGAAAAATTAAAACTTTAAATCAAAATGAGATAACAAGAGATATTCCAAGAAGATATGATCTGCCATCAGGAACATATTTTCTACAGGCAGATAATGGTTCAGCGGTTCAGTTTACAACTTTAGGCAAGAATAACATACCTTTTGATCCTTTATTTAGTTTAGAAGAAAGAGCAGAAGAATTAAGAGAATCTTTTAAAAATAGAAGTAGAATTGCTGGTGCAGATGAAGAATATACTCTTGATGTTAATGATGAAAATACTCCAAATGAAATAGGGGGTTTTTATGGAAGAAGATTACAATTAGAAGATGTTAATCAGGATAGTCTTAATGTTGAAATGATGTATAATCCTGAAATGGAGAATATTAATGGAATGCTTGATTTATTAATTCATTTAGAAGGGGGAGATGAAGGAGAATATATTATTGATAATGGAGGTTCTTATCCTAACACTTATCCAAGAACTGTATTTTTAGATTCTATTAGTTGTTATAGGCACTTTAGGGATAATGAAAAAGCTGAAATGTATTTAAGAGCAGGAAGAAGTGCTATGTCAAATATGAGAGAAAGATTTGAAATGGATGATTATATTATAGAAGATGTTGATGGTAATTTATATGAAATAAGTAATAATTTAACTGCCATTATTAATTATACAAATGGAAGAAGTCGTTTTGACCCAGATAGTTCTATTATTTATATAAATGATGGCTTTCCATTAGAAAATGAATCAGAATTAGAAAATGAATTAACTCATGAAACATTGCATTTTATGGGATTAGGGGATTCATATGATTATGATTATACTATTATGGGAAATTCTTGGCCCAATCCTGGAATAACGAACGATGATGCCACAGCAATCCCATGGAGAACAAAAGTAACTAATCATACTAATTTATTAAATTTTTATGAAGATTAATAAACTTCTACATTTGCCCATTGATAAAAATCTTGGTCATTATAATTTACATCAAAACAACAAGCTTGTTCATAAGGAGTAGGAGTAAATCTAAGACATTGTTCTGGATTAGTAAGTAATTCTTGAATTGTACAAGTATTTGAGCATGATTGACCTCTATATACACATACTCCATTTACCCAATAAAACCCATCAGGACACCCGCAAGCCCCATTAGCACCATCAGTAGGTAAGTTATTACAGCATATTCTTCCTCCAGTAGGAATCTCTCCTTCGTCAGCGCAGCAAGCAACATTATCATTGCTCAAGACAGTAAAAGCTTGGTAGTTATTCTTTGTTATTTGCTCATTATTTCCATAAGTAGCAGCAACATTATGATAATAACTCCCTGTATCTAAATTAACATTATAACTGTTGGAGCATATTCCATTTCCAAGAACATTCTCGCAGTGAGCGCTTCCTGTATATTCTAAATTATTATTTGAATTATAAATCCTGTCACTCACGCTTACTTCTCCTATTCCTACATTCTCCCTATTCCTTAAATTAATAGTGAAGCTCTGTGTTTGATAGTTGCATAAGTTGTTTCCATTTGTCACACTTAAGCTAACTTCAGCATCGCATGCATCATCCTCATCATCAGTTAAGCCGTTGCAGTTGTTATCTAGATTATCTGAGCATGTTCCTGCATAATTTATTCCTTCCTTACCTGTTTGAAAAACTACAGAAAAGTTTATATAATATGCAAATATATCTAAAACAAAATGGAAAATGTAAACCTTAAACAAATATATGAGAATGTATTGGAATTGAAAAAGGAGATTAAGGAGATCAAATTATTCATACAAGAAGATTTTGAATTAAGTGATTGGGCTAAAAATGAGCTTAAAAAAGCCAGATTAGGAAATAAATCTGTTTCTCATAAAGATATTATAAAAAAATATGCATCTTAAAGATGAATACAAAATTGAATGGAGCAAAAGAGCTGATGCAGAATTATCAAAAATACCTAAGGACATTGCAATTAGAATAATAAAAAAAGTTGATTCAATAATATCAGAGCCATTTCATTTTTTAGAGCATTATGAAGGAGAAGATGTTTACAAATTAAGAATAGGAGATTATAGGGCATTAATTGATGTAGACTTCTCAAATAAAATCTTGAAAATTCAAGTATTAGGTCATAGGAAGAAAATTTATAAAAATTTGAATATATAGTTATTCTTTTACCCCCTACCAATAGCAAAAAACTTATAAATACTTAAACTAATTAATTCTAATGGCAATTACCATGAAAAACTCATATAAAAAAACAGGATTACTAACTACATTACTAACAGCAGGAGCTATGCTAATCCAAAAAATCTCAAGCTCATTATCAATTAATATCGTCTTCACCAAGATGAAAAGTATAGTAATTACTTATTTTTCATAATTTATACTTTTAAGATCTTCAAGTTCATATCTATACATTTGTAACTTTTTATTTATTCTTTTTATATGTATATACTGAGGAATATTAAAGATTGAGATGATTCTTATTAATCCTTGATTAAAAAATATTCTGTGTTAATCAAAAGGATGATTTATTAAGTGTTCAAATGGCATTTGCTCTGGAATTATACCAATTGACTTTCCATACTCTCTTGCTCTGTTTAATTCATGATCTTGTTTTCTAAAATTAAACATTGCTCCTCTAAAAACGACATACATTTCTCCATCCTTGCAAAGATGAGTATAAAATGCTGGCTTGATGACATGCATAGCCATATTCAAATATTTGTCTCTATTTGCGTCTTCAACCTCTACTTTATGAAAAGTCATCACTCGGTTTTCTTCTTCAAGTTTGTCAACATCAGTTCCAACTATTCTTGCCAAGCTCAATATCTTTTTGTCTCCAAGACTTTCTTCAAGTAAAACTCCTTGCCATACCATATTTTTGTTATTCATCTTTTGTTTAAAAGTTTTTCCTTATTTCCTTACAATACATATGGGCAATAAGTTAGATTAAAATCTCTTATTTGTTGTGTTACCTCTAACTTTAGCCATGGTGTTTGAGCTTCATAATAATCATAATTTGCCCAGTCTTCTAGAGTTTTTGGAGCAACAAACCCGTATCTTATTGCATCCTGATATAAAGGAGTTTTAGGATAAGGAGCATAAATATGAGCTTTGACTTCATGAAGCGGACTGATTGAAGAAATTCTTCTTCCAAACTCTAAAGTTTTTGCAATATTATTTTCTGGAAAACCAGGATACCCAACTATAACTGTAAAACTCCCATGTATTCCAACATTTCCTAATCTTTTTGCAACATTTAAAACATCTTCAGTTGTCATGTTTTTATTTATATAATTCAATTCTTCATTATTTCCTGATTCCGCCCCAATTAGAATTCTCGAACATCCGCTATCTGAAATTGTTCTTAATTCATCATCATTAAGAACTAATAAGTTTCTTGGATGAGATGATGCAGCCCATTGAATATTCCATCCTCTTTTTTTCAATTCCTTTGCAAAAGAAAGTGCTCTTTTTTTGTTTACAAAGAAGTTAGCATCATAAAATTTAATTCCATTTGCTTTATATCTCTCAACTAGTTCAGAGTATATTAGGCACCCCTAGTTTTGATGTTCAGAGAAAGGGTAAATTATATGCTGTTGAAACAAAAAAGGGGAATTTAGGCTCTTTATCCAGACATTCAAAGGCAGGCTTGATATCTGCATTGATGTTCACTTTAGCACCTTTATTTTCAAGGGCAGAGAAAATATCAGGAAAAGTAGATGATGTTTTTATAACAGATCATGATAACTTAAGAGGAGAATTATTGCAGGATGTAAATGTAGAAGCACAGGCTTATGAAGAGACTGATAGAGAAAATAAGGCAAAATTAATTAAGGAATTTTTAAAGAAGAAGGCTTAAGAAAAGTAGTGCTGGTTTTCAGGTTGAAGAATAAATTTAATAAATTGAGGCGCGAAAAGTCTAATATTATTTTTAATCTCTTTAGTTAAGTTATCAAGACTTATAAATTCAAATGCATCAACTTCAGGATTATTCTTCATTTTGGGTAAAACATCTAAATATCCTATATAAAAAGCATCAAGTTCTTTTGGTTTTTCTATTCTTATGGTTTTTACATACTTGAGAGAAACTGTTATCCCTGTTTCTTCTTTTAACTCTCTTTTGGCAGCTTCTTCATAGGGCTCATTAGAGCGAACATGTCCACTTGGGATTTCCCATCTATTCAATTTAGTATGATCCTCTTTTTTTCTTTGAATCAAAATTTCTTTTTTATCATTAACAATAAAGATGTATACCCCTTTAATATACAAGTTACTGTTTTCTTTATATTTTGTACTCTTAGATGCTGTTAAAACTAACTTTCCATTTTTATCAAAAAAATCTAATAGTTCTTCTACCATAATTTTTATAAGTATTTTAACTTTAATAAGTTATTGTCTTATTTAGACAAAACATTATGTCTTCTAACATCCAATACCCAATAACCTCCCTTCTTAAGTACTTCTGTATCAGTAAATTTAATCTGACATTTAAACATAGGACAATTTGTAACAAATGTATGAAATTCTCCATACTCTCCACATAGGTCTATGCCTTTTCTTTTTACATATTCTAAAAATTTGTAATCCATCTTTCTACCTACCCAATACTTATCGATTAATTTAGTATTAGCACATACAACATATACTTCAAATCCAGAGTTTAATATCTCTTTAGCAAGATTTTCTGTATCCTCATTCCAAATGGGCTGGATATCATCAATTCCAACATCTTCACATACATTATTTACCCATATTCTATGTTCATCAACATATATATTGCCGAATACTAAAGCATCTATACCAAAAGGAATAACTAAACTCTCAAGCGATTCTCTAAATTCTTTTTGATATCCATCTTGTGTGGTAGTCTCTTCTAAATAGGGTACACCTAATAATTTCATTTGTGATCTTAGCAATTGTGGCTTAAGATGAATCTTATCAATTTAATAGTAACCCAATTCCTTTTAGAAGATTATCCGGGATAGCTCAGCTAGCAGATTTTGATCCAAAAAAGTTGGAAATTATATTAAAAGAAAGTGAGGAATCTTATAATCCATCAAGTATCGAATCTAGGTTGCCTATGATTAAAACTTGGTTAGCTAAATACAATGAGGGTAAAATGTTTGTATTAAGAGACACTCTAAATGAACCTTATTATGATAATTTAAGTGAAACTGAAAAAAGGCAGATAAAAGGATTAAGAAGCAAACTGGCAGAAAATAAAATGTCCCTTAAAGAAATAGAATTATTAGTCTATGGGATTCCAAAGGATAAAAACTTATCGATAGATGAAAATAAACCAAGACAGCGTAGATTCTTCGAAATTTTGTATCAGTTATTTATGGATAGTGATACTGGTCCAAGATTACCAACATTTTTGTGGGTTATCAACAGAGATAAAATATTAAGTTTATTAAATTTTGAAAATCATTAGTATTAAAGATATATTCATAAACTTATTTGGACTAAATTAAATTTATTAATTCCTTAAGATTAGTTATCACATAATCCGATTCAAATTTCTTTTCAGTTCTTTTTATATAAACAGATTTAACTCCTATCTTTTTAGCTATTTCCATATCAACAGAAGAGTCTCCAACAAAAAGAATCTTATTATAGGGGTGATATAATAAGGGGATTATTTTTTTGACAAACTTATCCGAATTTTTATATGCTTTAATGTCACTTGAAACTAATATTTTGTTAAAATACTTATATATATCCAACTTTTTTAGTTCAGGTATTAAAACATCTGAGTCAGCATCACTGGCAATAATTAGTTTAGTTTTATCTTTTAATAATTTTAATGTCTCGAATGTTTCATCAAAAAGATGGCTTTTATTAGTGAATATATCTATATACATCTCATCAGCCTTAATGTTCATTGAGAGATCATTTGTAACCCTCTGTAAAATTTCTTTTATAGTATAAAATTTTCTACCAGAGTAAAGATA
>Ga0209541_10013141_pt1 | contig 12700 bp, 11 predicted proteins | sample RifCSPlowO2_01_FD_184027 | JGI IMG/M metagenome (GOLD analysis project Ga0209541, IMG submission 184027) | Groundwater microbial communities from Rifle, Colorado - Rifle CSP2_plank lowO2_0.1 (SPAdes) (version 2) | ecosystem: Environmental > Aquatic > Deep subsurface > Groundwater | place...
TTAATTCTTCTTTCTAAAGCATGTATTTTCTCATGTGAAACGGCAAATCCTCCAGCCATTTTGTGTCCTCCGAATTGCGTCAGCGCGCCTTTTGCCTCTTCCATTAAGTCAATTAAGCTTACTGACCCGTCTGATCGGCATGAACCCTTGAGAAGAGAATCTCCATTCCTGCCCCAAAGAAAAACCGGGCATGAATAATCATCCATGAGAGAATTAGCAGCGAGACCGAGTAGCGCGGGCTTCCAGAGAGGATTGCCCAACACTATTACTTTTGGCAGGGAGCCATTTACACTTTTCTCTTTGAGATGCTTCTTTATATCTTTCACGATTGAGGCGACAACACCCTTCCTTTCGTCATTTATTTTATTCAAATGATCACTGATCATATCCGCCTCCACTTCATCTTTGGTAAATAGGAGCTTGAAGGCATCCATTGGCTCTCCCATGCGAGAGGCGGCGTTGATTCTGGGGGAAAGGGTGAATCCAATATCATCCTCAGTTACATCACGCTGATTTACTCTAAGCTTACGCCAGAGCTTTCTAAGTCCTGGGCGGGGAGATTTCCGCAAGACCTTGAGCCCATAATGAGCGAACACTCTATTCTCACCTGTGAGTGGCACCATGTCGGAGAGAGTAGCAATACCAACTAGATCTAAGAACCACTTTTCCTGTCCTTCTTTCAAACCAAATCGATTTTTGAGGAGAATAGCTTGAATGAGCTTGAAGACTACACCCGAACCACAAAGAATTTTTTCGGGATACTGACAACCTGCCTGCTTTGGATTGAGGATTGCATATGCATAGGGTGTAGTACCATTTGGCTCATGATGATCAGTGATGATTACATCAATTCCGTGTTCATTTGCTCGACTGATTTGATCAACATCTACTATTCCACAATCAACCGTAATCATTAAGTCCACTTCTCCTTTACCAAATCCGTCCACCGCGTCTAAATGAAGCCCGTACCCTTCATCATGTCGATGTGGAATGTAGTTTGTGACATTTCTATATCCAATTTTTTCAAAAAATTCTCTAAGTAGCACTCCTCCAGGAATACCGTCCGCATCATAATCACTGTATATCAGTATTTTTTCTTTTCTTTCAAGCGCTTCTATAATTCTTTCCACCGCCTTGCCCATATCTTTCATAAGATATGGATCATGGAGATGACCAATGTAATCCAGGCCAAAAAAATGCTGCGCTTTTATTGCCGTATCAATGCCCCTGTGAAAGAGAAGTTTTTGTACAAATGGGTGGTATGTGGCTAGTTCACTCGCTGAATCTGTTGATATCTCGGGTCGTAGACGGTACTCTTTTGCGATCATGGGAATCATTGTATCATGTGCATATATGCAAGATTCAAACTGCATTTTCTGTAAGATTGCGAACAAAGAAGTACCAGCTTATATAGTCTATGAAGACGAAGAGTTTATGGCCTTTTTAGACATTCACCCTCAAAGTCCAGGACATACGCAAATAATCCCCAAGACTCACTATAGATGGGTGTGGGACGTACCAAATACTGGAAAATATTTTGAAATTGCAACTAAGATAGCTCAGGCCCAGAGGAAAGCTTTTGGGACAGACTGGGTCTTATCAAGGATAATTGGAGACGAGGTTCCTCACGCTCACATCTGGGTATTTCCTACCAATGAAGTCGAGGGAGACAAGGCCGACCTGAAAGAAAACGCGGAGAAAGTTAGAAAAAATCTATAGGTCTACAATCCAAAGCTATTATTTAATGCCTCAATTCCAGGCAGAGTTTCGTTAGCCAAAAAATCTAACATTGCTCCGCCTCCAGTTGAAACGAAGGTAAATTCATCATTCAAATCTAGTTTGGCTATTGAAGCTACAGTATGTCCACCTCCCACTATGGAAGTATTGGAGGCCTCTGCAATACATTTTGCCAGTGTCTCTGTTCCATCTATAAATCCAGCTTCATAATTACCAAGCGGACCGTTCCACAGCACAAAGCGTGATTTCTTGACTATAGAACAGAGAGTATTGAGTGACTGCGGACCCACATCTACTGCCACATCTCCATCCCTCACCTCATCAATTTGTTTTATACTGACCTCATCGCCCTTTTTCACCACGACATCCGTCGGTAGAATTAACTTTGAATTCAGAAACTCCTTCACATCAACCTCCTTTGAGGACACAACAGAATGTCCCACATCCAAACCCTTAGCTTTTAGAAGATCATTTGCCAATGCGCCGCCAACAAACACCTGATCGGCTATTGAAAAGAATTTTTTTAAGATTGGGATTTTTGTCTCAAATTTTGTGCCACCTAAAACTAATAGAAAAGGGTGTTCTGGATTGAAGGCCCTTGAAATTTCTTTTATCTCCTCTTCAAGAAAAATTCCGGCAAAACTGGGTAAAAACTTAGGCACAGAAACAATAGAAGCATGCCTTCGGTGAGAAACCGCAAATGCCTCATTTACAAAGAAATCAGCAAATGAAGCCAAATGTTTAGCGAAATCAATGTTGTCGTCTTTCTCGCCATCGTAAAAACGCAGATTCTCCAGTAGGACAAGCGACTTTTCGTGAAATGCTTGCTTGAGATCTATCGGGATGTTTGGGTAATAATCATTAACAAACAAAACATCATAAAACTCCCTAAGGTACTTTGCAACAGGCACCAAGCTTGCTTGTTCTCTCTCCCCATCCATATGACTGGCCAATATAATGTTCGCCCCTTTCTCTCTTAAGTAATCTATAGTTGGAAATACTCTTTTAATACGAAAATCATCAGCCACTTTTCCATTCTCAATAGGTACATTAAAATCAACACGTAAAAAGACAATCTTTCCATTCAAATCAGAAATTTCTCGGATTGATTTCATCCTCGTGCGTCAACCGCCTTTATAATCTCTCCAAAACCTTTTATATCTAGACTGGCATGCCCCACAAGAAATCCTGACACATTGCCATTCTGAATGAGCTCCAGAGCATTCTTCGCTTCGACAGAACCACCATAGATAATCTGCACTTTGTGAGCCAAGTCTCTTCCGCACATGCCTGAAAGAATTTTTCTTATAAAGATTGTCATTTCATGGAGCTTGTGAGAATTCACCGCTTCGTCAGAACTCTTTCCAATCGCCCAGACAGGCTCATATGCAATAACCACTTTTGCAAGACTTTCTCTCCCAATTCCCGCCAGCGATTTTCTAATTTGATCTTCTACCATGCGCAGATACGCGCCGTGATTATCCCTTTCCAGCTCGCCAATGCAGAGCACGGGAATGAGTGACTGCTTGAGGACGGACTTTATTTTTTTAGAGATTATCTCATCTGTCTCTCCGAGAAATCTTCTTTCAGAATGGCCCACAATCACATATGTAACGTTGAGGTTGGCAAGCTGAACTGCGCTAATCTCCCCAGTGAAAGCTCCCTTGTCAGCCCATGCCACATTCTGCGCGCCCAAAAGGACCTTCTTTGATGGCTTACAAAATGCCAAATACACGGAGGGAGGAGCTATCACCACTGAAGCTCGTGCGACTGTGCTGGCTTTTTTCTTTGTTGCCTGAAAAAGCGCCCTTGCCTCTTTTAGAGTTGCGGGATTCATTTTCCAGTTGGCAATAATTAGTCTTTTGGCCATATCCTCAGGTCGTGAAGTGTAAATTCAGAATATTCGATATTATATCACCCTTTGAAACTTGGACTTCAAAGCTATCTCACTTCCTCCCAAGAGAGAATCTCATATTGGTCAGACGTAAGAGGAAAAGAAGGAGGGGGTCCATAAAGAAGATTGGCATCATAGATAATATTGCGGGTTGTATAGCCATTACCGTCCGTGTAAGCAAACCCATATCTGATCGCTGTTGCAATCATGCCATAGAGGGTAATCGAGCTTCTGCTGTGATATGGAGAGCATCTATTCTGCCCTCCTCCAGGCGGACGGTAATAGAATCTTCCAACTCTTCCATTTTGCGCGACTAGAGCTGCGTCGATCCGCAAATCTGTATCTGATACCATGCCTACATGAACGTGACCCTGAGAGATTAGAGCTACAACATCAGTTCCGTCATAATTTGTATAAAGCAAATCATTATTAACAACTACATTTGGTCGGTTTGAAGGATTGTCTGGAAATCGCCCTGAAGCGATCGTGACACGCGTGGAATTAACCGAGCCTTCCACCCACACATTGTCTTCAACAAAAATTAGACCATTTGCGGGGATAGAGTAGTTTGCCAAGAAAGTTTTATTGCCAATACTCCACGTTCCCCATCCCGTCTGGCCGGCATAATTCGTGCAATAAGAAGGAGGGCTCGACTGGGAAGTTACTCTGTATAGGTCAAAGGTATCGTCTGTCTTCAATATTATTTGATACCCTTGGTATCCTGACGGAGCAAAGTAGCGTCCTGCTGCTTGGGCATCCGCCTTTATCTGCGCCAAATCGTTTGTCATTCCAACAAAATCTTCGGCCGGGACCGATAATTGCCTGCCAGTTTCAAACACGTCAGAGCGAGTGGCAAGCGTATTTGGCGGAGCCTCCAGAGGACGGAAGGAGCTATTTGTCCCAGAACTTGGCGGAATATTGACGTGAGTATGCACTCCGAATTCCACCGCTCCACTGTGATCAGGGTCGTCATACGATCCAAGCGCGCTTGTAACAGAATTGTGCGCCAGACCATCAAATCTAATACCGTAATTTGAATGGATGGGCCCAAAAACTTCTGTCCCTTCTCCAAATCTCATATTGTCATTTGCCACAACAGCATATTTCGCCAATGATGGTATGGCCATTTCCACTCTGAGCTTTCTTTGCACATTTGAGTTTGCTGGCAGACCTGTGGATTCAATAATTACTTTTGTTGAGCCGACAATAGGCGGGGTTATAGAGAGACTGTATTGACCTGCAACATTACCCTCTTTATCTAATGCATCATGCACATAAGGTCCTGGGATACCTGTCCCATCTTGATAGTCTGTAGAAGCATGGGCCAAATGCCACCTATAGTAGTCAATTCCGGCCTCTGCCAGCTGGATAGCTTTTTCTCGTTCAACGGATTGCCTTGAAGCTTTGATGTTTACGCCAGCCCAACCCAGAAGCGCTCCTATGACAAAGACGGCAATAGTGGAGAAAACGATAACTTGAACTAGTACTTGTCCTTTTTGTAAATTTTTCGTTGTCACTGGTTTGATTTTAGATTCCGCAACATCCCTTGAGAAGTGATTGTAATCGCTCCTGGCGGACGATTTGCATCTTTGTCAACTATAACTGTAATTCTTACCAAACGCACAGACAGCACATTCACAGGTTGTGAAAGTGGAGTGGTGGTACCGGTGTAATTTTCATCAAAATACTCAAAAATTGGCGTGGAAGTTCCGTTTATAATATTTCTTATCATTACCTCGACGTTTTCATTGGCACTATTATAAACAAGTGGATTGCCAGAAGGTTTCAACACGCCTCTGCGTAATTCATTGCCTACAGTGAAATACCTGATCCTCTCTTTATAACTATCAGAGTCAATGTTGCTGTAAATAGTGAGAGTGGAAGTTCCCGCTTGGGCCAAAGGGAATGCGCCGAGGCTTGATGGAGATACCTCTCGAAGCTCTGAAATTACTGTGCGCAGTATTTTTCTTCCTTCAAGTTGGGCGCTTAGATTGTTTTGAACTCCAGTATTGATGGAGAAGAGGTCTGTTTGGAAATTAGCTATAGCAAACCCAATCGCGACCATAATGCCGACAGATATCAGAACCTCAACTAAAGTGAAACCTCTATGATTTTGTGGAAGTTCGTCGTTTATCATGGAGCCAAGATTACTTCCTGTTGTTGCCAATTGGAAGAAACATTAACAGGGACAATCTGTGTTGCGTACCCTGCTTTTGACAGAGTAAGTGTGTATGAACCTGAAGCCAGTCCGCTAAATATTACTTGTCCGGGCAGGATGCATGAAGATGTGAAAGTAAAGGAAACATCGGCAATATTGGGCGAAAAAGTGGTGCTGGCAGTGTTCAGAAACACCTTGTATCTAAGATACCTATCTCCGTTATGAACATTACTGATGTTCTGATTGGACACATCATAGAATGATCCGCCTGTACCATCTGGACCAAGATAAGACCAAGTTGTCGTAGCGTCATTTGTCGGAGCAGTAGACACTTGAAAAAGCACATTATCGCTCCCTGTCTCTACAGGCTGAGCGGTAGGGACCCAAACAAGCGAGTTCCAATTTGAAGTTGTGCCAGTGTCAAAAGTGGAAGAAGTAAGTGTTCCGCTCACTGCATACTGACCGAAAGTGTTCGCAAGCTTTATCTCTCCGGCAGGGTTGCTTGTGCCTATATTTCCATCTGAAGTGAGATACTGTGTTTCGTTTACAAAATTGTTCTGTCCTCCACCCCCTGACCAATCACTTTGCCCCAAGAAACCTAAACCCGTAGTCAAGGTTTCATCAATGCCATTTCCAGACAAATTTACCTGCACTCCCGAGAGTGGCAAGCTTGTTGCACTGTCTTTGACTGTAACCAGAAGGTGTTTTGGATTGGCTACAGTAAGAATGAGATCTATATTTTGAACAGCTCCCGGTAAAATTGAAACCGGCAAAAGAGGATTCACTCCCGCTAAGTAGTGGGTTGTGCTGTTTAGAGCAAGGTTATAAGTGTCCCATTCAAGATTGGAAACCGTCTTCTGACCCGACGAATCTGTGGTAAATGTTTGGTCAAATTTGTAAACATCTGGATTAGTTCCGATGAGCTTACTTCCCACCATATCAAACGAAATCGATGGGACAACTGAACAATTATCAGTAATAGTTGAAACGCGCGCGGTGCTTATCTGGTCAATTACAAATGAAATCTGAGTTACCTGCTGAAGAGCCACGGTTGCGTGCGGTTTTGAAGGGTTGGGATTCTCTAGAGTCGCATCCTCCGTCATATCTGTCGTATAACCTGTCTTGCTTATGGTGATTTTATACGCATTCGCTCCTGGCGGAGCATCAACAATCTGGAGCATTCCATTGTTATCTGTAACGTCATCAATAGTAATTGTCGTAGTAGCTTGACTGTTAACTATATGAACATTCGCTCCGGAAACCGGCTCTCCATTGCCATTAAAAACTCTGACAAAAAGAGCTCCATTCGTTGAGGCGGTTTCCAAGTTTTTGGGAGCAACTCTCCCTACCACAGAAAACTCTGGAAAATTCTTGCAATTTGGACAAGAAAGAGACAGTTCAACAAGTTTATAATCTGCCGGAGAAAGATCGTTGGGAGCCCCTCCAATAGTTCCGTCAAACGGATCATCAATGTTGCGAATGGTCCTCGTAAGTTCAAAAGTGCCGTTGTCCCTCACAAATGTCTCACTTTGAGCTAATACTCCTGAAGGCAATCCTCCGGAGATGCCCACTTGGGAGTAAGAGAGATTCCTAATGAGTTCAAACTGTTCATTGACAAGATCAGTTGCAGTAACTTTCACTCTTGCCGCCGAGACCAGTGAGATAAGACTGGTGTAGCTCTGATAGACAGATACCGCAATCAGGGCAAACACCGCCGAACCTATAATAAGTTCTACCAGAGAGAACCCTCCGTGTTTATCTAAATGAGTGCGTGCTTTAAGCATTTTGCGTACTTTAAACAAAAGTATGATTTGAAAAGGAACCTGCTATATCGCATCCACAAGCGAATACGTCGGCGCGAGCATTGCAATCGCAAAGAACCCAACAGCAATACCCATAATGACCATGAGAAACGGTTCAATAAGCGTGGACATGTCTTTTGTTTTTTGGTCCACCTCATCCTCATAAAAAGTGGCTACCCCCAAGAGCATATCCGCCATCTTGCCTGTCTCCTCTCCCACGCTCATCATCTCACCCACGAATATTGGATAGAGCTTTTCATTCTGAATGAATATTTCTGAAATTGGATCTCCCTTTTGTATGCTTGCCTGCGCTTTCTTGAGAACCTCCCTATACAAACTATTTTGCATAACTTCCTCAGTCACTCCAAGCGCAAGCACAACATCCACACCAGAAGTGAGAAGTGACGACAGCGTACGCGCCGTACGCGCCGCATTTATTTCCTTAACAATTGTCCCTATTAAGGGGAAGTGTATTGCCACGTGGTCAAAGAATACTTTTCCAGGCTTGCTTCGTCCGAGAGCCACAAAGCCAGATATGATGGCCAACATTCCAACAATAGTAAGTAGGTAGTGGGCCCTCAAAAAATCCGACATCCCAATAATAATTCTTGTCACAAATGGCAATTCAATATTGAGTCCTTTAAACGTCGTCGTGAGGGTAGGAACCATGTAAATTAGCATTAAAATGCCGATCGCTACCATAATGCAGACAATCACGGCTGGATACATAAGGGCGCCTCTCACCTTCTTCGTCAACGTATAGGCCTTTTCCATTTGGAGCGATACTACTTTTAGCGACCCAGCCAGGTTTCCACTTTCTTCACCAGCTTTGACCATTGACACAAAGAGGGTGGAGAAGGTGTCAGGTTTCTTTCTCATTGAATCGGAAAGAGAGAGACCCTTGCTGATGTCGTCATTGAGTTCGTCAAGAACCATCTTCAATTTTTTATTCTTCGTCTGCTTCTCCATAACAGCCAAGGCTCTTGTTACAGAAAGACCAGCCTCAATCATAGCCGCGAGATTCCGAGCGAATATGATTTTCTCGTGCGCCTTAACCTTGCTCATGGAGGTGTTGAGCTTAGTTAAGGCGGTTACGATCCGCGAACGGACTTCGTTTACATAAATAATTTTGCTCCCGTCTTCTTTTATTTTCTTGTAAACGGCAAACCTATCTGGAGCGTCAAGCGTACCATCATAGGCATTACCGTCTTTATTTATTGCTTTGTACTTAAAAAGCGCCATTTTATTCTGCTGACGAAACTACACGCAGTACCTCTTCTACTGTCGTTATGCCTTGCACCGCCTTGAATACCCCATCTTCAAGCATTGTAAGCATTCCCTCTTTCTTGGCTTGCTCCTCAATAACCTCTGTGGGCACTCCTTTCATAATCAAATCCTTTATTGAATTGGTTACTCGCAATACTTCATGGATGCCGACCCTGCTCTTGTATCCATCCTCACTGTCTGGACTAGGTTTTGGTCGATACATTACCATATCATCCCACTTAGCATTCTTATCCACTATCTTTTCGTCTTTAAGCGACTTCATCACTCTCTCTAAATCAACTATTTTTTCCAGCTGTCCTATTTCCTCCTTGGTGAGAGTGTACTTTTCCTTTGTGTCAGCAAGACGCCTAATGAGTCTCTGCGCTATAATCACGGAGATTGTGGATGTCAGAAGAAATGGTTCAATTTTCATATCCAAAAGTCGAGCAATAGTGCCTGCCGCAGAGTTGGTGTGCAAAGTTGAGAGCACCAAATGGCCTGTGAGGGCCGCGTTTATTGCAAGCGAAGCAGTCTCGGTATCTCGAATTTCTCCCACCATAATCACATCTGGATCTTGTCGCACAAGCGTACGGAGTCCTGTGGCAAAGGTGAATCCGATTTCTGGTTTTACTTGAGTTTGATTTATTCTCTTCATCTGATATTCAATCGGATCCTCAATGGTGGAGATGTTTATGTCGGGAGTATTTAGAATATCTAACATCGTATAAAGAGTTGTCGTCTTTCCTGAGCCAGTAGGACCGGTTGTTAGGATCATCCCTGTTGAAAGCTTTGTTGCGCGATGCAATATCTCAAGTCCGTCTCCGTGAAAACCAAGCACCTCCAAAGTAAAGCCGGAGACATTATCACGCAATAGCCTCATAACAGTTTTTTCTCCGTAATAGACGGGCAAAGTTGACACACGAAAAGAAACTTTTTCATTGTTCATGTCAATTTTGAAGCGTCCATCTTGAGGAATGCGTTTTTCATCCAATTTTAAATTAGCAAGCACTTTAATACGCGCTGTAATGCCTCCGGCAACATTTTTTGGCAACACCATTGCGTCATGGAGGAGCCCGTCAATACGGTAACGAACCAAAACTTGCGTTTCCATCGGCTCAATATGAATATCTGATGCGTCTTGTATGATTGCGTGTTTTAAAAGAGTATCCACTATCCGAACGACAGGAACGTCTTCGGCCAGCTTTTTCAAATCGTCCTCAGAAACCTCTTCATCTCCTGTCTTATCGGATATTGCTTTGAGCGTGTTGGCCTCTTTCTGAATAATATCTCCGAACTCCGCCTTAAGACTCTTTTGATAAGAGAGTAGCGCGCTCTTGACTGACTCCGTGTCGGTAAGTCGAGGCAGAATTTTAAATCCCGTCTTTTTGCGTATGAAATCAATTGCCGCTAAATCCTCAGTATCAAGCATCGCCACTTCCAAACTATCCTTACCCTTACGAAAGGCGACAATATTATGATTGCGGGCAATAGGTTCAGGGATGAGGGAAAGTATTTCAAAATCTACATGCTGACCCTTCAAATCCACAAAAGGAATACCGAGGATATAGGCTTGCATTCGGCGCAAATCATCTTCCGTAATTGAGCCCTTCTTAACTAAAATTTTACCGATGGAAATGCCGGATTCTGTTGATTCTTTTTCAGCTTTTGCAAAATCAGCTCGAGACACGAGCCCCGAGTCAAGTATAAATTCTTTAAGTTGCTTTTCTTCAATGTGCATTTACCCCGTCAAGTAATTTGTAAAGAACCTTGGATGGACTTGCCTATTATGATATTAACGCTAACTTTCTATTATAACTCGGCTACCGTTACTTGATGGGGTGTCCCCGTCAAATATTAGATAATGAATCATGAACGAAAACGATAATACTATTATACACTGCATTCAAAAGAAAAATTTCCTGCAAAGGGAATTTTTTGTTAACACCACCGGCTTTAGCCGGTACCTTTTGGTTAAAATCCGAACCTACTTTGACGAACATCCAGACGAGGACTGAACCGCTCCGCCACCACTCGCTCCGCTGTTTTTTCTTGTCGAAATTCGGGACGGAAATTATCTTTAATTAATACTAACCTATTTTGGGTTATCCTGCAATAGGTTATAGGATGTAATATATATGAGTAAATCAATTTATTTAAATGAGTATCAAAAAGTTATAAAAAAACTTCAAGAAGCAAGGGCTGAAGCAGGTTTAACACAGACGGATGTGGCTATAAAGCTTAAGAAACCACAATCCTATATTTCCAAAATTGAAAGAAACGAGAGGCGTATTGATGTTGCCGAGCTTTCAATTTTGGCAAAAATTTATAAAAAGTCTTTAGATTTTTTTATAAAATAACTTTATGAAGAAACATATAATCATTGCAACTTATGACGGAATTGGAACTCACTACAGTGGAGTTGGTACTATTGCTAAAAATTTAATATTTGCTTTATCTACACTTTCAGAAAAATATGATTTTAGAGTGAGTGTTGCTTATATAAATGTCGATAAATCATCAAAAATTTTTAACAAAGAATGTTTTCAGGAAAGTTTGAGTTTGGTCAATAAAACAGGAGGCCAAATAATCCCTTTATGCAACACAACAAAAGGAGAAAGTGAGTGGGATATGTGGCGTAGTTTTGAGGAGTGGGATTTTACTTGTGTTTCCTTGGTTACCTCCTTAAATACAATCTTAGATGATGATGAAGAAAATATTTTAATACTAAACGACACCCCATTTTTAATGTTTGCCAAATTCAAAGACCTCGTATTCAAGAAAAACTTGAAATGTTTTTATTTTCCTTTGAGTACGGGGTTAAATCATGCCTTTGGTAGAGACGCTTGGAGAAATAAACGCATTCGAATTGAAAAGGATTGTTTCGCACTTATTGAAAATGACCCTGATTCAAAAGTGATATCACTTGGAAAAAGTTTTGCAAAAAGTATGCACAATGACTACAGTTTAGATTTTAATCAAAATGATTACCTGCAAAATGGATTGTGTTTCGATAAATATTATAACTACTTAAATAAAAAATTTGATAATAGTGATTTAGAAAAATATAGTATTCATATCCCAGATGATAAAAAGATAATTTTTGCATGGGGAAGGTGTTCAATTGCCAAGGGATTCAGAGAGCTTGCCAGTGCATGGGCCAAGGCGCATGAATCTTTGCCGAACCACTACTTGATTCTGCAAATGCCAAATAATTCTGGCGAGCCAGATTATTTTACAGTAATCAAAGAAATTTTAAAAGATATACCAAGATCAATTATTATCAATGATTTCAATCCAGATATCTGGGAGACAGTTTTAAGAACAGATAGTACCGAAGTCGTATGTATCCCATCTCTAATGGATCCATTTCCACATACGTCGATAGAGGCAAAGCTTTTCTCAAAAGGAATGAATTTTATTACTTTAATTAGTAATGTGGACGGAGCAGTAGACGCATTTGATGAAAATGAATCTATTTATATTGACCCGAGAGATACGGCTGTTTTTGCAAACAAAATTATTGAAGCTGTAAATATGGAAACGTACAAAAGAAAAGAGATAATTAACAGAAATGTTCAATCAATTGAGAAGTTTAATTTCCCAAAAATATTTGAGAATTTCATTATAAATAATAGCTTTACTAAATAATTTATATGATATTCAGATGGACATTATGGGGTGAAAATAAGAATCTGGATATGCTTAAATACAGCATAGATTCTTTCGTTGCTTGTTTTGGGAAAGATCATCGATATATTCTCTATACAGATAATGTGAAAGAAATTGACATTAGTTTTATTGGAGATCTTGAAATATATAATTTTAATGAAAGTGAGAATAATA
>Ga0209541_10013143_pt1 | contig 12699 bp, 10 predicted proteins | sample RifCSPlowO2_01_FD_184027 | JGI IMG/M metagenome (GOLD analysis project Ga0209541, IMG submission 184027) | Groundwater microbial communities from Rifle, Colorado - Rifle CSP2_plank lowO2_0.1 (SPAdes) (version 2) | ecosystem: Environmental > Aquatic > Deep subsurface > Groundwater | place...
TAGCTCTGTTCCAAATGAGGTTCTTCAGGCTTTCCAGTTTCTTTAGCGCCTTTGCTCCTCTTAACAGCTACTATTACTCCTAAAACAATTAAGATTACTAATAGCAATATGAATAAGCCTTCTAAAACAGTCTTAGCGTCAACACTAGTTTTATTTTCTTCTTCAACTATATTTGAACTAATGCTTACATCTTTAATTATATCAGTTCCAGAATTTACTCTTAAATTAAATGAATGTGTTCCAGGAGTTGCAGCTTCATTGGCGCTTACATAAACATAAGACTCTGCAGTTCCATCCTTGGCTACTGTAATAACAGCAGGGTCAACCCTTGAAGTTCCAAAATCTACTCCGTCAACAGATAAAGTAAATGTTTTAGCTTCTTGCCCAAGATTAGCAAACAATACCTTGTAAACAGCGCCCTTGCCTTGCTCTACATCCTTAATTGAGCTGTCAACTGTAATAACAGTAGCAACCTTTAAAGTAGGTGTAGTTTCAGTTACCTTTTCAGGTTCTTTAGCTTTTACAGATATTATAAAAGTTTCACTCTCAACATCATGGCCTCTGTTATATTCTACATCAACCTTAACATCATAAATTCCTGTTTTAGCATCTTTTGGAATTACTAAATATAAATCACTTACACTGCCAGAATCTTCCTCGTCTTCATTGTCTTCTGAATTATCAGAATCTTCATTAGCAGCTAACTCATCTATGTAGCCTCTGGTGCTGATTCCTAAAGCAGGTATGCTTATTGTAACCTTAATGTTTTCTTCCTTTCTGTCACCCATATTCTCCACCCTTACAGTAGAAAATAATGGCTGGCCAGCTTCTAAAGTGCTAGTAGGATTAAATATTACATCTCTAACCCTCAACAAATGCCTAGCTTCTTGAACCCTTAAGGTATAAACACTTTCAATAGTGTTAATATCATCATAAACCTGTACATGTAAAGTGTAGTCTTTAGAAGCATCTATATCTTCAGGCATTTCTAATTTTAAAGTTTTCTTGTAAGTAACATTTTCTTCAATCTCAAAAATATCAGATATAGCTTCCACATCACCATATTCATAACCGCCGATCCATGCTTTTACCCTTACATCATCAACACTGTCGCCGGTAATATTTGAATTTCCAGTTAAAAACACTTCAACATCAATTATATTACCCCTTTCAGCATAAACAGCCTGAGTATTAGCAATATTAATATCATCAACCTCTACATTATCTACAATATAGTCAGCGGCACTGACAGCAACCAAACTAATCAAAAAAACCAATGCAAATGTTAATATCTTATTCATTTTTTAATTCCCCCCTTCGAATACCAATATTGTTATCATTTAGTAGTCGATAAGTTATATATAAACTTTTTGGTAGTAGTTAAAATTTAACTTAACCAGTACTGTTCCTCCTTTAAAGCCCTTATAGCAATAACTATTCCTACTAAAGTTAATAAAACTAATAAGGATAAAATTACCATAATAGCATTGTCATTCTTCCTTATATTATTTACTGTATCAACAGCAGTTGCATAGCCTGAAACAAGAATATTTTTTAATTCAGATTGTGCATTTACATTGACATATTTTACATCCTCTCCATTTTTATTATGTGCAACTATTTTTATTATATAATCCTTAACTTCAAATTCCTTAGGTAAAGTTAAATCTAAATTAATATATTCACTGTCGCCTTTCCTGACTAAATAATTATTATATTGGCCATGTACCAATAAGTCAGAGATATAAACATCAAAATCTATATTCTCATCTGTGTCTCCATCATTTCTTACTTTTAATAATAAAGTTACCTTATTTCCAGGCTTGAAATCTCCCTTAACTAACACAGAGCTTATGAAAAAATCATGCTCAATATTTGCATCTTCAATAGTGCCGCCTGCGCCAGAAACCTGATTTACAATTACAGCTAAAGTATCTGTATCAGTTAATCCATTATTATCTGTTACTGTTAAAGTTACAGTATATGTACCGGCACTTGTATATGTATGGTTTACATTCATGCCAGTTGCAGTAGTATTATCTCCAAAATCCCAAGCATAGCTTACAATACTCCCATCAACATCAGTGCTTCCTGAACCTGAAAAATTAACTTGAGTATTTACATTAACAGTCTGGTCACTGCCTGCATTTGCATTTGGTGCTTCCTGCTCGCTTAAATCACCAGCAGCAACACATCCTAAATCATTAGGATAGTCTGTTAACCCGTCTGAATCATTGTCTACGCCATCAGCACAAGCTGGTGGAATAATAGGATCAGTCTCATCATTATCTCCTGGATTTGCACAGCCAGGATCATTTAAATCAGTTAAGCCATCTAAATCATTATCTACCCCGTCTGAACATGCAGTTTGCTGCACAACATTTATTGTTATCGTATCTGTTCCGGTATTTCCATCAGAATCAACACCAGTCAATGTAATTACATGCAGGCCTAAACTTAAACTATTAATTGTAATTGTATTGCCAGTTCCGTATATAGTTGCGCCTTCGCTCCAGGTTAAGCTTGTTCCGGGTAAAATTCCATCTTCAACATCAGTCCCCTGACCAGTTAAATTCAAGCTATTTCCCAAATTTAAAGTATAAGGATCAACATTAGGAATAGTGATTACAACAGTAGGCACACTGCCGGCAGTAATAGTCAAAATAAATGTATCTGTAGTGCAGGCATTAGCCATTCCAGAATCATCACATACAGTAATATCAATATTAAATACGCCAGCTTGTGCAGGCGTAAATGAAATCAGTCCAGTATTAGGATCTATATTAAACAAAGCAGTATTGTCTGAAAAAGTTAATATGTCACCAATATCAGGGTCAGAAGCATCAATATCATAAGTAAATAATTGATTTATTTGCCCTGTTTGATTTTGTAAAGGAGGATTAAAAAACGGTGGATTATTTACAGGGCCTGAAACAACTGTTATTGTAGCTGAATCAACATCAACGCCATTATCATCATCTGTAACCTGTAAATTTACAATAAAAATTCCTAAAGCATTGCAGTTAAATACAGCTTGCTGCCCATTGTTCTCAAAAATATTATCATTATCCAAATCCCATGCATAAGTTAAAAAATCAGCAGGAACATCCACGCCGATGCCATTCAAATTTAAGCTTCCGCCTAAAGAGCACATGTAGGGCCCACCAGCATCAGCAGCAGGGTCAACATTATTTTCATTAATATTCCAGGTATTCTCAACGAAACTATTTCCGTCACTTACCCTAACCCTTAATGTATGAACAGAAGGGCCATCTAAAGCATCATAATTATAATTTGGGCTTCCAGTTAGTACAATATTGTTATCCAAATACCATGTATAAAATAAAGTTCCTGTATCAACATCACTGGCACTAACTGAAAATACCTGATTAGTTCCTTCATCCAAAGTTACGTTTAAATTATTAGGTGTAAATGAAATTATTGCAGGTGCATCATCTACAGCATTAACTAAAATATTTACAGTATCAGTCTCGGTTGTAGTTCCATCAGTAACCTGTATTGTTAAATCCTCATTTCCATTCCAGTTTAAAGCAGAGGTAATAGTCATTACATGCGTTACAGGATCAATCACGGCATTCAAATTAAAATTTATAGATGTTATAGTAAAAGTCAAAGGATTATTATCCACATTAACAATATAATTATCCAGGTCAACAACAATAGGAACATCTTCATTGGTTACTAATTGATTAGGCAGATCAAAACTAAAAGCATCATAAACAGGATTCACAGTCACCAATGCATCATCAGAATCACTTCCGCCATTCCCATCACTAGCTGTAAAAGTTAAATTTATCTGGCCATTCCAGTTTAAAGCAGGAACTAAAGTAGCAATTCCATTATTTATAGTAACAGAAAAATTTGAATTAGTCCCGGAAACAGTCCATGTTATGCTGTCCCCATCAGGATCATCAACATAATTATTTAGATTTATAGTAGTAGTTGTATCTTCATCCATTACAACATCAGGAATGTCATAAACAATAGGAACCCTGTTAATAATATTAACAGTAGCAGACCCAATGAAAAAACTTCCAGTCGGGCTTGGTATCCAGGCATCGCATCTTACTAAATCCCCTACATCAGTGTAGGTATTCCCTAAAATTAATCCATTCTTGACAAATATATTATTAATAAACCAATTAAAATTAATTCCAGCAGTGCCTCCATCAACATCGCAAGATAAATCATCATTAGTGTTTGGGTTTGTTGGTATAATATTGACTGTAGCTGCAAATACCAGCGGTACAATCAACAGCATTAATATTAATAGTTTTAATCTCATTTTATTACCTTATAGTTATATTGACAACTTAAAAGTGGTATAAACTTATATATAAATCTTGCTATTTGTAACCATTTAATAAAAGTAACATACATATACACTCTAGAATATAAAAATGGGGACGTGGGGATTTGGACCCCAATCCAGCGGTATAGCCTATGTGAAGTCATAGCTTTTCAGCTCATCGCTCCAACATAACTGGAGCCGCTTATACTAGCCAGGATGTACCCATCATTAAAATGGTTTATACTACGTCCCCTTAAGAATTTATCAAAATTATATATATTTAAATCATTCTATTGAATAAGTAGACATAAAATCTTTTATTTTATCAACTTCTTCTGGAGCAACAACGAAAACAAATTCTTGCATCCAACTGCAATACTTAACCTGCATCCTTATAGACTTATTTAAATTATCATACTCTCTTATATTATAAACAAAGTTTTTTCCATGTCTAACTTCTCTATATCTAGAAGTACTTACTTTTTCAGGTCCCACTAATGCTTCAAGCTCATCAAACAAAGGTAAAAAAAATTTAACAATTCCATGGCGAAAACCATCTGGTTTTACAAAAGATTTTTCCATAATAAATTTAAACACTCGTTTGTGATTTTCCTCCAATATGCTTTTTAATATGGAAATAATATTTAAATCATTCTATTTAGAATAAACAGGAGTAAATTTTATAGAACAGCCATTGTTTAAATTACCTAAAACAACCAGCTCTAAAGATACTAAACTCTTCTGTAAACCTGTAAAATGGATTATATTTAAAATTTCATAAACAAATTATGTATAAAGATTTATATTCTACTTCACTAATTTTATAGCTTCGATAATTTCTTCAGTAGAAATAGCGCATCCTCTTAATCTCAATCCCCATAATAAAGCATCTATTAATTCTTTCTTTTCAGCCTTAAAATCTTTAAACAACCCCCTCTCCAAAGCAATCATAATTAGCTCGCTGCTCCTGATTATAGTAATGCTGTCAAGCTGTTTCTTGAAATCATCTAATGCTTTACTATCAATTATTATATTAGTATGTAATTTCTTCTCTAAAATTTCTTTTAAAACATCCACATCCTCTATAACCAGCCTCATAGTTCTTTCATCAACAACATAAGCGCTTGCATTTAATTTCATAGCCAAAGCAATAGCCTCTATCTCACCCTTCTGCAAAATATTTATTTTTCCGCCAGGGGATTTCACCTTCAAATTCTCCTTGGAACTGAATATGTTATTGCCCAGAAACATTAATTTATTAGTGTCAATCTTTTCTCCGACTTTTAAAACACCTTCTTGTATAAGCCTGTAAATCATTATAGCTTCCCACTTATATTTTTTAGATTTAATAGGTGTATCAACAATCTCCTTTTTAACAGAATTAGGGATATAAAATTCTCCCTTAAATATTTCTTTCAGAGGCTTCAGAGTCCAAAGCAGATCATTCATTGCTAAACTAATTATTGAGCTCGAATCAAATATTAAAGATTTCATCTGAACAAACCCCTTGCATTTTCTAATCTTAGCTTCATGCTTTTTATTCTGGGTGTAACATCTGCTATTCCTGTCTTCCCGATATATTCCATTAACTCAAAGGTATTCACGCCTAACAGCTCAGCAACCTTGCCTATAGACAAACCATGCTCATATAATCTGGAAGCTTTATTTATCTTAGCACTGCCAATAACTTCCTTAATATAATCCTTCAGCCTCTTATCTAGTTTATCAACACCTTTTAATAATTTACTTATAACATTATCATAGCCCTTGTCATCATTATGCTCTAATTTATCAATTGCTAAACTCAAGCTATTTTTTACATTATCATCAAAGAAATACCATTTTTCATATTTCTGGTAATCAGTTCTTTCATAAATTTTAAACAATGAATAAATCAATACAGAAAATGTAATAGAATGCTCATCCTGCATTATACTGGAGCTATGCATAGTCCTGTTGCTTATATCTTTCAAGGCATTAGTATCATTCTCTTTTAACGCCTTTATAGACTCTTTCAAAGCTCCAAGAATTATTTCCCTTACTTTTTTATCCATTTCACCTCTAATCTTTAGTGTAATTTGATTATTTATATAGTTTTTTATTAAAAAAGAAGTTCATATATATTTTGAAACAACATTCAAATATTCTTCAGCCATAGTTTTTTGGCTAGGTTTAAAATGTATATAAAAACGACCACGATCAAGATATCTATGAAATGAGCACCTTCCAGAGAAACCCTTACCTTCTAACTTGACTTCTGACTCCATATACGTCTGTTCCTTTTTTAAAGAACCCAATACATAGTGTTCATTAAATTCATCAGAAGCTTTTGCTTCTAATTTCATATCCTTTGCTGCTTTAATTAATATTTCTACTAAATCATTACTTTGTAATATTTTCCCTAACTCTACTTTTTTAACAGTTGTAAATTCAAAAGGTTGAAAAAACTTTTTTATTCTGTTGAAAACCATAATTATAATACTAACTACACCTATTTAAATTTTATTGTTATTAAGTATATATTGCATTATATTTATAAATACCCTGCTTAAACTATAACTATGAACATTTCCTTTCCATACGAGAAAAAAAGAGAATTCCAAGACAAGTTAATAGAAGATATAGAATATTCAGTAAAAAACAAGCAAAATATATTAATTCACGCACCTACAGGATCAGGAAAGACAGTAGCCTCTTTATTTCCGGCATTAGACCATGCAATAAAAAACAAGCTAACAATATTCTTTTTAACCTCAAAACACACGCAGCACAGAATAGCAATAGATACATTAAAATCAATAAAAGAAAAATCAAAAATCCAGATAAATGTAATTGACTTGATAGGAAAAAGGCATATGTGCTTACAGCCAGGAATTGAAACATTATCAAGCTCAGAATTCTCAGAATATTGCAAAGATATGGTAGAAAAAGATAATTGTAATTTCTATCAAAATATGAAATCTAAAAATAAATTAAGCCTGGAAACAGAGCACGCAATCAAAGAAATATCTTCTGGCATAAAAGATGTGGAAGATGTAAAAAAGATATGTGAAAGCTATAAATTATGCCCTTATGAAACAACCTGTATTCTGGGTCAGGAAGCGCAAGTAATAATATGTGATTACAATCATCTTCTAAATGCAACAATAAGAGATAACTTATTATCAAAAATCCACAAGCATCTTGATAAAAGCATAGTAATAATGGATGAAGCGCATAACCTGCCAGATAGGATAAGAAATATTCTCACTGCACAAATCTCTTTAATGTCTTTAGAATTTGCAATCAAAGAAACATCTCCATTAAATAAGGAGCTCTCAGAGAAATTAAAGCAGATTAGAAAAGTTTTGGAAAAATTCGCTCAGGAAATGCCTATAGAAGAATCTGAAACACTGATAAAAAAAGAAGATTTCATTAAATATGTTTCTGAAATAGGATATTATGAAGAATTAAAAGAAGAACTCAAAGTAATTTCAGAGGTTGTATTGGAGGAAAGAAAAAAGTCATACGCACTTCCAATAGCAAACTTCTTGGAATCGTGGCTTGGACCTGATAAATCATTTGCAAGAATTTTAACAAAAGGATTTACAAAAAAAGGCCATTCAAACATTACCTTGACATACCGTTGCTTAGATCCTTCTTTATTATTAAAGCCGTTATCAGAAAAGGTTCACTCTTTAATCTTGATGTCTGGCACATTGCAGCCTTTAGAAATGTATAAAGATTTATTTAATATAAATTGTATTACAAAAGAATATAAAAGTTCATTCCCAGCACAAAATAAATTAAGTTTAATAGTCCCGGACACAACAACAAAATTCACAGCAAGAAATAAATTGATGTATGCAGAAATAGCCAAACATTGTTCATCTATTGTTAACACAGTCCCGGGAAATTCAATAATATTCTTCCCAAGCTACGAAATAAAAGACAGCATAAATGAAATATTCCAAAACCTATGTGAAAAAACTACATTAACAGAAATAAAAAATCTGACAAAAGAGGAAAAATCGCAGATACTTGAAAAATTCAAATCATACAAAAATGTGGGTTCAGTATTATTGGCTGTATCGTCTGGAAATTTTGGGGAAAGCATTGACTTGCTAGGCGATTTGCTAAAATGTGTGATTATAGTAGGGTTGCCGTTGCAGCAGCCAAATCTAGAAATAAAGGAATTAATAAAATACTATGATTTAAAATTCCAAAAAGGCTGGGACTACGGCTATACAATGCCAGCTTTAATAAAAACATTCCAGAATGCAGGCCGTTGCATACGTTCAGAAACTGACCGTGGCATTATAGTATACTTAGATGTAAGATATACATGGAATAATTATTTCAAATGCTTCCCTAAAGATGAAAATATTATAATAACTAAAGAGCCTTTGGATAAAATTAAAGAATTTTTCATTTAGAATTAGGTTTGTATATTTGGTTTACTTCAATTTTATGTCCTTTATAATAAAACGAAATATTCAATATAATATTAAGACCTTCAGTTTCATAAGATGTTTTGACATTCTTTGCTGATTTTGGCAGTTTAAATGAATATATTTTAGCTCCATTTTCAGGATAAATATTTATATGATACTTTTTAAATAAAATCCCATTCATTGTTTGAACAATTTGGTAGCCTAATTTTCCTTCACCAAATAATTCTACGCCTCCTTCTATTTCTTTAATTATGGATTCCAATCTTTTTTCACCGCTATTTAAATAAACACCTTGAACAGAATTTAATTTCAAAACTTTCTCTCTTAAATAGTTAAGATTTCTATCTGAAGGCAAAATTTTTCTAGCCATCTAATGCCTTAATAATCAAAGATTATAAACTTTTATTAATTATAATATATATATTAAAACATATAGAAAAATTATTAAAATAGTACTACACCATATAAATTATGATTATATTTGAACGTAATTTAACTAGTAATCAAATAGATATTCTAGAGGCTGTTAAAGTGCATACTTCACATCATGATTACCATTTTGGAAGATGTAGTGTCATTAGTCTTGAAAATTTAATTAAAGCACTTACCCCTCCAGAAAATGATGATGAAGATTATTATATTTATGAATACAAAACACTTAGAAATAAAGCATTAATTATGTTATATGAAGTTAAAAACTTTTTAAAAAGTGAAAATTTATCTAAATTATTAGAAACAGTTAAAAATGTTGATGAACAAAAAAGAGAGGATAATTTTGGAAGTTGTAGCACAAGGTATTCTAAATTATATCATACTGTTAACTTAGCTAAATCTATAGAAAAAAGAAAAAATTTAAAAGAGGACGAATTACATGAATTTATAAAAAATTGGTTTAAACCTAACTATACAATACTTAAAACCCATTCCGGTTTAGACTGGTCAGATTCAAAATTTGAAAGGATTGTACAAGAACTCTATGGTATTATTTCTATTGAAAAATACAAACATTATTACGACGATATATTTATACCAAAACATTTGTACAATTCTAAAGTAGAATCTGCTTTAAAAGACGAAAAACATAGATTTATAATAACTATAAAAGACGATTTACACATTGATATATTAAATTTTATTTATACAAAAACTAAAAGTCTTAAATCTGAGTATGGAGCATCATTTAGAGTAGAATTTTCAAGACCAGAAATATGTAAACATTTAGATATGATATCGATGTTAAAACAAAGTAAATTCAGAAAATTGATGAAACCTTTAGAAGGAATAGTTGGAAGAATTGAAAGAAAAAAAGAATATTCTAAACCAACATGGTTCCTGTCTTTAAAACATCAAAATATTCTTGATGAAATTGTCAGATATAAGAATGAAGGATATCAATAAACACTTAAAATAAGGAAAGATCATATAGAAATCTTTTTAAATAACCCTAAATAAAAAATAACTATGTTTAAAGACAAACTAGAGGCATTTTACAATAAGTACTACAAAGTATTAATGCTAATACCGATAATTCTCTTAGTTATAAGTTTTATAATCGTTGGCTCTAGATTTGCATCAACAGGGGAATTATTCAACAGAGATGTAACATTAAAAGGCGGAATTACCATGACAATATACACAGACCAGGAAATAAGCACAGAACTGCTGCAAAATAAAATCCCGGTAGATTCCATAGTTAAAAAGCTTACAGACTTCTCGACAGGAAAACAAGTTGGAGTCATAGTAGAAGCTTCAGATATAAAAGAAGAGGAATTAAAGCCAATCCTTCAAAAGGAATTAAACATAGAATTAACAAATGAGAATTACAGCATAGAAGAAACAGGGTCTTCATTAGGAGCATCATTTTATACTGAATTAATATGGGCAGTAATATTTGCATTTATCTTAATGGCAATTGCAATTTTTATATTATTCAGGACATTTACTCCAAGCATAGCAGTTGTGTTTTCAGCGTTAATAGATATTATGGTTCCGTTGGCAATAATAAATATTTTTAACATAAAAGTATCCTCAGCAGGAATAGTCGCATTCCTATTATTAATAGGTTATTCAGTAGACACGGATATTCTGTTAACAACAAGAAGCATAAAAAGAACTAATGGAAGATTATTTGACAGAATGTATGCATCAATGAAAACAGGCCTGACAATGACCTTCTGTGCTATCGCCGTTATGATTACCGGATTGGTAATATCAAACACTCCGATAATAAAAGAAATGTTTTTCATAATCTTACTGGGATTGATAACAGATATATTTTCAACATATCTTACAAATGCAGGTATATTAACAATGTATTGTAAAAAGAAAAATATAACATGAACATTAAAAAACTATTCAAGGACTGGAGAATTATAATATTAATATTCTTCTTGCTGGTATCTTTTGTAGCAATAAACCACCAGTTCTCAGTGCAAGGATTAGAAATAAAATCTATAGGATTGAATACCCCTGCAAAAATAGCAGGGCTGCAATCCCCTTCTTCAGATATACAGCCGACAAAACGTGAAATATTATTCTCTGTAAATAACAAAGAAGTAAATTCTGTTATAGAATATAATAAAATAGTGTCAAATTTAGAGCCGAATTCTACAGTAAGAATAAAAACAAACAAAAATGAATATATCTTTTTGAAATCATCTGATGATATAGGAATTACAGTGGGGGAAAGATCAACCTCAAATCTGAGAAAAGGGCTGGATTTGCAGGGGGGTACAAGGGTATTATTAAAGCCGTTAACTGAAGTAACAGACCAGGAAATTAAAGATATAATAGACACAATGGAAAACAGATTAAATGTCTATGGTTTATCAGATTTAAAAATAAGGTCAGCAACAGATTTCTTAAATAATAAATATATAGTAGTTGAAATAGCAGGCGCAACAAAAGAGGAAGTCAAGGAATTAATAGGATCGCAAGGTAAATTTGAAGCAAAAATTGGTGATGAAGTAATCTTTGAGGGCGGAAAAAAAGATATTACATTTGTCTGCAGAAATGATGGAACATGCTCAGGAGTCCAGTCATGTGATAAAGCCCAAGAAGGTTATTCATGCCGTTTTGAATTTGTTATTACATTAAGCGGAGAAGCAGCTAAAAAACAAGCTCAAGCTACTTCAAATCTGGAGATAAATACATCAGAATCAGGGCGTTATCTGAGCAAAACTTTAGATTTATATCTTGATGGCGTGCAGGTAGACAGCTTGCAGATTGGTTCAGACTTGAAAGGGCAAGAAGCAACAAGAATTGCAATCTCAGGTCCTGGAAGTGGAATAACGCAGCAAGATGCTTTAAAAGATGCAATCCATAATATGAATAAATTACAAACTATTTTAATTACAGGAAGTTTACCGACAAAACTGGAAATAATAAAATTAGATTCAATCTCGCCATTATTAGGAAAATCAATAATAAGCAATATTCTTCTTATAGGCATAATAGCAATACTGGCTGTTGCATTGATTATCTTCATAAGGTATAGGACATTGAAGGTATCAATACCGATTATAATTACCTTGTTAAGTGAAATTTATATCATAATGGGATTTGCAGCTTTGTTCAAGTACAATCTTGATTTGGCAGCAATAGCAGGTTTGATAGCAGCAGTTGGTACAGGCGTAGACGACCAGATTGTAATTGCAGATGAAATTTTAACAGAAGGAGAATCATCCTCAAACTGGAAAGACAGGATAAAAAAAGCATTCTTTATAATATTTGGCGCATACCTAACAACAGTCGCAGCTATGATTCCATTATTAAAAGCAGGCGCAGGATTATTAACAGGGTTTGCAATAGTAACAATAGCAGGCGTAACAATAGGAGTTCTTATTACAAGGCCGGCATTCGCTTCCATCATTAAAATTTTGCTGGAAGAATAAAAATTTAAATTATTGTTTATCCTTATGGTATAAGTCTAAGAAAATAATTTTATTTTCCTCT
>Ga0209541_10013144_pt1 | contig 12699 bp, 12 predicted proteins | sample RifCSPlowO2_01_FD_184027 | JGI IMG/M metagenome (GOLD analysis project Ga0209541, IMG submission 184027) | Groundwater microbial communities from Rifle, Colorado - Rifle CSP2_plank lowO2_0.1 (SPAdes) (version 2) | ecosystem: Environmental > Aquatic > Deep subsurface > Groundwater | place...
AACCATCTCCTTCCATGTCTTTGGCGTCATTGAAAATGTATGATCAGGACCAACACGATCATTGTTATCTGTAAAATGTTTTTCCACAACCCGCGCGCCCAACGCAACAGCTCCCAACACGGTCGCATGACCTAACGTATGATCTGATAGACCAAGAATTGTTTGTGGAAATAACTTTATATATGTTTTTAACACATTCAGATTTATATACTTAAAATTCTCCAACGATGCGGTATAGTTTGTGTTACATTGCATTAGTACAATCTTATTCGTTCTTTTTAATAATACGTTCATGGCTCGTTTTACATCTTCCAATGAAGAAGCTCCTGTTGCAATAATTACTGGTTTTTCTTTTTTTGCTATATAATCTATAATCTCCATCCATGTAATATCTCCTGAACCTATCTTATACATATTCACGTATGGATTAACATGATCAACAGAATTAAAATCATAGGGACTCGTAAAATATTCTACGCCAGCTTTTTGACATGTTTCTTTAAGTATTGGGGTCCAATCAGTTTTAATACTTGCATCTTGATAAACTTCATATATTGATTTCTTCCATTGAGCTTGATGTGATAGTTTATTTTTCATCTTCTCAAATCCAATTTGACTGACTATTTTATGAGCTTCAAAGTTTTGAAATTTTGCCGCATCTACACCAGACTCAGCACAAAGATATATTAATTCTTTCGCTCGATTTAGATTGCCATCATGATTTGAAGCAATATCAGCAATAAAATAGGTTGGATAATTTACCCCAATTATTTTTTTTCCTACCTTAAAATTTTTCATACTAATTATGCCGAAAAATGACCAACTAATAATTGTATTGTATCTGGTACATCTGGTAATTTTCTTTGAGAAAGTGATTCGTATAAAGAAATATCAAGAGATTGATCATGTGATCTTGAAACATTAGATTTCATATCATTCAATTGACCTTTCTTCATTAAAGAATTGTCAAGATTTAATTTTTTACATAATCTAAAACCAAAGTCATATTTTGATGTCAGTTCACTTCCTGCAATATGTAATATATTCGGCATCAAAGTTTTATCCTGATTTTCTATCAACCACTCAAGTTCGCTGGCAAAATGCCATATAGTAATAGGTGTAAATAAAACATCTTCAAATAGTGTAATTTCTTTCTTTTTTTTTAATGAATAGACTATCCATTCAACAAAAGATTGTTTTTGACAATTGAGATTTTTTCCGACAATCGTTGTCCTTATTATCAGTCCGTTTTTGGTTTTCGCCTGAAGGTATTTTTCACCAAGCTCTTTGGATTTTCCGTACACTGTTGATGGATTTGTTGATATTCTCTCAGTTGCTAAATGAAAATTTACTGGTAAAACCGCATCTGTTGATAAAAAAATAAGTTTTGCATTAGGAAAAACATCATTCAATTTTCTTACAGATTCACCATTGATAAGCATTGCCTCTTTCTTATTTTTCTCACAATAATCCATATTGGTCAAGGCGGCACAATGAATTATTATATCAGGGTTAGTCCAATGAGATAGTTGTCTATATGTTTTCTCTTGAAGATCGAATTGTTTAAATGCGTAGGATGAATTGGGAGAAAAAAAAGATTTTCCTGTGGCAAAAATATCGTATTTCTTGGACGTTGACCATAGTAAAGCTAAATACGCACCCAACATACCAGAAGCGCCAGTAATTAATATTTTTTTCTTCATTTTTAATTTTATAATTGCTCAAGAATGGCAAGTAATTGTTTTTTATTTAACCACTGATTGTTAGTATTACTTGTGTAAAAAGCATCTTTCATCTTTTTCCCACTTTTCCATAAGGGATTTTTTGGTTCCCTAAAAATACTCATTGAACGAATGACATATTTGTCAATAAATTCATATGTATATTTTGCTTCATCTTCTGAAATTAACACTTCATGCAATTTCTCACCCGGCCTAATTCCAATAGTTTTGATAACGCATTCAGGAGCTATTACTTTTGCTAAAGCAACTATTTTCATGCTTGGAATTTTAGGCACGAACACTTCTCCGCCACTCATTTCATTTATACAGTTTATGACAAACCGCACCCCTTGTTCAAGGGTAATCCAAAATCGTGTCATTGCTTTATCAGTAATAGAAACTACTCCTTTTTTTTTCTGATATTTAAAAAGAGGAACAACACTACCACGACTTCCCACCACATTCCCATATCGGACACAACTGAGTTTTACTCCATCACTACTTGAATAATTATTTCCTTGAATAAATAGTTTTTCTGCGACCAATTTGGTTGCACCATACAAGTTAATAGGATTAACTGCTTTATCAGTACTTAACACAATAACTTTTTTTACTCCTCTATCAATAACAGCATTAATAATATTTTCTGCTCCTCGTATATTTGTTTCAACTGCCTCAATAGGATTATATTCACATGCAAGAACTTGCTTCAGCGCTGCCGCATGAACTACCACATCAATATTTACCATTGCTCTATAAAGTCTGTTCTTATCTCTTACATCTCCAATAAAAAAGCGCAATCGAGGATCATTGAAATCATGCATTGTTCGCATTTCCTCTTGCTTAAGTTCATCTCTACTATAAACCACCAATCGTTTTATAGCATATTCATTAAGCACTGTCCTAATAAATTTTTTTCCGAAAGAACCAGTCCCGCCTGTTATTAATAGCGTTTTTCCATCTAAGTAATGATGAACTTTTTTTGTTGCAATCATAGGTCAAATTTTTTTTTTGGACAACTTTATTTTTACTTTTTGTAAATATTTATCAATCTTAATCGCAGTTTCATCCAAGGATAAAGATTGGGATAAATAATACCTATACAAATCTTTTATTCCTTTTCTGTATGACGTAAAGTGAAAATCTTGCTCTTCACAAAGATGTTTATTATTTGCTGTATACTGAAAATTATAACTGTCATTTTCAATTGATATTTTTGATTTATAAGTAGAAATAGTATTGATAATAAGTACGATCTCCTTAAGAGTTATAGATTGGATAGGAGTAATATTATAGACAGAATAACGAGCAGGTGAACGAAGAAAAAAATCCATAATAGGAATAAAATCTTCAATATATAAATAGTCAAAAATAACATTTTGTTTTATTTTAATCGGCATTTTTAAAATATTTTTAACAATTACGTTCGAAATAAATTTATAACGATAATCCTCATATTTTCCATAAATGCCAAAAAGTCTGAGTGTTACTATTTTTTTCTCGTGGCGAGCAAGCTGACTACAAATATATTTCGCCAATCCATATTTGTCAGCGGGAATATAATAACCAAAATTAGACTCTTTAATTTTTATTAGATCTCGTGTTTTCCCATATTCTGCTCCTGAACCCAGATGTATCATTTTTTTTACATGGGAAAGACAACGGGCAAGATTCAAAAACATACGAAGCGTTGTCTCAATAACATTTTCGCCCCCCTGTATAGCAGAATGGATGATGATATCAATTTTATTTTTTTTTATGTAATTTTCAACTTTTTCTCTATCAAGAAGGTCAAGTTCTTTTCTATTTGGAACAAAAAATGTATATTTATTTTTTAAACCTTCATATAGATTTCTTCCAATAAATCCAGTACCGCCTGTTAATAATATTTTCATAACTTTTTGGTTTTTAATTTTTGACTTTTCATTTTATCAAACATATGCATATTTTCCCATAATTCTTTTCTTGGAAGAAATGGGTACATATCCTCAAGAGGACGAGATTCAAAAGTCCCATCTTTCCGTCTGAAAGATGTGGATTTTGGCTCTCTATGGTGATCTGGTGATACCGTCAGTTCACAAAGAACTGGTCCCTCTCTATTTAATACTTTTTTTATAAAAGTAAGGATTTGTTTGTTATTGGAAATTTTTTCATAGGAAAAATCATACGCTTGCGCAATCTTTTTAAAATGTGGGTTTCCAACACCAGACCCTATGTCTGATCCGACAAATCGTTTATTAAAATACGTAGTCTGTGTTGTTCTAATTGATTCATATCCTTGATTATTAATAATGAAAATTTTTATAGGAAGTTTATAATCTTTGATTGTTTGTAACTCCTGTATATTAAATTGAATACTCCCATCTCCTGTAACTAAAATAGTCCTTTTATAACCATGTGCCACACATGCTCCAATTGATGCAGGGACACAATATCCCATCGCTCCAAGATTCGCATTAGTAAAAACTCGCTGTCCTTTTTTTACTTTATACGCCTGAAATAAACATACCGCATCTAAAGAATTTCCTGTGAGTATAATATCTTCAGAAGAAGTTACATCAGAAAGTATATCAAAAAATACGTATACGTTAACAGTGCTCTTGTCTTTAAAAAATGACGGTATCACTGAAGGATATTTTTTTTTCCAATGATTACACGCCTCGTACCATTTATTTGATGAATGAAAAGAAATTCCCTTGGTTTGCTGAAGAAATTCATGCACAAAATCTTTTGCATCAGCGAGAATTGGAACATCTATTTTAAAAGTTGGTTTGGTTAATTCTCCCTTGTCAATATTTATCACGACTTTTTTTGCTTTAGGAGCAAAATTTTTGAAATCAAAACCAATAGCAGCTATAGATAATCCTGCTCCCACGCTTAACAACAAATCAGAATTTTGTAGAGCAAAATTCCCTCTGCGTTGACCTACTGGACCAAATGTACCTATTAGTAAAGGATGATTTTCTTCTATAAGATCCATTCCGTTGTAATGAACAAGAATTGGGGCATTTACTTTTTTTATAAATGCATCTATCAAATCAATCGCCTTTGAAAGGCGAATACCATACCCAAGTATTAAAACTGGTCTTTGAGCTTTTTGTAATAACTGAATAGTGCTATTAACTGATTTTTTTATTGCTGTTGCATTATCGATTACTCTGTCAGGAAAATAAGGGATAAGATTGGTATCATCAATCCTCATCGCTTGAATATCAAGCGGAATATCAATCCAAACAGGACCAGGTCTTCCAGTCGTTGCAATAAAATAGGCTTTTTCTAATTCGTAATTAATTCTGGAAGGATCTTTTATTGTTGTTGTATATTTCGTAATGGGACGTACCATATCAATTATGTTTAATTCTTGAGGTCCAAGTTGTCGCAATTGAGAATAATCTGCTATTATCTGTGTTCTTACTTGACCAGATATAATCATCATTGGAATTGAATCTGTCCATGCACCTGCTACTCCAGTCATAGCATTCGTACCTCCAGGGCCTGTAGTAACTAAACATACTCCTAAATGATTTGTAATTCTTCCGTATGCTTCTGCCCCGATTGCCGACGCTTGTTCATGGTGATTAGATATATATCGTATTTTCTTATTTCTTCCAACAGAATCGCAAAGATGCATTATCCCTCCTCCGGAAACTAAAAAAATATCACGAATTCCTTTTTTTACCAAAAAATCAATCACATAATCGGATAGCTTTATCATAAGAATTTATTGTAGAACAGCTCTGCTATACATTACTAATTTATATTCTAAACCATATTATACCACTGATATATTTTCCGTATTGTTTTATTTAAATTATATTCCTGCTTCCATGTAATTGCTTTTCTCAACTTGTTACAATCAAGCGATTGATAAGGGATTTCGTTTTTTGCGATATTTAAAATGTGATATTTCAATTTTTTATTCAGGATTTTTTCTATTAATTGGATAAGCTCAATCACTGAAAGCGTTTCATCCGATCCAAAATTAAATGCTTCTCCTCGTGTTTTTTGAATATTTTTAGCAAGTAATATATACCCTGACACTACGTCTTTGACATAGAGATAATCTCGTATATACTTTCCATTACTCCTTATCTCCAAAATTTCATTATCTATCAAAGACTTCATACTACATGGAATGATTCGTGAAAAATTCAAATCGCCTTCGCCATAAATATTGCCAAAACGGGTTGTCACGACGGGAACGCTATAGGTTTTATAATACGAATAAGCGATAAGATCGGCGCTTGATTTTGACACTTCATACGGATGATCTCCTTTCAAAGCATCTTCTTCTGTATATTGTTTTTTTCCATGTTTTCCATACGCTTTATCTGATGAGGCGACAATCACGGCTTTTACTTTGGGAAAAAGTCGTGCGCTTTCCAAAACATTGATAGTGCCCAAAATATTGGAATATAATGTCCGTTTTGGATTATGATAAGCAACGTCAACTAATGGTTGCGCCGCAAGATGAAAAATATAATCAATATTAAACTTAGTTACGATATCAAACACCTTTTCATAATCACATACATCACAATTCACCATTGTTGTTTTTCTGTCAAGTTTTTGAGTAAAAAAATAGGAAAGGGGATTGAGCGTTTGAAAAGTAGTAATGATATTAACCTTTTGCTTTATTAATTCCTCAACAAGATGCGATCCCACAAACCCCGTTCCACCAGTAACCAAAACGTTTTTTCCTTTCATCTGATACTTTTAATTTTTAACTTTTGACTTTTGATTTAATTCATTTCCATATCTTCCACTTTGCATTACCAGATTTCCACATTTTATTGAGGTCTTCTACTTCCTTATACGTATCCATGCAAAACCAAAATCCATTATGGCGAAAAAGAGAAAGTTGGTTCTCCTGAGCAAGTTTAATAAGTGCGGGATGTTCAGTCTCTCCCTCATGAAGATACTGAAATATCCGTTTATCAAATACCATATATCCACCATTCACCCATTCACCCAATACGGGTTTTTCAACAAAGTTTTTTACCCGATGATCTGCAGACACTTTCACCAAACCGAATTTAGAACGTGGATGAACTCCTGTGATAGTTCCGATAGTCTTTTGTTTTTTATGAAAATGAACTAATTCAGTTATGTTTAAATCAGTTACTCCATCTCCATACGTAACCATAAAATATTTATCTTTTTCTGGAATATATTTTTGACAACGAAGAATGCGATCTCCTGGTTCAGTATCAACTCCTGTATCAATAAAGGTGATTTTGAATCCATCAACCTCATTTCTTTCTTCAAGGTAAAATTTCGTATGATGAGTGCGAGTATTTAAGGTAAAATCAGAAGTAAATGCTTTTTGATTAAGGAAAAAATCTTTTATATAATCTGCCTTATATCCAAGTGCAAGAATAAATTCGTTATACCCAAACGACGCATAAATTTTCATGATATGCCATACTACTGGTTTTCTTCCAATATACACCATTGGTTTTGGTTTGAATTCAGTCTCCTCTTTAAGTCGCGTACCAGTGCCGCCGCAGAGGATAATCACTTTCATATATGTCAAGTATTATAACCATGCTGATCTTATTTTGCAAGAAAGGTTATTTTTTATCGTATAATACCTTCTATGAAAATTGATCTGTGATTCCCGTCTATAATGAAAGTTTATTCATAGACGCATTCCTAAAGAGGTATTTTTATTTCTCTTTCTTCAATGGAAACTCTGCAAGAATTTTACGACAAGTGCAAAAATTACCTAATTGACAAAGATAGATTGTATCAACGGTAAATTTAATAGGCGACTGATCTGTCTGTAATTTACCTTCGGGTCCTGCTCCAAGCGTGATATGGGGATTGAAGTTTGCCTTACTATGATGAGTATTAAACGCACCAACATAATTGTATACAGCCTGCACTATCTCTCCATTTGACTCAGGAAGAAAAAATCTCGTCTCTGGTTTTTCAACTGAAACCAAAGCGTTATTGTCAACCAAAGACTCATGCAACTTTTGCAGTAATACATCTTTTTTGATGGTCAATCCATAAAAATAATGACTTTCAAAGGGTTTTGTCCCTCTTGAGATATTTTCAATAGTAATTGATAATGGTTCAACTCGAGACGCGGTTTGTTGTATGACCTGTTGTGCTGTAATCAAACTATCAATGTAACCCATTGATAAACTAATATGAGGTAAATAATCGTTTGGATTAAGAACAATAGGAGAACTTTCTCTTAGTTGTTCGCTTAAAGAAATAGCAAATTGACTCACTTCTCGTGGAGGAAGAATAACCACATCAACCGCCATGATTTCTGTTTCTTTTCGTTCTTTCATAAGGTTTTCTACATTCATATAAAAATGTACACAAACTTTTAATTTCTTTTGATCAAAAGTGTTGTACATCCACGCTTAAAAGGCACTTCAAGATCATTGCGTTCTGAATCACCAACAACAAGAATCTTTTCTGGAGCAGGTTGGTATCCAAGTTCATCCTGAATAACTTGAAAAACTTTTTCAAAAAAAGGAATAGTTGGCTTATCATACGGATCCCCAAAAACTGAAGTAGCAAAGGGAAACTTGAACTTTTCAAATCTTTTTTCTTTATATGCACTTGACATATCAGGATCATAATCAAAGGAACAGTCTTCTTTTACTTTCATAATACTATCGCTTCCACTCATCAATATAAGAGGAATAGATTTTTTATGTATCGTATCAACAAATACTTGCGCATCGGGATAAATCGCTTCAGCGTTTCCCACTGCATCCCAATATGCATCTCGTCCGTGCTCAATCAATTCTTTATTGAGAGATACACCTAGTAAATCAGCCGCAATCGCTATCTCTGCTTCACGACTGAAAACTTTTATTCCATACGTGTCTATAAAAGCACTTTGGAGCGCTTGTATTTTTTTTATTAAACTACTGTAAACCATCCTGTGTGACCATACCTCTGTTATCGGTCTACGCTGACCTTCAAGAGTAAGACGAAATAAATGATTAACTTCACTGGAAAAATTCTCGCCAAATATCCGAGCAAGTTCTTTTTGACCGTTTGCATGACCTTCATCAAAAGAAAAGAGAGTATAGTCAACATCAGAAAGCACCACATAAGATTTTTTGACTAATTCATCAACGATCGGATTTTCTTTTGGATCAAGCGAAGAAACAATATGTTTTCTTTCATCTTTTCGTAAATGTTCCATATTGAATTAGTATATCATAACATGACAGTATTTACACTACTAATCAAAACACTTTTCTTTCAAGATGCCCAGACACCATACCTTCAGCTTGTATCAATTGCGGCGATTCAAGTAAATGAAACTTTTCATCAAGTTTCAATTTCCATGCCTCTCCTTTTGCATATACCGCTTTCAGATTAAATTGTAACAATTTGTTTCATCTGTAAGCGGCATAACCCTTCGTACGCTGAAATTGCTTTGCAATTTCAACTACGATGGGTATAATACCACTCATCTCTTATGATACGTACTGGATTTTCACCAAGAATCGTCCCTATCAATGCTCTGGTCGTGTCACCGTGACCAACAACGCCAATTGTTTTACCGCGCGCTTCCTTCAATATCTCATTAAATGTGGTCTCTATACGACTCTTTATCTCTTCCACTGTCTCTTGATCTTCAGAGCGAAGAGGTTGTGAATAGACATTTCCACCAACTTTTTCCAATTCTTCCATAGTCCCTCCCATCCACCCAGGTGCCCATGCATCATGCAATCCTTTCCGTACTCTCACATGCGTTTCACCTAAAATAGTAAAAAGAATTTGTGTAGATTCTATAGCTCGAGTGAACGGACTAGTATAGAGCGCATCAAATCGTACTCCTTCCTTTTTAAGTTTTTGAGCTAAACGGGTAATCTGTTTTTCTCCCTCATGGCTCAAATACCCATCACGTCCATAAATAAGTTTTCTTCCTTTCGAATCATACTTATATTCAACCTCCCCATGACGGATAAGGTATACAATCGTATTCATATTTACTTATATAAAATACTTAAATGTGCTGGTATTATATCATAAAAAAATAAATTAGATTCGCTTTTTATCTGCTATACTCATAGCATGTCATCTTTCAACCCTTCAACCATTGCTATCGCAACTACCACTTCATATCCCCGATGGTATCGCGGAAAACTTCGTAGTATCAAACACACTGATAAAATAAGAGGCGACTTAGCTCTTATATTCGTACAAAAAGCAACTGAAGCAGAATATCAGACTATTGTCGCAGATTGGAAAAGCGCACACACCTTCAGAAAAACACTATCTTCAATAGAAAAAATAATACTTATAAAAAGAAGGTCTTCAAAAAGTGCTCCCTCAAAACGGCAACTCATCAAAAAAGCCAGACGACTCAATAATGTAAAAGTCATCATACTCACCGAACCAGAAAAAGTATCACTCATCACAGATTGTGTAAAACAAATTACATTTCCTATACTTGAAAATAAAGCTGATATTGTAGTTCCTAAGAGAAATGAGACTCTTTTTCGTACACACTATCCCGATTATCAATATGCATCAGAACAAGAAGGAAATGCGCTGTATAATGAAGAACTGCGGTCTCACGGATTGCTTCCCATGAATGCAGATAATTTTGATATGTTTTTTGGTCCCAGAGCATTCGCCAATACAAAAAAAGTCTGTTCTTTATTCATGCGCAGATATACCTTAAAAATGACCAACCTGAAGTTGTTTTTACGCTTTTTTGGCATTGAAGCATATTCTGAAGTACTCTTTTTTCCCATTATTGCCGCACTTCAAAAAAAGATACGTGTAGCAAATATTGAGGTTCCTTTCTCTTATCCACATACACAGAAATTAAACGAAGAAAAAGGATCGCGAGAATTTTTCATATATAAAAGAAAAGTACAAAAATTTGAACTATTGATTGAACTCCTGCATTTTGTCAGTTTTCTTGAAAAAAATCCAGGCAGCAGAATACGAGAAAAACATAATTCAATATAAAAATTACTGACAACGATGTTCTTCTCCTTCTTTATAAAGGACACTGCATAAGTCACATTTGATCCGTTCTTCAAACGATTGACCCTTATGAGAACAAACATCAGCTCCACACGACTTTAGTCCATCATTATACTGAACTTCAGATATAACCGCACCACAACCACCAGTACATACATATAATTTTTGATTCATACAGTATATACAAACAATTTATAACTAAACATCTTATTGTATCATTTCCTTACTATAAATTAACGACCCCATTCTTCACTCACAACTCCACGAAATGTTTTTTTACTTTTCAGCGAATAATTTTTGCTCCGCAAAATAGACTGATAATCAACTCCCCAGATATCCACAGAGTAGGGGATAACTATGATGATTTTACCAGTCACTCGTGCTAACTCACTTATATCATGTACCACAACATCAGATTGATAATATTTTATTGGGTCAGATGATGAAGAAATCATATACACTTTTTTATATTTAACGACGTCTTGTGCAAGACCTCTCCAATCTTCACGGTGCAATCCTTGACTGAAAAGATATATAAAAGTAAGTATACTAAACCCTGAAAATAATATGCTTCTTTGCCATTTTTTGGCCGCTCCATATACGACTAATATACTCATAAACGGAATAAGATACAGAAACCGAAAATAAGAGAGAAGGGGAGTAAAAAATGAAAAAATCAAACCAAAAATTAACGGAACGGTGAAAAAATAGAACAACTTTTTATTCCTCAATCCGCCAATACACACAAAGCTCAATACGATAGTCGTCCACATCCCAGCAATCATATAATAAAGTGGTTTCGGATAAAAACTAATTCTGCCGAATGAAAATTTAAGAGGAATAAGAAATAAGTTCTTGAAACTAACCGTTCCCAAAACAGAGCTCCAATTTGAGACAATCATCAATTGTTTTCGCGCATTCATCCATTGGTAGTAGAGCAGGGGAGAGATAAGGAAAATGAAAAATAAAAGATAAAAAATAAAATATAAAAAATTCTTATATTGTTTTTTATACAATACATAGTATACAGAAGTAAGAATAAAAAATAAAGACCCATAGAATGTATATAATGATAACACTGAAAAAAATGTAAAAAAGAACCACTTATTTTTCAGAAGAAAATAAAAACTAATCATAATGAAAAATGTCGCCATCATATACATACGCGCCTCTTGAGAATAATAAACAATCAGTGGATTAAAAAGGAAAAAGAGAACTGACCAATAGGCAAAACGTTTATTTTTTATCAAAACTCCAATCTTATAGACCGTATATCCTGTCGCAAGAGAGAAAAGAAGCGATGGAAAGCGGAGAGCGATTTCTGAATATCCAAAAAATAAGCTCCATATTTTCAAAAATAAATAATAAAACGGTGGATGAAAATCATGCGGAGAAAAGTTTTTTATGATTCCAAATAAGGTATTATATTTAACGACGTTTGCTGTCACTGCCTCATCAAGCCAAAAGGATTGATTAAGACCTATCAGTCTGATTAAAAATGCCGACAGAAAAATAAAGAGCAGTTTTTTTGAATACTTATTTATCTTGAGCGTATACATCAAATATTTTTTTCAATTTATCTTTTACCGCGCGATCCATATCAACCCTCATAGTATTAGCAAGAGCCAAAGCTCCAAGTACTACATCAGCAAATTCTCTGCCATGCATAGCTTTAGGTGTCAAGAAATGCACTATCTCATGCATAAGAGTTTTCATGTATAGATTAGGATCTTGCAATACTGCACGCTTAATACCAATAGTTACTTCTTTATCCCAACTTTTCTTTCTTATCGTCACCCCTAACGAAGCAGGGACTTCCTTATCCCCACGATACAGTCCATCATAAACTGCAACAGTCACTTCAGGGCCTAACTCGAACCCTAATACGACTCTTTCAATGTCATGACGCATATCTAACAATGCTCGCTCTTCTAACGACAAACTTTCCATGGCAGTCCATCGATACTCTTCTTTCTTACTCTCTTGCTTCACTTCAGGG
>Ga0209541_10013146_pt1 | contig 12697 bp, 10 predicted proteins | sample RifCSPlowO2_01_FD_184027 | JGI IMG/M metagenome (GOLD analysis project Ga0209541, IMG submission 184027) | Groundwater microbial communities from Rifle, Colorado - Rifle CSP2_plank lowO2_0.1 (SPAdes) (version 2) | ecosystem: Environmental > Aquatic > Deep subsurface > Groundwater | place...
AAGCGGCTAAGCTTCCAGTTGCTGCTTGGATAATTCTTCTTCTTGATACTAAACTAAAAGGTTCATAATTTGGCTGATTGTGCATTTTGGATAGGGAATTGGATATGAAATTTAAATGTTTTGTTTTTTGGAAGCTACCAACAATGCCGAAACATATTTAAAAACACGTTAAAACCTCAATCTGCTTTTATGCCCCTGTAGCTTAGCAGGTAGAGCGTACGGCTGTTAATCCAGCAGCTACCGTAAGGTCACCAGTTCGAGTCTGGTCAGGGGCGTTTTGCCTAAGATGGAAGAAGAAAGAAATATGCCACATAAGAAGCACGTATTCGTGTGCGTCAATGAAAGAGATAATGGCAGCTATTGCAAAAATGTAGGCGGCTTTGAAGCTTTCATGGAGCTGAAGAAGTTTGTCAGAGACAGAAACCTTGTCAAGGACATTTGGGTTACAAGGACAGGGTGCATGGGCTTTTGCAATGATGTTGGCTGCACAATAGCAGTATACCCAGAAAATGTATGGTTCCAACAAACAACAAAAGACGACCTGGAAAGGGTAAAAGAATACCTTATTAGTAACATTTAAAAAATCACCAAATGTTTCTGCTGATTAGGGGGCCTGTAGTTCAGCCTGGTTAGAATGCTCGACTGATAGCTTTGCTGGAAATCGAGTGGTCCTCAGTTCAAATCTGAGCAGGCCCATCATTCTTTCGAACAAAGTGAGAGTTATTGGGGGGTTGATAAGGGCAGACTGCCATTATGTGGGAATCTGAGCAGTGTCCACTTGTCTATCTATAGGAAATAACCTTAATTTTCGTATGTTTTAAGATGTCGGAAATCGCAGGATTAATCATAAGTTGTTGCGATTTCTGAGCATGCTCAAAAATCAAAATTTTTGACAGATTGTAAGGTTATTTCCTAATAAGCAAATCACTTTTTACAGGGAACGAAGTTCGATTATTAAAGTGACTTGCTATAATTGTAAGATTCACTTTTATTTTAATATATACAGGTATATTTATGCCTATAGCCTAGTTTGATTTTAGAATAATTTTTGTCACTACCCAAAAAGTTTAAATATTAGTTGTTATTTTGTAATAATTACTAATTTAAAAGAGATGGTCTAATGGTGAGAAAAGAGCTGATTGCTGTATTAATGATTGCTTCTATGTTTTTAATTAGTGCGTGTGATGTGTATAATACATTGTATATAAAGCAGCCCGGGATACGGGGAGAGGTTGTAGAGGTTCCTGAAGTGAACATTACACTAGAAGTCCCTGAAGAAACAATTATGGAAGAGAAAGATGGAACAGAAGAGATAATGGTTGAAGGGATTGGTACAGATGAAGAATTGATTGTGGAAGAAAAGACTGAAACATCAAATGTTATCCTTGTTGGAGAGACAGAAAAAGTAAGTTTGGTGGCAAAAGCAGAAGACCCGGACAATGATAATCTGATTTTTGCTTTCACCAGCCCCCTTGACAGCAATGGTGAGTGGCAAACAACGTATGGTGATGCTGGAGAGTATACCATTACGGTGACAGTAAGCGATGGTACCTTAACCACAAGCAAAGAAGTTTTAATTATCATAAAAAAGAAAGAAGAAGCGCCTGTGCTTAACAGCTTCAGCCCAAGGGAGACCTCAGTAATAGTAGATGAAACTAGCACAATAGGCTTTGAAATCTCTGCATCTGATTCTAACAATGACAAACTTGATTATGAATGGAAGCTTGACGGGGCCAGGATAAGTGATAAAAGCTCTTATGTATACCGCACAACATATGAAGATGCAGGAAGCCACACAGTCAAAGCTATTGTCAAAGATGGCTTATTTGAAACAGAAAGGATATGGGCTGTTACTGTAAATAACAAGAACAGAAAGCCAGTGCTCCAAAGTGTCAATAATATAGAATCAAAAGAAACAGATAAGATAACAATTGAGCTTATAGCAGAAGACCTTGATGGAGGCAGTATAGCTTATAAGGTAGATGATCAAAGATTTGCGCAGGATGGAAATGTATTTATATGGGAAACAACTTATGATGATGCTGGTGAGTATACATTCACTGTAAGCGCCTCTGATGGTGTAGACACAGCAAGCCAACAGGTAAATGTAAAAGTAGAAAATGTGAACAGGCCCCCAGTCATACTCGATATAGTGCAGAAGTAAATCCTTCTTTTGCTTCACAGCCAGAAAATTAAAATTTGCCTTGGATTCGGCAAAGCTTTCATTCCGTTCAAAATTTATGAAAAATAAAAATTCCAACTGCAGCGAGCTGCGGGGTATTTAGCCTTAACTGGGGAAGGCTAAGAATGCCGTTGCGAGCAACGGAGTGTAAGAGCCCAGTTAAGAAATGAAAAAACTGGCGATATTATTAACCTTATTTTTTGTTTTAGTTTATTCCTCTAATTCTTTGAAAGTATTTGAAATCAACGAAACAGAAAAAATAAGCTTAGCGCCGAAGGTTGTGGACCCTGATGCTGATAGTCTTGCCTATACTTTTACAGAGCCCCTAAACAAAGAGGGGGAATGGCAAACTGAGTATGGTAATGCGGGCAGGTATAAATCAATGGTAACTGTGAGTGATGGAAAGAACAAGGTCAGCGAAGAAGTCTCAATAATAGTTCATAAAAGGGAGGAAGTTCCGTCTATAGATGAATTTTGGCCAAAAGAAGATGTTGTTGAAATGAATGAAGGAAAAAGCATTAAATTTGGGGTTGCAGCTTCAGATTTGAATAAAGATCAATTAAGTTATGAATGGGAACTAGATAATAAAGTTGTTTCCAATGAAAAAGAGGTATTGTTTGAGACTGGCTATGAAGATGAAGGAAGCTATGAGATGATAGTTACGGTAAAAGATAGTGCAAGCAGCATAAGCAAAAAATGGGAAATAAATGTGAATGAGGCTGATATTGATTCTTTGTTGGATAGTATCAGTGATATCGCAATAACAGAAACTGAAACAGCAACATTGAATCTGCCTGATTTCAAGGCATATGGCTTAAAATATGAGATATCAGAGCCTTTGGGCAATGGCAACAGGTGGAAAACAGGGTATGAGGATTCTGGAAAGTATAAAGTGACAATAAAAGCAGAAGGAAAAGGGTTTAAAGGAGAGACTGAAGCTTTAGTCACGGTAAAAAATAAAGACAGAAAGCCAGAATTTTTAGAGCTGCGAGATATTTCAGTAAATGAAAATGAGCAGGCAAAAATAGAGTTAAAAATTGCCAATTCTGATAAAGATAAGGTTATATTTTCTGCTGAAGACGTTCCCCTAGGCTCAAATCTGAAAGGCAATACATTTACATGGACTCCAGGATATGATTTTGTGCGCAAAGAGAATAGCCTTGATTATGTCCTAGACAAATTCAGGTTGCTTCGCAAAAGCGCAGATATAAAGTTCATTGCGCAAAGCGGCAGCCTAAAGGATGAGAAAAGCATAAAAATTTCAGTAAATCATGTCAACAGGCCTTTTGCCCTAGAGCAGATAAAAAGTATAGAAGTAAACGAGGGTGAGGATATAGTTATTGAGCCAAAATACAATGATCCTGACCTTGATAAAGTTTCATTTTCCTATTCCGGCTTTATGAATGAAAACAGGAGAACGACAAATTTTGATGATGCCGGAGATTACATTGTAAAGATTGTTGCGTCAGACGGCATTTTTCAAGATGCTGTATTTGTAAAAACAAGAGTGAAGGATGTAAACAGGAAGCCTGAGTTTGATATTGAAGATAATTTTGAAGTTATCGAAGGAGATGAGCTAAGAATAGAGCTGAATGCGAACGATCCAGATAATGATGCTGTCAGCTATTCAGCAAAAGAACTCCCTAAAGGAGCAAAAATAAGGGACAGCCTGTTTGTGTGGAAGCCAGGGTTTGATGCTGTAAACGGGACAAAAAAGGAATTTACTATTGAATTCATCGCAAATGACAGCAAAGATGAAAGCGATGGAAAGAAAGTAAAAATCACTGTGCTGAATAAGAACAAAGGCCCGGAGATGATCAGCTCAAGCAGCAATTTGATTGCAAGCAGAAATGAGCCCGTCTTGTTCGAGATTAACGCAGAAGATATAGATGGAGATGAATTGGCTTATGACTGGGATTTCGGCTTCTTTGACAAATTTAAAGGCACAAATGCGCACCAAAGAGTATTCATAACAACCGGAGAAAAAAAGGTCAAAGTGACTGTAAGCGACGGGCAGGAAAGCGCGGTTAAGGAGTGGAAGGTTAATGTTGTTTAAGCTGATATGGCGGAGCTATTTGAGCTTGAAAGCAAAATTGAAAAGGCGATGAAGAGCGGGTCTGCTTAAGCTAATTCAATATCAGTTTTAAACAACAAATTTATAAGATTCTTAATAATTTCTATTATTTAATGCTGAACAAAAAGATTTCTGCGGAAACTGGCAATGGGGCAATAGATTTAGCCTTGGATACAATTAAGCTAGGCAAGCAGGCACTGGTTTTTGTCAACACCAAAAGAAGCGCGGAAAAGACTGCAGAGGAGATTTCCAAGAAAATAAAGTCTGCCAATAGTGAGCTAGAAAAGCTAAGCAATGATGCATTAAGAGCGTTATCAAGGCCGACAAAGCAATGCGAAAGATTGGCAATGTGCGTAAAGAAAGGCATAGCTTTCCATCATGCAGGATTAGTTGCAAAGCAGCGCAGTCTTATTGAGGATAATTTCAAAAACGGAGCAATAAAAGTGATATCATGCACGCCTTCTCTTGCGTTGGGCATGGATCTTCCGGCTTTTAGGTCCATAATAAAGGATTTGAAAAGGTATGGCTCCAGGGGCTTGGATTACATCCCGGTTCTGGAATATCTACAGATGTCTGGCAGGGCTGGACGCCCAAAATTTGACAATTTTGGAGAATCAATCTGTGTTGCAATAAGCGAAAACGACAAGAAAAAAATTTATGAGAAATATGTGTTGGGTAAGCCAGAAGAAATTTACTCCAAGCTTGCTGTAGAGCCTGTCTTGAGGACTTATCTGCTGAGCCTGATAGCTGCCAATTTTGTCAATACAAAAAATCAGATTATGGATTTTTTCGGCAAGACTTTCTGGGCATACCAGTTTGTTGATATGCCGAAGATGAGCATGATAATAGACAAAATGCTGGATTTGCTGGAAGAATGGGAATTTATACAAAGGCTTGGCAAAGATTTTGTTGAGGCTGATAAAATTGACCAAGGAAGCATAAGCGCAACGAATATGGGGAAAAGGGTAGCTGAGCTATATCTTGACCCATTGACTGCTTATTTTTTTATAAGCTGCCTGAGGAATGCGTCTGACAAAAAAGTGAATGGGTTTTCTTTTCTGCAGATTATAAGCCATACACTAGAGATGAGGCCTTTGCTGAGAGTCTCCATTAGGGAGGAAGAGAAAATGCAGCAGGAATTAATCAGGTTCTACGATTTTTTGCTGGAAGAGGAGCCCAGTATATACGAGCCTGAATATGCAGATTTTGCAAACAGCATTAAGACTGCATTGATGATGCATGAATGGATTGAAGAAAAAGACGAGGAGTACCTGCTGGAAAACTATAACGCAAGGCCCGGGGAAATAAGAGGAAAACTGGAGATTGCCGACTGGCTTCTATATGCAAATTCCGAAATAAGCAGGATACTGCATTACCAGCACCTGAACAAGGAAATTGTAAAGTTAAGGATTAGGCTGAAGCATGGAGTCAAAGAGGAGTTATTGCCGCTTATTAAGCTGCAGGATATTGGGAGGGTAAGAGCAAGAAGGCTGTTTTGGAATAATATCAAGGATATTAGGGATATAAAAAATGCTGATTTGACGAAATTAACCCAGTTATTGGGAAAAAGTGTTGCTTTGAGCGTGAAGAAGCAGGTTGGGGAGGAAATCAAATCTGTCCCTGAAGGAAAAAGGAAAGGCCAGGTTAGTTTGGAAAGATACTGAGGAAATAGGAAAACTTATTTCTAGCAAAGGTTTAAAGAAGAGATTGGCACAATGTGGAGTGAACCCCTAAAAGTAGACAAATAGTTAAGAGACACCAAACATACAAAAAACGAGTGAGGTGTCAAAATGGGTTCACGAAGAAAGTTTACAAAAGAGTTCAAGCAGTCGGTTGTTGAGCAGCTAGATTCTAGTTCTCCGGCTGAGATTTGCAGGGAGCATGATATTCATCTGAATATGCTGCATCGATGGAAGAAAGAGCATGAGTCAGATCCTCATGGAGCTTTCAAGGGCAACGGAAAATTATGGAAGCAAGAAGCAAAGATCGCTCAATATGAGCGATTGATAGGCCAGCTCTATGTTGAGATTGACCTTTTAAAAAAAAGAACAGAGCACTTGAGGCAGTTGAGGGCAGAAGAGCTAAGAATGAAGAGGTATACAAAATGATAGAAGCAACATCTCTCCCAAAAGAAAAGGCTTGCAAAGCCTTCGAGGTTAGCAAACAAAGCTTCTACAAATGGAAAACGCGAGAGCCTCCACCAAACTCCGATAATAAAGCGCTGGAAGTTATGCAACAGATTGCTCTTGAGTTTACAAAATATGGCTATAGGAGGATGGCGAAGGAGCTACATCGCCAGGGCCAGCAAATCAATCATAAGAAAGTATACCGAATAATGAAAGAAAACAATCTTCTTGTCAGAAGAAAGAAATTCAGGCCGATAACGACGCAATCAGGGCATGGTCTGGAAGTTTACCCAAATCTTGCAAAAGATATGGCAGTAACAAAGCTGAATCAGCTTTGGGTTTCAGACATCACATACATATATCTGCCTCTTGGCTTTGCCTATCTTGCAGCAATATTGGACATTTTCAGCAGAAAATGTGTTGGATGGCGCATGGGGATTAACATTGATGCTCAGTTGACGCTCGATGCGCTGAACATGGCAATTGCTTCAAGGCAGCATCTTGGCTTCTCTGAGTTGATTCATCATTCCGATAGAGGTGTGCAATACGCCTCTTATGAATATACGGACAGGCTGAAGCAATTAGGAATTTTAATCAGCATGAGCGGAAAAGGAAATGCGTATGATAACGCATTTGCAGAGAGTTTTATGAAAACTCTCAAAGTAGAGGAGGTGTATATCAAAGAATACAGGACATTTGAAGACGCATATGTCAACATAAAGCATTTTATAGAGTTGGTGTACAATGAGAAGCGGCTGCATTCCAGCATTGGATATGTGCCACCAGCAGAATTTGAATCGGAGGTTTTAAATAAAACCGTCTCTTAACTTACCGTAAACTTAATGGGGTTCACTCCAAGAAAATGCTGGAAATTTCTTGGCAATTTGGTAAATTTTAGCGTTATAGCCTAAATTGGCTTAAAGTGTCAGAAATTTTCCACAAGTTTCAAACTAGTGGCTTGAAGCCAGACTTTTGGCGCATGTGGAAAATTTCTGAGCATGCTCAAAAACCGCTTTTTAGCCTTTTGCTAAGAGCATTCTGCCATTCTATGAATGGCGGTTTTTGACATTTCTTCTTATTTGGCAACTTTTCCCGTAATGCTTCTTAGCATATGCCCTGTTATCTCCAGATCATAGAATTTTTTCAGCTCTAACCTTCCTTTTACCCCTACAATCAATGGGTAAGTTCCAAACTGCCTGCAGAATGTCGTATTGCCATCATAGATTTCTGCATAGCAGTTCTTCAATATTATGCCTGAGGGAGCGATTCTCTGAAGCATCGGGAAGTCGATTTTCTGCCTTATCTCATTTCTCCATTTCCAGTACAATTTCTTTTGCTTTGAGAGATAAACGCTTTTGCTTTTTTCATAAAGCATAGTGCCTTCAAAAATTGCTGCCTGCCTTATATTAATCCTACGAAGCATCAGATCGTCATCATAAATTTTTTTGAGCCAGTTCATGTTTTCCCCATTAGTTTTTTTTGTTTCCCCCAATAGCCCGAAGATTATGTTAATCCCTGGAAGAAATTTTGGCATTCCATCCGGGCCGCGCTCTGCGCCGTATTTGTTTATTATTTTTATGGCTTCATAAGCTATCTTAGGAGTTGAATTTAATGTGTTCTGCTTAATAACTTCCTTATCAAAGCTCTCAACCCCAAAAGCTGCTATGTTGCCGGATGTGCAATATTTGACTATGGCTTTGGTTATATCATGGCTTCTGTCCATAACAACTTTTACAGGATTGACATTGTCTATGTGCAATACAGAGATATCAGGACAATAGTTTCTTGTTTCCTCCAGCAGCTCAATGACTTTTGGATAAGTGTAGAAACAAGTCTGTTTTCCATACCTAAAATAACGAGCCCCTAAATCATAAAAAACCTTGATCTCTTCCAGCACATCATCTTTCTCCCTGAATTCAACTTTGCTTTTGAGCGGCTCTGTGCAGAAAGAGCAATGGCCTATATCGCAGCCCCTGCCGGTCTCTATCTCTATCATCCTCAAGTCCGGAATCTGCCTGAAGATCTCAGCCCCTTTTGCCGCGTAATCCTTTACATTAGCATAATCAAACTTGAATAGTTTTGCATCAATTTTATCAAAGACTGACCCGTCATATTTCTCAAAAAATTTGCCTCCAAAGAGCTGGGTTCCAAAGACTGCTGGGCCAGTAAGTATTTTTTTGCATGGAAGATCTTTGATTAACGGTATAATCTCTTTTATCGTTCCTGGAACTGCGCTTAGATATTTGCCGGGAACGTGGACTCCAAGAACTATGATCAGAGAATTAATCTCTTCAATTATTGTTTTAACATTGTCATAATTGACTGTCAGGTTGTAGGTTGTTATGCCGGTTTTTTCAGATGGCTTTGCATGCTTAATTTTTGAGTCGTTTTTGCGCCATAATCTAAGGTCATCTATTGTAAGATAGTATACCGGCTCATTCAGGTAGCCAGCTATGTACCGGGGATATGTGCCTAAATATGGAGGGACTCCTAATCCAGCTGCCTCATCCGTGTAGCAGTCCAGAATCGCATATTTCATAGCTGCAAGGATAATTAAGGCTATTAAAAAGGTTCTTATTGCCAATAAGATGTATAGAAACATTAATAAATAATCCAGCAATATTTATTAAAATGATAGAAATGAAAAATGATGAAAATAATGATGCTGATGTACATATTTCTGTATCTTCCGATCTGAGGATTTTGCTCAAAAAATACAAAAAATTTCTTTCGAAGAAAGACATTAGAAGCTTGCTTAAGCTTGGCATCGAAAATCCTGAATTGAATTTTGAGGTGGTAATAATAACTTATCTGGAAAAAAAATATGATCTTGTGGAAGACACTTTTGACACTCTTGAATCTAAAGAGCATAATAAGCAATCTTATGATAACATAATTAAGGAACTTGGCCTATCAAGGAAACGATTCTATTTTCTCCTTAATTACATAAGCAGGTTTGTCATAAAGAACAAGCTAGACAACATAATAAAAATAGGCAGGATAAAAAACCTGCCGCATAAAAGAATAGACAAGATACGCTTAAAGGGCCTTTTGAAACATAAGGATATGGAAAGAAGGGTGCTCCTGAATCCTGGGCCTGTCCTTACAACATATGGCGTAAAAAATGCTTTAATACAGCATGATCTATGCCATAGGGACAGTGATTTTGAAAAGCTAATGGAAAGGTTGGACAAGAATTCACTCAAAGTTTTTGATGGTGATAATAATTTCAAAACATTGTTTATATCTGGATCTGGCACTGCGGGACTTGAGGCTGCAATGAGCTCATGCGTTCCTGAGAATAAGACAATATTAATACTATCAAACGGGGCTTTTGGTGAAAGGCTTTATGATATTGCTCAGCTGCACGGAATGGAGATTGTGCTTGTAAAGAAGGAGTGGGGCGAAATTTTTGATACCAAGGAAGTAGAAAGAAAATTGGCATCAAACCGAAAAATAAGCGTTGTAGCGATGAATCACAATGAAACTTCTACAGGCATACTTAACCCAGTACATGAAGTAGGCAAGATGTGCAGGAGGTATAATAAGCTCTTCATAGTAGATGCGATTTCAAGCTTGGGCGCAGAAAAAATCTCTGTAAGGAACGACAATATAGACATATGCATAACAAGCTCCAATAAGTGCCTGCATGGATTTTCTGGGGTAACACTCTTATGCATCAACAATAGAGTCTGGGGTAGAATAAATGACATTAAGCCAAGGAGCTACTACCTTGACCTAAAAAAGTATTATAGATATTCAAAAGAACTTAATCAGACGCCATATACACCATCAGTAGCAAATTTCTATGCCTTGGACAAAGCTTTACAGGAACTGCTGGAAGAAGGGCTGGAGATAAGAAGGCTAAAGTACAGGGAACTAAATTCTTTGCTGAAGCTTGAGCTATCAAAGCTTGGTTTTGAATTCTTTACAAATCATGATTGCCAGTCGCACTCGATACTTACTGTAAAGGTCCCTGAAGACATAGAATTCAAGGGGTTTTATGATATTCTGAAACAAATGGGATTTGTTATATATTCATGCAAACCGCCACTATCAGGCAAATATTTCCAAGTGGCAAATATGGGCGCACTTAGCAAGGGAATGATATATGATTTTATTTTTGCCGTAAAGTCTACTTTAAAGAAGCTCAGGCTCAAGCAAGGTAAGATATAGGTGAAAAATGCTGTTTAGGTTTAAAGATATATTTACAATAGGCACCATTTTCTGCAGCTTTCTTGTGCTGGCATTTGCCTCTTCTGGCAACATGGTATTAGCATCTATAATAGTTATTGTTGGCTTCTTTCTCGATGCACTGGATGGCCTATGGGCCAAGCTGACAAAAACCAGTAATGCATTTGGAGGAGAATTTGATAGGGTTGCAGATCTTGCAATCTACAGCATGGCTCCCGGCATTCTGCTTTTTTTTGCCTACGAAAGCTTTAACCTTTATCTTGCTGCTCTTGCCGGATTTATGCCCCTGCTCTTCGGTTCCATAAGGCTGGCAAGATTTAATGTCAAAAGATTAGAATACCCGGGCTACTGGCTTGGCCTGCCAAGGCCTGCTTCCGCCCTTGGTATTGTGGGATTTATCAATGCAGATTTGGCCAAGAGCTTTCCAGATGTTTTTGGGCTGATTTTTGTTTCATTGGTAAGCATTCTTAATATTTCGTTTATCCCTTACTTCGGACATCATGAAAGAAAGCTAAAGGGTTTTAAAGGAATTGCTGCAATAATTGTCATTTTATCTGCAATAAGCATTTTTTTAAATATTATATGGGACCTTATTTTTATTTTATCAATCCTGTACATAATATTGCCTTTTTTTATTACAAAAAAGGAAAAGAAAAAAATTAGAAAGTTTATACAAAAATGGAAAGCCTAATTCAACAAAAGGGTAATGTAATTCATCCTTCAGTAAAAGCATACAAAAATGCGGTAAAGCAGTTATATTCTGATTGGGAATTTTTTGCGGATATCCACCTTCATTCCACTAGGTCAGATGGCTTGTTGTCACCAGAGGAAATAATTAAACTATCATGGAAAAATAATTTTTATGTTGCCATAACCGATCATAATTCAATAATCCCAAGTTCCGGTTTATCCAAACAACATAAAGAGAGGTTAATCCCTGCTATCGAGATTCTGTGCAAAGATGGGGTTGAATTTCTGGCATACTTCCATAGCATACGTGATTTGAATACTTGCTTCAAAAAATATCTTAAACCCAAAATCTCGTTCATTTTCAAAACTAGCATTGAAGCAAATTGGCTCATATCAAAATTACAAAAATATAATGCTGTCATCACTGTACCCCATCCATATTGCCCATATGATCAGTTTAGAGAGAACTTCATTCGATATTTTGCCAAAAAAAAGTTATACCGGGAAAGTATTGGAAGCATATCTAATATTGAAGTCTTTAATGCAAGCCATAACCGTCAGATAAATGATAAGTGCCTTGAGGTAGCTGCTCACTTAAAAAAAGGGATATGCGCTGGCAGCGATGCCCATACTAAAAATACATTGGGATCAGTGCTTACATACTGCAACGCTTCATCAAAAGAAAAATTCTTAGAGCAATTTACAAAAGGGAACACTTTATTCATTGGAACGCCAACGCCAAAGATTAAGAATGTATTGCCGGCATTAAAGATCCTGTCTGTCTATACAAAATATTTTTTTATGAGAAATTAGAAAAATTATGGCAAAGCAAATTGGATTTTTTTTGGATAAAGACTCGAGATACCCCCTAGATAGATTCATTTACAAATTGACATTATTTAGTGATGCCTTGAAAATGAGACTACTAAAAGGCTGCATGAGACGCTTACATAGAATTGGTGTCAAGCCCTCTTTATTAACAACAATAGGGTTATCATTTGGACTTATTGCAAACTTTTTCTTATGGGAAAACCACAGTTTGTTTGTCACTTTTTTTTTCTTATACTTGGTATTTGATTATATTGATGGTGCACTTGCTAAATCAGGTAATATAAGCACGATCTGGGGAAACGGATATGATGAATTTGTAGATATCACCATTGCATTTATAACCATGATTAATGTAGGTTTTTTGATTGAAAAACAGATTCTTGGCCTAATTTCTATCTCCTTATTGCTTTATCAGGAGTGGTTTTATGGACTCCTCCATCGCCTGAATATAAAGAAAGTCCCACTTCATAGCTATTATATTGCGTATTTGTTCATTTTCTTCGGGGATTATTCTGCAGGATTATACGGCAGCATTATTTTTTCCATATCGGGCATTTTCATTGGGTTGTTTTTTTTCATGAAATCTAAAACTACCAAGAA
>Ga0209541_10013147_pt1 | contig 12696 bp, 9 predicted proteins | sample RifCSPlowO2_01_FD_184027 | JGI IMG/M metagenome (GOLD analysis project Ga0209541, IMG submission 184027) | Groundwater microbial communities from Rifle, Colorado - Rifle CSP2_plank lowO2_0.1 (SPAdes) (version 2) | ecosystem: Environmental > Aquatic > Deep subsurface > Groundwater | place: Rifle...
TTGGCTGTTTCTGGATAAACAGGAAACCGGCTATATCAACGAGTCCTGGCTCGCGGTATTCGCGCTTCTGACGCTTTCGGCAAGGGTCATCTGCGCGCCAGCCAAGAAAGTTCTGCTTCTCACGGGACTGCCCATTATGATTTTCTCGCCGTTTGTGATTGTGTGGCATCTGTTCCGAACCGTGCGGGTACTGCTTAGCTCTCAACCTTATTCTGAATTGCCCTGTTGTTTACAAGCGCCGTCTCCAACAATATTGACTGGAAACGAAGTGCAAGTAAATGTTGAACGAATCAGAAACGGCAAAACAGAACGTTGGACAGAAACCAGAAGGTATCGTTAAAAATATTTTCCACCGCCCTGACGCAAAAAACGTCAGGGCGGCTTTTTTTATTTCTTTCTTAAATCAACTATATTCTTGGGCGGTTCTTCATCCTCAACCGATTCAAGATAAAGCGCGCTGATTCGCGGGGGCGTAACCGGTCTTTCTTCAACTTCTTTTTTCGGCACAACTTCAACCGGAATGCCGCCGATTTCAATTTTTTCTGCTTTTGGCGGCACGGGCCGCGGAGGCGCCGGGACCGGCGGTTTTATTTCTTCTTCAATTGGTTCAAGATATGCCTCGGCCCTGCTCGGCACAAGTGCCTCGGCCCTGCTCGGCACAAGTGCCTCGGCCCTGCTCGGCACGGGCTCTTCTTTTTTTGGTAAAACAGGTCTAATAGGCGGAGGAGGAGGGGCAGGTCTTGCCACAGCTACCGGTTTTATCGGAGGAGGCGTGACCGCCTCTTTTTTGATTTCTTCAATTTTGGCTACCGGTGGTTTTATTGGAGGATGGGTGGGTTTAAATTCCGTCTCAATTTCAATTTCTTCAATGGCTTTTATCGGTCCGTGGATTCTTCTTAAACTTGTTTCAATCGGCCTTAATAATGTCTCCCAAATGTTTCGATATAGTGTCTTGGCCTGCGCCAGTTCAATGTTGAGCTCTTTTTGAAGATTCGCGGCCAGCTCGTCAGGATGAAGCAGACCGAACAAAACCAAGCCGAGCAATTGGGCTGTTTTTATTGTTTGGTCATCCGAAAGTTTGTGTTTTAGTGCAATGTTTCCCAGTTGTTCCGCGGCTCGCACTGAAATCGCAGTTTCCTGAATATCGGGTGGGGACTGGGAATAGAGCTGAAAGATTTGCGACGGAGTGTATTGTTTAATCATAATCGCTTTAAACTTGAAACATGAAACTCAGGAACAGAAAAAAATAGTTATTCTTTCTTATGTTTTAGGTTTTATGCTTCATCTCTATAATTTTATCGTTTCCGCTCTTCAGGAGGACGTGCTGAGGTGTATTTGCCCGCCATTATGATTGGTGAAGGTTTTACTTCTTCAGTTGGCGATGGTTTGGTTCCGGCAGTGCCCTCTTTTTTGATATTTTCGGGAATAATACCGCTCCAGAGCGAGCTCGTTTGCAGGTATTCTGCCGTTTTGGTTGCGGCTGGGAATCCCAGTTCATTAGCTTTTGGAAATGCCTGCATAAAGGCGTCTGACAACCCTTCCTTAAATACCGCTTCCAACTGGCCCGGGTTTAAGAATCTTGCGACCTCGGGGTTACTTATGACATCGGGAGTCATGTCTTTTATATCGGACGGGCTGATTCTTTTTACGACATCTTCTATGGTCTTGCCGACAGTAGGCGCCAATGTCGGCTCTTTTCTTAAGACAGTCATTAGTTCATTTTGCATATCAAGGTTTTGGAGAGTTTTCAGGCCGCTTATTTTTTCTTCTCCGTCTAAGGCACTAAGTCCTTGCCATTTTCCGCTCAAGCCCAACAGCAAGCCGGCTTTGGTTTGAGGGTCAAACGCGGCACGGTATTCCGCGGCGGCATTTTCTTTCGTCCAACCCTTGACTCTTTCTTTTGATTGATTAACCCTTTGCGCCCGCGCCTCTCTTTCGGTTTCTTCAAATCTGCGCAGCGGCCTTGCCGCCTGGCGCAAAAGCGGAACGCGGCTGAGTTGTTTCGCGATCGCCTGAGGCGCGCCGGTGGCGACCGCCGCTCTTCTGCCCATGCGGCCGGTGTAATCCTTCGCCTGATTACCCCACTTTTTGGCGTACTTCATTGTCTCGGCCGCTCCGTACGCCCCCATTGATTCGGCAACCTTAATTCCGGCGATTAAAATAACTATCACGAGCACCATGTTCAGAACCGCCGAAGGGCTTGAATTGGCGGCAAGAGGAGTAACGGGATTATCGCCGACCATTGCCACGAGGGGAAATTGTCCTTTCACACCGTTCATTTGCACAATAAGAAGGGCCAGATAAATGAAAAAAGAATAAGCCGGAGCAAAAAACGCCCATCTCAAAAATTCTTTCCACCACCTGTCCCAAAGATGCTTGGTGTCCGGCATAATGGAAGCGGCCCAGGCGATCGGGGAAACAATCAGTAAAAACCAGAGAGCGACTATCCGGACGACGAAAAGAATGATGGCCGCGGCAAAGACAAAAATCGCCAGACCCGAGAAGATGACGGCAAAAGCCGAACCGGCCACCACCATTAAGGGAATGGAAGCCGCCTGCGCCAGCACCGCTTGAGCGTTTTGCGCCGGGCTCGGCTGATAATAGCTTGAAATTTGAAGCCCTTTCGCGAGCGAAGCGGATAAATTCGCGGTGCCCGCCAATGTGCCGCCTCCCGACGCCTGGCTTATGAAAAAATCGGTAATAACTTGGGTAAAATCAATGATTACTCCGGCAATGACCAAACTGAAATTTATTAAAAGCGCGACGATAATGAGCCGGGTAACGAGTTCTTTCGTGCGGTATGTTTCAATTTGCAATATCGTCGTAAAAGCGATCCAAATCATTACCAAAATAAAGAACATATTGGCGAGGTCCCTGGTTATGCCCCAGCCGACGAGCACCACCGGCGCGTTTGACAAGTTCGTCAAGCTTAAAACGTAGTCCAGAATCATTCCCTCAAGCGCGAGTATCAAACCCAAAACAAAACCGATAGCGGCCAGAATAGCGCCGACGATGTTAAAAACCGCTTCGGCCGTAAAATCAACCAAACTCCCGAAGAATGACGTGAGCGCTCCGGCGGCGTGCGCGAAATTCGCCGCGCCGAAACTAATCGCCAATATTAGCAGAAGTATAATGAGAAATTTCGTTTTGCGCGAGGATATCATGTCTTCTTGAGTTTGTTATTTTATTGATCCGTTATTACATTTGCTCGGTTTCCTGCATGCTCCATCTGATGCGCCCGACTTCTATCGCGTTATTAATCATCTCCTGGGCTTCGTCCGGAGGAATATTGTGCGCGCCATAAATGGCATTGGCATCTTTAATGGCGGCGTCAAGCGTCGGATTGGTTCGGGGATCGGTGTTTCCTCGTCCTGTTGTGATTGAATAAGTGATTTTGGTTTCCACGGCAATCTCTTCCTGAACTTCGTCCGTGAATTTATTGTCCAGATATTCAAGCGCTTTCGGCCACCTTGACTTCATTTTCGTTTTGTGTCCCCACCACCCGCTTTTTACTTTGTACGACTCCTGGTCGGACATGTTCGGCGACGTATTGGTTAAAATTTTTCTAATTTCACTTAATGCCGTGTCTATCGGGTCAATGGGCGGATTGCCGTAAGTATTTCCCGGCACCGCGTCTTTGCTGAAATTGATCGGGAAAGTCAAATTCAAAGGATTATCTTTTTGAACCTGCACCGTTGTTTTTGTAACCTTGCCGGTTGTTGGGTCCATTGTTTCCACCTCTTCGGTGACCGTTATTTGCGGCAACAGGTTCATCATGCGTTTTGTTACGTCGTCAAGATTTGAAATTATTGTGCTTAGAGACATACTGGACTCGGTGAGTAAGTTTATAAGTTCCGCGTCCTGTTTTCTCAAAAGGTAAACGACATTCTGCAATTTTCCCGCCAGCACATATTGATCGTAAGTGTTCAAAAGATCCGGCGTCGTGTACCTGCCGGTATTTGGATCAAGTTTACCGAGAAGGTCGTTCACTTGTTCAACGTTGCCCCGTAAACAGTTCAGCAAACTGACCATCGTGGCGCCGGTGCTGGCGTTAACATTTGCCAGTCGTTCGCCCTCTTGAGACGGCGGTTTGTTGTCTTTGCCTACAAGGTTGTTAAAACGGATGTTCAGCCGAGCCAGAGGTCCTATTCTCGTGTACGCTTGTTCCTGTAAAACGTTTAATTTATCTTTCGCCAATTTTTCTTTGGCGTCTTCATTTTCAAGTTCCTGCCGTTTCTTGATTATTAAAGCGTCTTGCTCATCTTGAGTCAGACCATCTTTTTCTTCAGCAGTCAAAACGGCATACTGCCCCATTTCTTTTTCAATAAATTTGTCGCGTTTTGTCCTGTAATTATTAACTAAAGCGATCGCGACCGAATCGCCGGCGGCCATGGCGTCGAAAGTATCCTGCGACGGCGCGTTCGGCATTTTTAATATTTCTTTTCGCAGTGCCTGAAGCTCTGACGACTTCAGTAGCAAATCCTGCAATCCTTTGGTTAAAGAATCCAGTGTCGCTTCGTCAGCCGCTCTTTCCGCCGACATCACCGCGAAATCGGGATTGTCCGGATTACAAATTTGAAGGTCCGAACCCATTTTTGCCCCAATCTGTATAATTTTATACTTGATTCTGATGAGTTCATTGTATTTTTTATAATTTTCTATTGCGTCGCCCAATTGTTCGGCCGCGTCTTTGTTCACGTCTTTTTTGACTTGATTGGAGTTCGTTTTGTTTCCACTGACGAGTTTTCCGGCCGATGCCAAACCCTCATCAGTCACTTTATTGATTGCCGCGTCAATTATAGCGCCTATGGACGCGGCCACGCTTTGAGAATTGACAAGCCATTCGGAATCCCATTTCAGGGAACTGTTCAAACGTTCGCCGACGGTGTCGCCCGGTGTGACGATTTGGCATACTTTTTTAAATGTTCGCTGTCCCCCCATTGTCCTCTCGTCATCCTCAAGTGCTGCCACAAAGATATCGGCGTCCGATTCTTTTAGTTCTCCGCTCATTGAAGTGCCCGCGCTGTCGTAAACGCCGCATTTTTTGCTTCCCAAAAATCCGCCCGAACTGACAACTTCAGTTTTGGCGCTTTCTTTGGCTTGTTCGGCCTTCTTTTTCATCGCGTCCACGGTTAAGAAGTAAGCGCCGTAAATGTTGTTCTGTGGCTCCTGTATTTTAAGCCAGGCCTGCCAGCCGCCGTTTCTGAAATCGCGGGTGAAGTCCTCAATGTTTTCCACGATGTCGCTCAAAGAGCATTTTACCTTCTCGCCAAACTCTCTTTCCGGCAGGAGCATGATTTTCAGTTCCACCTGAAAAGGAGAGCAGAGATCGCGGCCTATTTCATCCGTCAAGACCTGGCCGACCGCCTGATCAACCGCGTCTTCCAAAAATCCTCCGAAATTCTGCACGAATCCCGGCTGGCCTTTCGCCCCGCCTTTAATCCACTTGATGGTTTGATTTGTAAACCCGTCCAGCATTTTCTTTTGCGCGACCACCAAAACGCCTTTTACGATTTCCCAAGCAAAGTCCTTAATGGTAAGTATGGCCGAGTCCACGCCCGCTTTGGCCGGCATCGGAGCGATTACGGAAGCAATCAAAATAAAACCCAAAAACCCCGCCGCGATTCGGGTTTTGAAACTATTAATTTTTGAAAAAATTTGCATGCGCTATTCGCTATCTGCCTATTGGCTATTTTTTTAATTCTTCGGCGGAAAAAGTGATTTGATATTTGTTTTGAATTTCTTGGCTGGTTTGATTGATTAAGTCGGACCAGTTTTGGGTTAAGGCGGCGTATTTGCGTATTTCATTTAATTGACTTATCGGGTCATTGCTGAATTGTTTGATGTTTTTTAAAGTTCCGGACAGCCCGGCAAGAAGCGCCAGGGCGTCCTGGTGGACGCTAAGCAGAGGACTGGGGACGGCCAATTGTTTCAATTCGCGTTCGGTTTTTTCATAGGAGGAGATCCATAAATTTATTTTTGAAAAGTCATTCTTTTCAATCGCGGCTTTCAGGATCGGCTCCGGCGATTCGTTGTTTATGGCCGAGAAATTTCCGGAAATTGTTTTTATCGCCGAAAGAGCGTAATTTTTAATCGCCGCCTTGCTTTTGTCTTGGGTGATGTTTAAGTCCCAAAGTGATGTTCGGGGCAGGGAACCGAGCGCGCTGGAAAGATTGGCCACGGCGTCCTCGGCTATTTTTAACATCTCAAAACCTTTGAGCGAAACTGGCGCGTCGGGCTGGCCGTTCGCGGCCAGTTTTTGCTTTTCGTCGGCAACTTTTTTAACGAAATTTTGAAGGATTTTCGCGCTGGCGTTTTCTTGTTTGGTTCTCGCGCTCAAAAGATCGTTCGGCGCTGGCTTCAGCGGGTCGTAACCGGAAGCCATTTCTTCGCCGTCCAAATAGCCGTCAACGTCGGTGTCGGGGTTATTCGGGTCGGTTTTTTGAATCGATTCCTCCCAGTCCGCCAACCCGTCCCCGTCCGAATCCGTTTTCGCGTTTGCCGCGCCGTCTTGCGCGGAATTTTTCAAAGAGTCAAGAGTTTTTTTTGAAAAAAAATTGTTTTTCGCGGCAAAACCGCCGACGCCCAAAAACAACAATAAAATCGCCGCCAAAATCAGCTTATTTTTTAGCAAGGAGATTAACATTGTGTTTATTCGCGGCAATAATAATCAATAAAGCTAAAATTAAAATCCAATCTCCCAATTTAGTATACCACGTTTTTTCGGAAATAAACACAATGTTATCCACAAGAACCGTCGGCTCAAGATTGGGCGCGATTTTTTGAATTTGTCCTTTGGAATTAATGATAAAAGCGCGGTCGTAATTCGTCGCCTGAAGATAGAAACGATTATTTTCAACGGCTCTGAATTTCGCCATCGCGATTTTTTGTTTGACCAAAGAAGGCGCTCCCCGAAAAATTGACTCGGAGCCCGAAACAACAAGAACTTCGGCGTCCGCGCCGGCTGCCCGGCGATTCATGTTCGGGGATAAAAATCCGGAGCAGAGCAGGGAAGCGAATTTTTGCTTTTGCCGGCCATCTTCCCATGTGAACACCTCGTTTTCCGGCCCCTTTTTATAGCCGCGTCTTTCTTCAAAACGCCGCGTCCATTCTCCTTCTCCGGCAATGGCCGCCGCGGCTTTGAACCAATACGGCAAATACTCGCCCAAAGGCATCAGAAAGTGTTTTTCGTCCTGGGCCAGCACGCCTTTTTGCGGGTCAAAATAAAAAGTGGCAATGGACAGTTTGTCGTTTTCGTCAATCATCGGCCCGGAATCAATAATTAATTTTTGCTTTCCTTCAAAAATTTCGTTGAAAAAATTTTTACTTCTTTCTTCCCCCAAAACGCCGATTAAATTCGCCCCTTCCGGAAAAACGATGATTTCCGAGTCCTTCCCGTTTTTGACGACCTCGGCCAAAAGCGAGAATTGCTGCGTTAAAATTTCCATCTGTCTTTGAAAAGTCGGCTGGAAGGTTGAAGGAATTTTAGTCTGCAGAATGGCGACTTTCGTCTCTTTACCCGAAACGTTTTTATTTTTCAAAATCAGCCAACCCGCAGGATATAAAACCGAGATTAACAACGCCGCCGCGATGAGCGGAGAAAAATTTTTTAGCGCACGGCGGTTCCAAAATTCGGGTTTTATAAGGCGCTGAAAAGATCCGCCGTTCGTTTGAACCGTCCGAAATATCGCCGCGTTTACGAAAACGATTAAAAAACTTAAACCGTAAATTCCGCCGATGCTTGCCAATTGCAAAAGGGGCGCGCTTTCGGCCAAAGAATATGCCAAGTTGCCGAACGTCCAGTGCGGACCCAAAAGCGACTCGGAGCCGAGCCAGAAAACGCCGAAACCCCAGGCTCTGAAGTACTCAAAAAGAATCCAGAGAGAGGGGATAAAGAAAAGAAGCCAAAATTGTGAAATCTTTGCCGAAGCTTTTTTGAAAAAATAATTCAGCGTTAAAGAGAACAGTCCGATAAATAAAGCGAGTTCCGCGGCGCTTAAAAGCCAAATGAACAAGGTAAGGGGAAATCCCAGGAATTTATTTTCGATTCCGGCCCACTCAAGCGGATAAGCTCCCCAAAACCAACCGACGGATGTCCCCAAAAAGATCAAACCCGCGAGAAAACCGCCGAAAAAAACCCGTCTTTTTGACAGATCTTCGCGCTGAACAAAAAACAACAAAGGAACAAGGGCAAACCAAATTAAAAATCGCCCCCATTGTCCCGCCGGAAAAGACGGTTGGCTTAGGGCGAGCAAAACACCGGACGCGACCGGCAAAAGAAAATATTTGTATCTTTGGATCATGAAATTTTTTTTACCAAAGCAACCCATTCCTCCAAACTTAAACTTTCGGCGCGGCGTTCCGGTTGAATCATCGCTTGCTCAAGAACCTCTTTAACTTGCCCTTTTGTTTTCTCAAGCCCGCGGCTCAGCGTGTTTATCAACTGTTTTCTTTTTCCGGCAAATCCGGCTTTGACGATTTTGAAAAAGAGTTCCGAATCGATTTTGGGCAGATCTTTCGGTTTTTTAACCGCGATTTTTATAATCGCCGAGTCAACTTTCGGGCTTGGCCTGAAAGATTTTTTTGAGACATAAGCAATGATTTCCGGCTCGGCGTAAAACCGGACTGAAATTGCCAGCAAACTCATCTGATTTTGAACAGACTTGGCGCAAATTCTTTGAGCGACTTCCTTTTGGACCATCAAAACCATGATTGACGGCTTTCGCCCGCTTTCCAAAAATTTTCTGATTAAAGGAGCGGTGATGTAATAAGGGATATTGCCGATTAATTTGTAGTGGGCAATTTGTAGTGTATCGTTGCCGATTAATTCTAAGATATTTATTTTCAACATATCGCCCTCCACCACCTGAACATTGCTGATCTCGTTTTCTAAAAGTTGTTCTTTCAGGATTTTTGCCAGAGTTTTGTCCTTTTCAACGGCAATAACTTTTTTTACTTTTTTCGCGAGTTCGAAAGTCAAGACGCCGAAACCTGGTCCGACTTCAACAATAACATCGTCCTTGGTCAATTCACCGCTTTCAACGATTTTTTTAAGAGCGCCCCGGTCAATCAAAAAATTCTGTCCCATCCATTTCGCGGGTTTGAATTCTTGTTTATGCGTGGGATTCATTCTTTTCATTATTTCAAGTTTGAACAAAAAAAGCAACGAAAAATATTTTCGCCAAATAAAAAAGCCGGATCTTTTGTTGATTCGGCTTTATTTAAGTCCGCCTTTTAAGGCAAGTCCTGTTTCGGGGGCGTTGATTCCAAATTCACTATGTCCTCTCTCAAAGCGATAATTTCGTCGTTTTCCATCAAAAAATACGCTTTGATAAGCATGTCGCTTTCGGCGCTCACCTGTTCATCGGTGAAATATTTTACGTGGTAAAAGACATTGACCAGATAAACTTTCTGCGCCGGGTTTTCGTTGTAATCATCCACCCTGACAAGATTGATCTCCTGAAGAGTGTAAACGTCCGTAGTCGCCTTGATTTCGTCTTCCCACGTCTGCGTTATCCAGGGAACTATGTTTTTTGAAAAAATTTCTTTCTGCTCGTCCGTTGGCTCCGGTATCCAGGCCGCCGCGGAATTAATAAACATTCCGGCTACCAAAAATACAGCCAAAATTAAAGAAAAACCCGTTTTCTTAATCATTTTTCCCCTCCTTTTTAAAGGTCTTTGAATTTTAACCGCTCTTTGCGGTCATTCTAAATAAAGCATATTGCCCGTCTTTTGTCAATTCAATCAGCTTGTATTTGATTTCGTTGGTTAAAACAATCCGTAATGTTTCTTCGTCAACGTGTTTGTTTCTTTGATTTTTATCGGCGAGATACCGATAATCAAGCGGTCGGCCGAAAGTTATTGTCACGCCTCGCGCCCTTTCGCCGCAAAAATTCCAAAGATTTTTAAGGTTTAACCGCAGTTTTTGGGAGTCGGGATTTGTTTGAAAAACGAGGTTCCGAGTTCCTTGGACGGCTATCGGTATGACGGTCAATTCGGGTATCGCCAGAATCATCTCGGCCGCGCCCTTGCGGCAGTCGCCGAATTTTTCTTCGGGCATTATCCGTCCCTGAGGAAACATTAAAATCGTCTGGCCTTGCTTGCCGCAGGCAATCAGATTTGCCAGTTTTGCCCTTCTTTCTTTAATTGAATCGGAAAATCGCGGATCGGTTGGGCAAATTTGAACCGCGCCCAACGATTTAAGAAAAAATTTCAAGCCCTTGTTTTTAAACAGCCAGTCGGCGCCAAGGGTTCTTACGAGTTTGAATTTGGCTGGAACGGCCATGTTGATTAAAAAAGCGTCAAGCGTTCCCTCGTGGTTAGAAACAAGCAATACCGGTTTTTGGGTGGTTTCAAAAACAGAGAGGCCTTGGACCTTTAATTTCAAAAGTCGTTTTGCCCACCAAAACCAAATGATGGTGAACGTTTTTTGGGCAAAAGCCGGGCCGCCTTTGACGCGGGAGATTCCCAAAATCGCGAGCGTCAGACAAAAACAAACCGTGCCGGAAAGCAAAGCGGCGGCGAATCTGATTGTTTTCAGTGGAGTACCTCCATCTTTCTGTTAAAGAGCTTGAGCCGAGTATAACGCCCCGGTTGATATTATTCAAGTTTCGGGCATTCTTCGCTAATCCAAAACAATTAGATCATCGCCGTCATTGAAAAATTCGCTTGCCGAATCGCCGGATTCAACCAAGTGCTCCGGCAAGTCGGCGAGAAACCTTGATGGCCGGTTGCGTTGAACGTTCCCGAAAAGCCAGCGTTTTTGGGTAAAAAGCAGGTAAAGCCGTTCTTTCGCCCGGGTTACTCCAACATAACAAAGCCGCCTTTCCTCCTCCATCTCCAAGGGATTATAAAGAGCGCGGGAGTGGGGAAACAGGCCTTCCTCCATTCCGGCAATGAAGACAACGGGAAATTCCAGGCCTTTGGCCGAATGTAGCGTCATTAAATTCGCCGCTTTTTCTTTTTCGTCAATCGCGTCCGAGTCCTGGACTAACGCTACTCCGCCCAGAAACTCGGCCAAACCGTCCGGCGGCGGAAGTTTATCATATCTTTTCGCCACGCCGATGAGTTCCAAAACGTTTTCCCATCGGCCTTTCAGCTGGTCTTTTTTGTCTTCAGCCGTTTCTTTTTGAAATTGCTCCTCGTAGCCGCTATGCTTCAGCACGAACTTGATTAATTTGCCGACCGGCAGTTCGCGGCTTTTGTCGCGGCTCATTTCGACAAATTCCAAAAAATTCTTCATTCGCTCTTGTTTTTTCGCCGTGATAGTTCCGTCCAGCCGGCTTAGTTTGAGTATTCTCTCAAAACTTATTGTGTCTTGAGGATTTTGAATGAACCGAAGATAAGCCAAAATGTCTTTTATTTCTTTGCGGCTGTAAAATTTTATTCCTCCGATGATTTTATAAGGCAAGCCGGCTTTTAAAAACGCCTCCTCAATCGCTCTTGATTGGGCGTTGGTGCGGTACAAAACCGTAAAATCGGAAAGCTGGCGGTTTTGCCTGCCGGCCAAAGTTTGAATTTCTTTGGTTATAAACTCGGCTTCGGTCCGCTCGTCTTCAACGAAATTCACGACAATCGGCTCGCCTGCCGGGTTTTTTGTCCAAAGCTTTTTTTCCTTTCGATTTTTATTTTTTGAAATTACGCTGTCCGCGGCTTCAAGAATGGTTTTGGTTGAGCGGTAATTCTCGCCCAAAACAACGGTTTTTGCTTGGGGGTAATCCCGTTCAAAATTCTGAATATTGCGAAAATCCGCCCCCCGCCAGCCGTAAATGCTTTGGTCAGGGTCGCCGATTATGCAGAGATTTCCGTATTTTTGAGCCAGAAGCTTAATCAAAAGGTATTGGACGCGATTGGTGTCCTGGTATTCGTCAACCAAAATGTAACGGAATTTTTCCTGATATTTTTCAAGAATTGAAGGAAATTTTTGGAAAATTTCCAATGTTTTGTTCAAAAGGTCGTCAAAATCAAGGGCATTGCGCTCTTCAAGGGCTTTTTGATAAGCCGCGTAAATTTTGGCAACGGTTTTTTGGAAAAAGGTCTTTGCTCCGGATTCGTACGCTTCCGGCTCTATAAATTCGTTTTTGGCGGCGGAAATTGCCGACAAAACTGACCTCGGGCTGAATTGTTTGGTGTCAAGGCTCAGGTTTTGAAGTATTTTCTTGACCAGCGATTCCTGGTCGTCCTCGCCGTAAATCACGAAATTTTTGCCGTATTTTTGTCCAAAATGGCCGAGTTTGTCTATTTCCTGGCGCAGGATTCTGACGCACAAAGAATGGAAAGTGCCGACGGAAACATTTTTTGGCCGATAACTTTCGGTTTTTAGCAGATTTGTAATCCGCTCTTTCATTTCCCCGGCGGCTTTATTGGTGAAAGTTACGGCAAGAATGTTTTCCGGACTGACGCCGTGTTCAATTAAATGAGCGACGCGGTGGCAAAGAACTCTTGTTTTGCCGCTACCGGCTCCGGCGATAATTAAAAGCTGGCCGTCGATCGTCGTAACGGCTTCAATTTGCTTTTCGTTGAGTCCGGATAAGATATTCATATGTGCTCAAGATAGCGCAAGGGGATTAAAAAATCAATTTTTTGGTTTACGGAGTTATCCACAGCCAATCTCTTCCGGTATTGACACGGACTTTGAAGGTTTGTTAAACTTATATAAGATATAGATGGATACAACTTCATCCGGTTTTTGGACCG
>Ga0209541_10013148_pt1 | contig 12696 bp, 13 predicted proteins | sample RifCSPlowO2_01_FD_184027 | JGI IMG/M metagenome (GOLD analysis project Ga0209541, IMG submission 184027) | Groundwater microbial communities from Rifle, Colorado - Rifle CSP2_plank lowO2_0.1 (SPAdes) (version 2) | ecosystem: Environmental > Aquatic > Deep subsurface > Groundwater | place...
TCTCTTAATATCGCGCATAAGACCTGGAAGGGTCTTTTCTTCAAGACAGCTGGTCTGATTGTCATTGCTCTTGCAGCATTAAATCTCTCAAATATGCTCGCCACCACGGGAATAATCAATCCGCTCTTTAATTTCTGAAGTATGAATATACAAATGCTTACCGCTCTCGCTATTAGTGCCACGGTAATCGGGATAGCTTTCTGGATCGTACCGACGAATTCAGAGGTAGACGGGGGCGGCTTACCGGCACCGACAGCCGTCATTATTGATGGCACCCAAATTGTTGACATCACCGCGAAGGGGGGATATTCGCCGCGTGTTGTGGTGGCAAAGGCGGGTATACCAACCGTCGTGCGTCTTGCGACGAAAGACACCTTTGACTGCTCAGCGAGCGTGGTTATTCCGAAGCTTTCATATCAGAAGTTCCTTCAGCCGTCAGGTATTGAGGAGATTCAGATTACTGCCGACCAGGCTACGGGTACGCTCCAGGGCCTCTGTTCTATGGGAATGTATAATTTCAAAATCAAATTTGAATACTAGCGACATTACTTGGGTTATACAAAACCGGGGAAGTAATCGGTCTTGATATTGAAACGAGAGACGCCCATAGTGCGGAGCGTCTTCTCAAAGGCCTCCACCATTGCATGAGGACCGGAGATATAGAAAAGGCGTTCCCGATAGTCGGGGATTTCTCGGGCGATGAGCGCGCTGTCTATCTTACCTGCATAGGTTCCAGGCGCTCTACTCTGCTCTCCCGTGAGAGCGTATATGGTTTTCATGCCGATTGTTTGTGCGGCACGATCGAAAACATCTTTATAGGCAATCTCGGCAGCTGTCTTGTTTGAATACAGGAGCACCGCAGTCCGCGCATCCTTCGTATCAAGGAGGTACTGTACCTGACTCCGGAAGGGCGTAATCCCGATGCCGCCGGCGATAAAGGCCAATTTCTTGCCTTTATCTTCCGGCAACACGAATTCTCCCGAGAGCTGGGAGGCAGAGATGGTATCGCCCGGCAGGAGAGCCATCAAAGCCCGTTTAAAGGTGCTTTCAGATTCATACACCTTGACCCCGAGCCGCACGACCCGTTCCGTCGGTGATGACGCAACGGTGAAGAAGCGGCGGTTACCCCGAGCGTCAGACGGGCTGTGGGCGAGCGTCCATTCCAGATATTGTCCGGGACGAAAGACGAGCGGCTTATCGGGGGCAAAGGTGAATTCGTAGGTGCCGAGAGAAATCTCTTTCTTCTGGAGGAGGGTGAGCATATAGCGGCCTTTGGGGCTCACGAGGTAGACGAAGATATTGCCGATAATGAGCGCAAGTTCCGGAGTAAAATAGAAAGAACCGAGATGTATATTCGGCGCGAAGAAGAATCCGACAATTGCGCCGTAGATAATGCGCGAGATCCGTGTCGGCGGCATCGTAAGCGGTTCGGTGAGCATTACGAACGCGAGGAAGAAGAACGAAGAATGCTGGAGTGTTTGGGTAATGGCCGTGAGCGGCGTATTGCCGTGGGCGGTTACAACGATAGTGACGAGTGACACGAGCGAGAAGGCGAGGATAAGGTCAAAGCGACGGATTTTGCGTACGATGAGCAATCCGCCGATAAGTACGAACGGGAGGAGCGACATATTCCCGCCGACCCACCAGGTTGCCGACTGGTCAACGACGAGCGCGGCGAGTGCGACGCCAAATGCGGCCGGATTAAAGATATGTTTCTTACCGATGGCAAGTACATATTTTGATGCCATCGCCCATACAGAAGCGAGGATGAGAAACCAAACGCCCGTGATATCGGTAGGGGAGACGGGGGCGATAATGAGAGCGAGGATAAGCGCGGTGATGTACACCGACTCCACATTGGTATGCGCCGCGTAGAGTCTCGCGCCCAACGTATGTATTCCCCAGCACACACAGAGAATGACACCGACCGAGAAGAGAAGATTCGGCAGGGTGAAGGGAAAGAGCCCGAACACACTCAACACCCCTCCCGTCGCGAGCACTACGATAAGGTAGTACAGCACGAGGCGGTACATCGTTATTCTGTTGAGAAACGAGTCCAGGTACGAGAGCATGGGGATCAGTTCGCGAGAGCGAGCGCCGACGCGAGAGAAATATTGAACGCCTCTGCCGTTTGTGTGGCGCCCGAAACGCTGTCTATGTCGGCGCTCTGAGCAGTAATGGCTTCTTGCCTCAGGATGGGCAGTGAGCGATTGCTAATCCCAATTGAGGTCTCCCGGTCATTTGGAAATTTGAGGAACTCCACATCAGTAAGCCGCCCGCCCTGTATAATCGCTTTCACCTGAACGATTCCATAGAACGAATCGGTGGCTTTACCGACGTACGAGCCGTTAATAAACTGACCGGAGCTCATCATTGATTGTGGCATCATGGGGTTTTCTCGCGGGATTCCCGAAGTGGGGGGAGACTGTCCGCCAAGGTACTGCCACACGCTGTACGCCGCGGTCACCGTAAGCAAGCCGATAGTGAAAAGTAGCTTGCCGGGGCTCGTTTTTTCCCTCTGGTTCATTATGTCCAATGGGCGTTGTTACGCGCCTGTGTCACCAGATACCACATTCTTGGGCGATCCGGCGGAAAATTGTTTTATATTATCAATCGTCGTGTCCAGAATGCGTTCAATCGCCTCGGTGGTATTAAAGGCGAGATGCGGCGTCACAATCACGCGCGGATGATTGATGAGATAGTGGTCTTCAAGAACGGTCTTAACCGCATCGGCGTTTGGGTGTGGCATAGTAAGCAACATTGCCTCCTCTTTCAACTTATCTTCCTCTTCAAGAACATCCAGCGCGGCGCCCGCGAGTATCCCGTTTTTCAATGCATCCACCACCGCTCCGGTCTCCACAACGGCACCGCGCGCCGTATTGATAAGGTAGGCACCCTTCTTAATGGAAACGACATTCTCCGTATTGATAAGGTGATGTGTATGGGGATTGTACGGGACATGAAGCGTAATAATGTCAGCCGCTCCAAGGAGCTCGGGGAGCGTAAGGTACTTGAAATCGAGCGCGTGAGAAAGGTCGGCATTAGGATACGCATCAAAGGCGATAACCTTCATGCCGAAGCCCTGTGCCATACGGATAACATGGACGCCAATGTGGCCGGTACCGATGATACCGATGGTCTTTCCCGCGAGGTCAAAGCCGCGCAATCCGATGGGCGAGAAGGTTCCGGCCCGGACGCGTTCGTCGGCGTCAATGATGCGCCGCGAGAGCGCCAAGAGAAGTGCAAAGGCGAATTCGGCGACCGTGTTTTCGCCGTAGAAAGGCACCGTGACCACCGAGACGCCGCGCGCTTTTGCCGCTGCGAGGTCAATATGGTCAAAACCGGTTGAGCGCGTTGCGATGAGTTTCAGAGCGGGGAACCGAGCCATCTCTGCATCATCAATGCGCGACTCTATAAAGGTACAAAGAACCTCCGCCGCAGGATCGGTAAGATCGGTGTACTTGGAGAACGGCCCTTCGTGAAATGAAATATCATCGTTCGGGAGTCGTTCCCGCACGTAGGCCTCCTCCCACGGCTCACCGGAGAAATAGTGAATCTTCATAGATGCATCTTACACGAGTTCAGCACGGGACGGTACGATTCGCGAGCGCCTACCTATACATGCGCGAGAATTTGCGAGCGAAGTACGGACGCACATAGCGGTCAAGTCCCCAATAACCCGCAACACGACGCGCGCCCATAATACCGATGGCGAGCAAGAGCCAGATAGGATTGACGCTCACGGTGCCGGCAAGGAGGAAGTTCATATTCATAACGAAGCCGAAGAATGCGGCGACGCCCGTAAAGAGGCCAACGATAAGCCCGAGTCCAACCAACACTTCGCCGACGGCAATCGCATTTGACCACGCATTTAGATGGGGGACCACCACACTTTGGAGGAAGGAGGCATACCACATCTGGACATCAGGATGCAGGCCCACGGTCTTGCCAAGCGCCCCCTGGACGAAGCCCTGCATCGCAGCGCCGGCATCGCTGCCGAACCACGCCGGGTTGGTGACTTTCTCCCATCCCGCCATGAACCATTCATAACCGAGGTAGAGACGGACGACGAGCCAAAAGGGCGCACTCATCGTATTTGCAGTGAAGAAATGGATGAACGCTGACTGTTCAACGGTGTGGGTATTCATATCCGTATTGTAGAACAGGCGGGAGGAAATGGAAGTCGTGTCTGGGGAGAGTACTATGGATATATCGTATGAGAGAAACGCGCAGCATAATGGGCATGCCGATTGACATAGAAATTGTCGGCACTGACGCAAATGAGGTCCACGAAGAGGTCTTTAGCTATTTGCATGCGGTAGACGAACGCTTCAGCACCTACAAAGAACACAGCGAGATTTCACGCATCAACCGGGGCGATAACGACCCAGAAACGATGAGTGACGAGATGCGCGAGGTATTCGCTCTTGCTGAGAGGACGAGGCAAGAGACAAACGGTTACTTCAATATACGCCGACCGGACGGTCGTATTGATCCGTCGGGTATTGTGAAGGGCTGGGCGATACAGGGCGCCGCGGAACGGATTCACGGTGCCGGCTATGAGCATTACTTCGTGAACGCCGGTGGCGACATTGCACTACGCGGGAGGAACGCCGCGGGCAAGGAGTGGAGCATCGGCATCCAGAACCCCTTTAACAAAAGCGAGATTATCAAGGTTGTGTATCCGAGAGGAAAGGGGATTGCGACTTCGGGTTCGTATATTCGCGGCGACCATATCTATAATCCGCATCGGCCCGAAGAAGCGATACAGGAAATCGTGAGTATGACGGTCATCGGCCCCGATGTACTTAGCGCCGACCGCTTCGCCACCGCCGCCTTCGCAATGGGGAAATGGGGTATTGGGTTTATTGAGCGCCTCCCCGACTTTGAGGGGTATGCAATAGACGCGCATGGCATTGCCATCATGACAAGTGGCTTTCCCTCATACACCACCCCTAGCTAGTCGGCAATAATTGTGTGTTATTATCATCTCTCATGAGCGTCAGCAAACTCGCACAGAGGCTTATCCCCCCTGTCAGTACAAAGCGGATGCGAGCATCTCCCGATGGCTTTCTTACCGCCCTGCGTGCCATTACAAGTGCCGAGTGGTCCCGTAGAGAGAAAAATACTCTCCTCACGCTCTTTAAACAGATGGCGCTTGATGTACCTGCGTATCGGAATTTCCTGCGCAGTAATGGAGTGCGTCGTGAGAGTGTCCGCACAACAGCAGAGTTGGTCGCGATACCAACAATGACAAAGCAGAATTACCTGCAGAAAGATAAACTCGCGAACCTCTTTTGGCACGGCTCAATGCTTTCACCGCACATTCTCACCTCCACATCCGGTTCAACCGGGAAGCCAACCTACTTCGGACGCTCTCACGAGGTTGATGAACATTCGGCATTGATTCACGAGCTCATATTTCGTACGAGTTCGCTGAAACAGGACAAATCGACACTCGTTATCGTTTGTTTCGGTATGGGGGTTTGGATAGGCGGTCTTATTACCTACCAGGCATTTGAACTGATGAGTCGCCGGGGTTATCCCATCTCGATTCTCACGCCCGGCATAAATAAGAAAGAGATTTTAAAAGCGCTGACAGACCTTGCACCGCAGTATGAACAACTGATTCTTGCTGGGTATCCGCCCTTCCTGAAGGATGTTATCGATGAGGCACTTGCATCGGGTATTTCTTTCAATAAACATCGAGTGAAGCTGCTGTTCGCGGCAGAGGCATTCACTGAGAACTTCCGTGACCATCTCGCCAAGAAGGTCGGTATCAATACTATTCTTACCGATACCATCAACATTTACGGAAGTGCAGAGATTGGCACAATGGCATTTGAGACCCCCTTTTCTATACTTGCGCGCCGACTCGCGATGAAGAATAGAAAACTCTTTGCACACATCTTCGGCGGTACCACAAAGACGCCGACCTTGGCGCAATATATACCTGAATTCGTCTCTTTTGAGGCTCCAAAGGGTGAGATACTCATTTCGGGGAATAGCGCGCTCCCTCTGATGAGGTATTCAATAGGAGATCACGGAGGGATCTATCCCTTCCGCGAGCTCGTCGAACGGTATAAAGCGCACGGTGTTGGCCTCATGAAAGAGGCACAAGCCGCTGGTATCCGGAGACATGTGTATGAACTCCCATTTGTGTATGTCTTTGAGCGCATTGATCTCGCGACGACACTCTACGGTTTGCAGATATATCCCGAGACGATTAAAGAAGTGCTCCTCAAGAAACATTTTGTAAATAGCTTGACCGGTAAACTCACGCTCATCACGAAATACGATGCAAATCACGATCAGTATTTGGAAATCAACCTCGAATGCAGGCCGAAGAAAGAGGCAAGCAAGGCTCTTGCCTCCGAGTTGCTTGCAGAAATCATTAAGAGTTTGCGCGAGAAGAATTCTGAATTTCGTGAATTGTCTGATTTTCTCGGGAAGCGCGCAGAACCGAAGCTAGTCTTCTGGGCATATGAAGACCCGCTCTATTTCAAACCCGGCATTAAGCAACCATGGGTGGTGCGGGAGTCATAAAAGCACATGATAGAATTCGGATATGAAACCGGAACGGCTTGATCGTGAGAAAGAATCGCTTTCTGCATTCCGCAAGCGCGTACAACCATCGGCTATCGTAGACCGCTACGGTCTTTTACTCGAAGACCTCTTTCTTATCCGTAATCCGCGGTTTAAGTTCGTTAAGGACCATACGGATGAGGTGAAGGCGTTTACCGCCGACTATTGCGCGGGCAAACCGCTTGAAGAAGTGGGGGAGTGGTTCTTCTTCCCGTGGAACAAGACACTCGCGCATTATCTTCCGCACAACGAGCACCAAGAGATACGCACCGCACGCAATCGAAATATCATCACGAAAGAAGAACAGCAGAAGTTCTACGGTCTCCGCGTTGCCTATGCGGGGCTCTCGGTGGGCAGCCACGGTGCGATGACGGTAGCGCTTATGGGTGGCGCGCAGAGCATCAAGATTGCCGACCCGGACGAAGTCTCGCCCTCAAACCTCAATCGCATGCGCTTTGATTTCTTCGCTGTTGGCCGTAAGAAAACGGACCTCGTACGCGATTATGTATATCAGCTGAATCCGTATGCCACAATAGAAGCCTTTGATGCGGGCGTTTCTGCCGCCACGATGGACGCCTTTCTTACCGATGTTGATGTGCTGGTGGAGGAGACCGACAATCTTGAAATTAAAATCGCGTTGCGGCTCGCCGCGCGTAAGCGCGGCATCCCGGTTGTGATGGCGACCGACAACGGCGACAATATCATTGTTGAAGTAGAACGCTTTGACCTCGACAAAACCAGACCACTCTTCAACGGTGTTATCGGGGATGTACATATTGATATGTTTAAGACATTTGCACCGTCTGATTTACCGAAACTCGCAACAAAAATTGCCGGTCCAAATTTCGTGACCGAACGCATGATGTCCTCGCTTCTGCAGGTAGGTCGAGAGATTTATTCGTGGCCGCAACTCGGCGATGCGGCGACGCTCTCGGGTGTCGCCATCGCGTATATCTTGAAGCGACTCGCACTCGGTCAAGTCGTGAAAGAAGAGAAGTGCGAAGTGAGCCTAGATGCGCTCATTGACCCGGAGCATCATGCGCCGCGTAGGAAGGACGCGCGTGAGAAAGCGCGCGCCGCCTTCTTCGCCACCATCGGTCTCTAGCCGCGCCATGAATGTCGCCTACAAGAAGATACTGAAGGCAGCGGTAGCAGCACCCTCGGGCGACAATTCTCAGCCGTGGCAGTTTGTGTTTAGAGAACCGAATGTACTCGAATTTCACGCAGTTCCCGAAAGAGATAATGCCGCGCTGAATGTCGACCAGAGCGGAACATTTATTGCGCTTGGCGCGGCAATCGAGAATGCCGAGCTTGAAGCAAAGGCGCTTGGCTTCGCCCCCCACACACGCCTTGCAGAAGGGGATACACTGGCAATCATGACGCTTACCGCAGGAGGTAATTGTCCTGAACGGGAACGAATTCTTCAGGGAGGTATTGTGTTGCGGCATAGTAATCGCAAGGCCTATACCAAGACGCCTCTTCTCCCCGAGGACAGGATCGCTTTGGTTGATGCGGCAGGAGACAGGAAAGGGGAATCTCTCACCTTTATCGAAGAACCCGACGCTATGGCGTCAGTCGCGCGTGCGCTCACGACGATGGAGGAAATCGCCCTCAGCAATAAAACTCTGCACAAACTCTTCTTTGACAGTATCTTCTGGTCTAAGGAAAGGAATGATGCGGGAGAGCAGGGCCTCTATATTAAGACGCTTGAGCTGCCACCGCCCGCGCAACTCTTTTTCAAAGTGCTTCGCCATTGGCCGGTGGCGAGCGTACTGGCACGCATCGGATTCCCGAAAGTGGTGGCCACTACAAATGCAAAACAGAATGCAAGTGCTTCTGCCTTCGGCGTCATCCGCATCAAGCGGTATGAGCGCGCAGGGTATATCGAAGCGGGGCGTCTTCTTGAGAGAGTGTGGCTTGCATCGGCAGCGCGCGGAATGTCGCTCCAGATAGTGACAGGACTCCTTTTCCTCGCGCGTGCGGCGCAGGGGAGCACATCCACGCTCTTTTCTGGTGCCGAGCGCGAGACGATACAAGCGGCATACACGCGCGTGCGGGAGCACCTTACGGGTTCGGAGGAACCATTCCTTATCTTCCGCGTTGGCTATGGGGACGCACCAAGTGCGGTATCATGCCGTAAAGCGCCGGCAATCGTTACAGCGCCGTAATTCGTATGAATGCATTTCTACACCTTGACCTCTTGTCTGTCGGCATCGCCGTTGCGGGCATTGGTCTCTTGGGATTCGTCATTCTCTTCAACAACACCCGCTCTACGACGAATCGAGCGTTCTTCTATTTCTCAATCGTTACCGTTGGCTGGAGCATTCTTAATTATTCCTATTATCAGCTACCGGCGGGCGACCTCGCGCTCTGGCTCCTGCGGGGCGTGATGTGCTTTGCTACCTGGCACGCCTTCACCTTCTTCCACCTGGCGGCCGCCTTCCCGGACGATGCTTATCGTCAGCCCAAGTGGCATACCTATCTCCTCATACCGCTCGTGGGAGCAGTCTCGATACTCACGCTCACGCCGTATGTGTTTGAGCGCATCAATGCAGTCGGTTCTGATGGGGCGATTGGCGGCGTGCAAAATGGTTCGGCAATCGCGTTTTTCGGGATGCTCGTACTCTCCCTCATACTCTCGAGCATCTGGAAGTTGGTCCGCAAGACGCTGAAGGCGTCCAAGGAGGAACGGCGCCCCTATTCTCTGATGCTCTCTGGAATGGTCATCACCTTCGTCTTCCTTCTTACCTTCAATTTCCTCATCCCAGCGGTCTTCAATAACCCTACATTCATACCGCTCGGCGCGCTCTTTCTACTCCCATTCGTCATAATGACCTCCTACGCTATTTATCGCCACCATCTGTTTAATCTGAAGGTCGCCACGACGGCATTTCTCGGCTTCATGGTGACGGTGTTTACCTTCATAAATATCTTGTACTCCAATACGGCAAGCAGCGTCGTTATCAACATCACCGCGTTTATTATCGTGCTTATCGGCAGTATCAGAATCGTGCGGGATACGCTTAGTCTGAAGACGCTGACCGAAGAGCTTGAAGAGACCAACGAGCGGCAGGAGGTACTCATCCACTTCATCGGACACGAAGTAAAGGGCTCGCTCGCCAAGGATGCGGGCGTCTTCGCCTCGCTCACCGAGGGCGATCTGGGAGCGCTCCCGGACACCGCGAAGACCTTCGTGGAGCGCGCGCTTGCGGAGACGCGCCAGGGTGTGGATGCCGTCGCGAATATTCTCAAAGCCGCAAACCTGAAGAAGGGAACAGTGGCGTATGTAAAAGAACCCTTTGACCTGAAGGCGCTCGTTGAGGAGGCCGTTCGGCGCGCGCGGCCGCTCACCGAGGAGAAGGGGCTCGGACTCTCGTTTACTCCAGACGGTGCGTCCTACCAGATGACCGGCGATAAGGCGCAGATTAACGACCATGTACTGCGCAACCTGATTGATAACGCGGTGAACTACACCCTGACCGGCTCCATTACCGTCTCACTGAAGAAAGAAGACGCGAAGCTCGTGTTCGTGGTCAAGGATACAGGCGTCGGTATCACCGACAAAGACAAGAAGCGCCTCTTCACCGAGGGCGGGCACGGCAAGGATTCGCAGACGATTAATGTGCACTCCACAGGATACGGACTCTACATCGCCAAGCGCATCGTGGAGGAGCACAAGGGCACCATCCGCGCCGAGAGCGAGGGCCCCGGCACCGGTGCATCATTTATTGTTGAGTTTCCGGCTTAGTCTGGTACTGGCGGAAGAACTTGGTGCTGGCAGAAGGACTTGCACCTTCGACCTTGGCTTTATGAATGCCATGCTCTAACTACCTGAGCTATGCCAGCAATACAGAGACACTAACAAAATTCTGCAGATTTTGGTAGGATAGAAAAACTGCGGTCGTGGTGTAGCCTGGTTAACACGTCTCCCTGTCACGGAGAAGATCGTGGGTTCAAATCCCATCGACCGCGCATTGTTAGGAAATATTTATGCCGCACGGCCATAGTTGTCCTCAAGCCGTTTGATGTCGTTCTCATCAAAGTCGCCAAACGCTATTTCAAGACAGATGAATCCTCCGGGACCGCCCGTGATGCGATGCTCCTGCTCCCGCTTGCCGAAGAAGGTGTCCCCCTCGCGCGCCTCGGTATCTTTCCCATTGATATGCACGGTGCCCGAGCCCTTGAGCACGCGCCAGAACTCATCGCGATGCGCGTGGGTCTGGAGACTAATAGACTGGCCCGCATTCACAGTGATAATCTTCACCGTCGTTTTCTCGTTTAGCGTGAAGCGCTCAAAGTTCCCCCACGGCCGAACTTCTTTCTCATAGTGTCCGAGGTGTTCCATCGTTAGTCAAAAGTATATCATCGCTTGGAGAGAGTTGATGTTTAATTCATCTTTGGTAGAGTGGGTATATCCACAGGTGCTACTTTACTATAGAGGTCATAAGTGAGAAAATAATAGGGATGGACAAGAAATTACTGGAGCTCTGGTACTTGCGGGACAAGAAGTCCGTGCATACTATTGCCGATGAACTTCGCTGTTCTGACGGGAAGGTAAATTACTGGCTGGAGAAGCACTCCATTCGAAAACGCTCAATTAGTGACGCAATTTATATAAAGAACAACCCAAAGGGCGACCCTTTCTCATTTCAGACACCTCGTTCAAACAATGACTGGTTTCTCTCAGGTCTTGGTCTCGGTTTATACTGGGGTGAAGGCACGAAGAAAAACCTCCGCACCGTCCGGCTGGGGAATACAGACCCCTATTTAGTGAGAGCTTTCCTGATCTTCTTGCGGAGAATCTACGGTATCAATGGCTCAAAGTTGCGCTTCGCTCTCCAGATCTTCACAGACATGGACCAGAAGAAAGAAGAGAAGTTCTGGCGCGAATTTCTCAATGTTGATGCCAAGCAGTTCTACAAGACGATTAATACCCGTTCTGGGAGCATAGGCACATACCGGACTAAATCGGAACACGGAGTACTGACAGTTTATTTCGGGAATAAGAAATTGCGCGATCTTCTCATTACTGAAATTGAAAAAATGAAGAAACTCCGCTAGTATGCTTGTGTGCAGTAAGCCGAGATAGCTCAGTTGGTAGAGCAGCGCCATGGTGGGTCGCAGACCCTGCCCACGATTCTCGCGAGGGAGTCGTGAATCCCGAATAACGGTTAATATCCGCACAAACGGACAAGACCGTGGCGCAAATTTTGCGCCCGAACGACTGACAAGGGTTCCCGCCCTTTCTTCAAGAAAGGGCGGGAAAAGATACAGTCTAGCCCTCTCGTATAGAAAAAGGAGAGGTGTAAGCGAAGGCGCAGGTCGTCGGTTCAATCCCGACTCTCGGCTCACGAAGTAGAGGCAAGGTTATAAAATGAGACACCCTTCCGCTTTTGAGGCGGAAGGGCTTTGCTACAGCTTGGGAACCGGCGGGCTGAGCGGCATCGTGCTCTCGGCATTGCCGGCACCAGCGCTCCTGGCTCCTTGTGCAACCAGGTATTTCTCCGCCTCCTCCAGACCAATCTGTCTCAGCTTGGCTGTGGCGCGAATCAGATCCTTGAATTCCTCGGGGGACAGGATTTCAGGCATACGGGTCTCCTTGTTTGTGCAAGCAAGTTACATTATATACACAACCCTGCATAAGTCAATAGCGTACAAAAGGGAGCAGCTTTTTACACAGGGATTGTATGTTATGTAGGCATACATCTTCCTCACTCGTTCACATAGAGAAAATGTGTTATTTTCTCTATGTTCTCTCATTCGTCGTTGTAGAAAGGGAATACGCCGCCCTAGCTCAGTTGGTAGAGCACCACTTTCGTAAAGTGGGGGTCCCCAGTTCAATCCTGGGGGGCGGCTCCAGAAGCATCGGTTGCAGAATAATCCCGGTTATGTAGACTATTCGTATGGAAGGAATGCCACAAAGACGCAGGAGCGCAGCGGCAGAAGGGAGGGCCGCCGATTTTGATTTTGCACACGAGACGCCAATGCTCGGCAAACAAGAGGAAGCAGAAGCAGTAGATAAGAAGATTGCCGCTCTGCAGGCACGAAAGCAGGAGGGGAGGAAGTTTATCGCCAATACGACAAACGAGAAGATACTGGAAGTGGCAGAGA
>Ga0209541_10013150_pt1 | contig 12694 bp, 11 predicted proteins | sample RifCSPlowO2_01_FD_184027 | JGI IMG/M metagenome (GOLD analysis project Ga0209541, IMG submission 184027) | Groundwater microbial communities from Rifle, Colorado - Rifle CSP2_plank lowO2_0.1 (SPAdes) (version 2) | ecosystem: Environmental > Aquatic > Deep subsurface > Groundwater | place...
TTACATATGGAACATTTGGCAGGTCGTATGCATCTGCGCCCGATCCACCGGCCATGCGCGTAGCTCGTAATTTTGTCCAAACATTAAAATTTCCAACCGGTGTTCTTCCCCATTTTCCTGAAGAAATTAATGTTTTCATAACTTGTGTTTTGCCCTGATAGGCGTAAAGCGTTTGGGTTTCAAGATTAATATAAATATGTTTTTCACTACTGGCAACACTTGCTCCAAGAACTGCAAATTCGGGTTTAAGAATATCAAGAGCTAAATCAATTTTTGGAGGAATAACTTTTTGGCCCTGGAACACACCGATAGCATTGTTATCAATACTTACCGAAAGATCACTTTTACATGTGCGGGAATTTGCGCAAACAGGTTGAGATTTTAAAAGAAAACTTGCCCCCACAAAAAAAACTATGCCAACAATAACTGAAATAAAATATGTTGCAATAATTTTTTTTGCCATCTTTACCAGAGTACACAGAATTTACACCATTTGCAATAAAGATCGAAAGAGGCTTCTATTTTTACTTTTTAGAAACTGTTTCGTAAATAGTCTGGTTTCTTATTTATTAAATAACTTTCTTAGTTCTGTTTTTGCCTGTTCAAGTATTTTTTTTCTCTCGGGTTTTAAATTTTTACCCGCGCGGTTTATATAAAAACTAAGCATACTCATTGCAGATTGAAACGGCGGCGCTTTTCTTCTTGTACTGCTTTCTGCCGAACGCTTAAGACTTAATGCTATTTTTTTAGGATCACTCCATTTAAAAACACCCTCTTCCAAATCAAGAGCAAAACTGGTTTCGGTAACTTTCCCCGACCAATATTCTTTCATTTTCCCTTACCGATTTTTACATTAAGCAGGTAAAAGGATGACTGCTATCCGTTTTAAAGAGTCCTCCCCATTCAACAACAGCAAAACCTTTTCTCTCTATTTTTTGAATTAACGGAGGATCGACCTTAATTTTTGCATCAAGCGGTTTAAAATAAAGTGTTACGCGAATAAGAGTATCGGGTTTTGGATTTAAATCGAGCGGAGAAACTTCGTTTAATAAATCCTGCGGCACAACACCGACAAAATAAAAAGGTGATTTTGGAAGTGCTTTTAGCCAATAATCCAAAAACTCGCTTTCCTCTTTATTATTTAAGCCAAGTTTTGGCAAAAGAGTTTTTAATGTCGAATCCAATTCGTTATAAGAAACAACATATCCTTGTTTTGTTTTATTTTCAATAAGCTCATTTGGAATTTTTGCTTCGTAATAAAGATAATTATAAGAAGCATTATTGCTTTCTATTTTTCCATCCGGATAAGCTGTTACTTTCCATCCGTTTTCCGGATAGTTAGGAATTGTCAATGTTACTTTTCCTTTAGGATTAATCTTCACATCAACTTTTGTTTTTTCCTTTGGGTATAAATATATTGCCGGCTTACAAAAAGGAGAAAGCCAAGGATTAAGATTTAGTTCCTGTTCAACAATAAATGTTTTCAGTTGTAGGTTTTTTTGCGGATTTGTCTGATCCTTAATAATTATTTTTTGCTTTGCAACGCCGCTTGGAAGAGGTTGTGTCCCAAGCCCCGTTTTATCGCAGTTTTTAATAAAACCAGGAACACCGCCGCCTTCAATTTCCGGCTTATTATAATCTTCAAGCCTAAAGTAAACATCAAAAACAGACTCTCTGTCCCCGTAGCATTTTACCCCGCTTGGATATCCCGATGGACAGGTGGATGGGAAACAGTTCTTTTTGCAGACAAAAACAATTTGATCATCCGGAACGCTAATGCAGTAAGGGATAAGTTTTTCATTAGTTGTTAGATCTTCCGGGGGAGCATATTTTCTAAAATATTTATCCTCCCCGTTTTTACAATCAAGAGGAGGTACGGGTGTAATATCTGCTGGAATTGGACTTCTTTCTCCCGTATTAATAATAATTGGATCATTACTTTGTGTTTCTCCTGCTTTTTCCAAATGAAGGTTTCCTTCTATAAACTGAACTTTTGTACGAAGAAGACCATACTTTTGATTGTTAAATGTTATTTCTTTTTCAGATCCTGTTTGTGGCTTGCAATCGGGTCCGTCTCCGGTATCACAACATGTGATACTTACAGGATTATTGTTTTCATCTTGACCTGGTTTAATTGTGCTAAAAAGACCTGCAAAAACCGCGCTGCCCAAAACTAAAACTGCAAGAAGTATATATAAAGTTGTATTTCCTTTTATCAGTTTTTTTGAAAAACGGATTACTCTTTTCCTTTTTACTCTCTTTGGCATATAGATAGCTACTTATAATAGTAGGCTAAAATGAAAAACTTTGTCAAATTTGTTATACTTGCTGCATTAAAAATAAGATTAAGCTCCGTCATATTGCGGATTGCAGCTTAATTTTTATTTTTATAAAAGTTTTTTACCTTGCACGTTGATAATTTTACGGAAAGAAAATATTCGCAGTAAGTGGCATTTTGCTCATCTTTAGATAGGTAAGCAGTATGCCACTTATTGGCAAAAATTAAATCCGAAAGGGGAAAAGACATGGCAGACCTAAGTATTCTTCTCATTGGAAGGCAAAATTGCACTAGTTGCAGGCGTTACAAACGACCATAGTTTAGGTTGGGGATGCGCTCAAGCGCTTCATGAAGCCGGAGCAAAAATTTTTATCGCGTATCAAGGCGAGCGTCTAAAAGAAAACGTTCTCAAGCTTGCTAAAACGATCGATGCAACGGCCATGCAGATGGACGTAACCCACCCGGACGAGGTCGAAGAAGTATTCAAAAAGCTCTCGGAAATGGGAGGAGTGGACATCTTGATTCACGCTATTGCCTATGCGCCTCTGGAAGCCCTTCGAGGAAAACTGATCGATAATACAACTGTAGAAGCCTTCCGGGTAGCAATGGAAGTAAGCGCTTTCTCCCTAATTTCGCTGTCCAAGACGGCAGCTCCAATCATGGCAGAACGCGGAGGAGGAAGCATCACCGCCTTAACCTATAAGGCAGGCGAATCCAAACAGGTCATCCCGTACTATAATGTGATGAGCGCTGCCAAAGCTGCCTTGGTTAAGTTTGCCGAGATTCTGGCTGTTGAGCTTGGTCCGAATGGCATTCGGGTGAATACGATATCGTCCGGTGCCGTAAGAACAGCATCATCAAAGATGATCCGAGGCTTCGACATCCTTCATACGGCAACTATAACAAACGCGCCTTTGCGGCGAACAAATACACCACGAGAAGTGGGAAATACCGCTGTGTTTCTGGCAAGTAACGCCGCAAGTGCCATAACAGGGGTTAATATCCACGTTGACTGTGGCGACCGCCTCGCAACATTCTTTCCGTAAATTAACGGAGCAAGTAAGCACCATGTGGTAGCAGACTCAAAAAAGAGGATTTGACTGTTTTGCAGTCAATACCGCGATTTTTGTCGCAAACTCTTTTTCTGTTATCCCATGGTGCTCTTTTGCTATTCAGGACAAAATAGGTATTGACATTTTTATTTAATAGTGTCCATAATAAATTATGGCAAAAGCAAAAAAGTCCTCCAAAAAATCCTCAAAGAAGCATAAATGTTTTGGTCCATATTGTGTTTGCCGCCACCCCAGCTTTCTTATAGCGTTAGTTGCTCTTATCGTTACCTCCTTTGGCATCATCTATTTTACTCTTGCTGGATAAATCTTCCCTTAATGCGTTAATATCATATATATGAAATATCTGGATAGCATAGAGAAAGATTTACTTGCTCTTAAGGAGAATAAAAAGGCGGAAATTTTGTCCCGGTTTTTTAAAACCGGCAAAGGAGAATATGGAGAAGGAGATATTTTTCTTGGGGTTAGTGTTCCAAAACAGAGAGAAATAGCCAAAAAGTACCCAAATACTTCTATTCCGGAATTACAGAAATTACTTTTAAATAAAATCCACGAATATCGTTTGACCGCTCTTTTAATTTTAATTGATAAATACAAAAAGGCTGACAAAATTAATAAAAAAATAATTTTTGATTTTTATTTAAAAAACACAAAAAATATAAACAATTGGGATCTGGTTGATTTATCGTCCAGATTTATTTTGGGAAACTTTTTACTGGATAAAAATAGATCAATTTTGTATAGATTGGCAAAATCAAATAATCTCTGGGAGAAAAGAATTGCCATAATTGCGACATATGAATTTATAAGAAATAATCAGTTTGAAGATACTTTAAAAATTGCGGAAATACTTCTAAAAGATAAACATGATTTAATGCATAAGGCGGTCGGATGGATGCTTCGGGAAGTCGGTAAAAAAGACCAACGCAAAGAAGAAGAATTTTTAAAAAAATATTACAAAGAAATGCCTCGTACTATGCTTAGATATGCCATTGAAAGATTTAGTGATAAAAAAAGAAAGTTTTATTTGGAAAAATAGCCTCATTTTCTTTGATTCACAAAAAACCCCGAAGAGCTTCAAAGTCTTTTTTTAATGTTTCTTCGCTTGTTGCGTTGTAAATTGCAACGGCCGGATGGTAAAGCGGAATTATTTTTATAGACCCAAACTTTGTTTCCGCATTTAGAACTCTTCCATGAAGACTGCTTATTGATTGTGTCTGTTCTGGTAAATTAAATTTTTCTAAAATAAATCTCATTGAAAAACGGCCTAGTGTTGCAATAACTTTTGGCTTAATAATATCTATTTGTTCTTCCAGAAACGGCGCATACAGTTTAATTTCCAAAGGCAAGGGGTCGCGATTTTCCGGCGGCCTGTCTTTTACAATGTTCGTTACATAAACGTCTTTTCTGTTAACGCCGATTGATTCCAAAAGTTCATCCAAAATCCGGCCGGCCGCCCCGCAAAAAGGCCTGCCGGTTTCCGCTTCGTTTCTACCCGGCGCCTCCCCTATAAATATAATATGCGCGTCGTGACTCCCCTCTCCGATTACCGGATAATATTTGTTCTTTTTTCGATAACTATAAAGAGGCGACTCCTTAAGATTCCAAACCTTATCTCTTATCTTTCTAAGTTCTTCTGTTTTATCCATAAGTTAATAAATTATAAATGATCTTATCATCCTTAACAATATTAAAAATCAAATTTTTATTACCTTTTTATTACCCAAAAATTACCATTCCCTTGTTGTGGGATGATAAAAATGATAAAATTGTAGCTCGTGTAAAAATTATGATTTATGAATTAGATCCAAAATTAAGATTTATTGAAATAAAAAAGAAATCTCCTGCTTCTTTGCCAGCTGTAAATGTTATGGACTCCGCAACTCCCAAAATAGACGCAGTAAGAATCGCTTATGAAACAGGAGTTATAACAAATTCCCAATTAATGAGAAATGTTTTAGAAAGCCAAGGCGTTCGTTACTTAGAGCCAGGAGAAAGACCTAAGTTGCCAGAGATAACAGATGAAAGATTGGAAGATCTATTTGCAGAAGCAGTTATTCCTGCTTTTAAAGAAGGCCTAAGAGGAATAAGTGAGTTTTATAATTCTCAGCCTATGTTTGACAGATATAGCTTTGAGCAGGGAGATAATGATTTAGAAAGAAGAAAATGGCTAAATTTTATTATGCGTATATATGGAGAAAAAAATGTAAAAGACGAATATGATTTTAAGAACCAGTTGTCGAGCAACTTAATGGGAAGACTCCAGCTCTATGTGGACTTTGCAGGCAAGTATAACAAAGACAAAGAAAGACACAAAGAATTAATCGAAGCGTTTGTCTACATGAAAAACGATCTTGCGTCTGCAATCGCAGATTATAATAAACTACCATTAGAAGAAAAGTTAGCAATTGTTTTGTTTTTTGAAGAACAAGCAAAACTATTTTTTGATCTTTTAGCAGGAACCGTAGATCCATCTGAAATTCTTAAAAAAAGACAAGAAGCTGAAAATAAAAAACCAGATGAAGATCCGGATGGCCAGTTGGTAGGGATGGAAAAATAATTATCCCAAATAATCTTTAAGCTTATTCCCGCGGGAGGGGTGGCGGAGTTTTCTTAGAGCCTTTGCTTCAATTTGACGTATTCTTTCACGAGTTACTGCAAACATTTTCCCAACTTCTTCTAAAGTTTTTGGCCGTCCGTCTTTTAAGCCAAATCTTTCCTCTAGTACCCTTCTTTCCCTATCGGATAAAGTTGCCAATACTTGATCTACCTGCTCTTTTAAAAGTTCACGGGACGCAGCATCAAAAAGAGTAGGAGCTGACGTATCGTGTATAAAATCACCTAAACGACTATCTTCTTCGTCTCCAACAGGAGATTCTAAGCTCGCGGGTTCTTGTGATATTTTAATAATTTCCAAAGCTTTATCCGGTTCTATTCCCAGTACCTTTGCAACTTCTTCGGGGGTCGGCTCGCGTCCCAATTCCTGCATGAGTTTTCTTGATGTTCTTAAAAACCTATTAATATTTTCAACCATATGAACAGGAATTCTAATTGTTCTTGCCTGATCGGCGATTGCGCGAGTAATAGATTGCCGTATCCACCATGTGGCATAAGTTGAAAATTTAAATCCTCGTCTCCAGTCATATTTTTCAACAGCGCGAATCAAGCCTTGATTTCCCTCTTGAATTAAATCCAAAAGAGTAAGCCCGCGCCCAACATATTTTTTGGCAATTGAAACAACCAAACGAAGATTTGAAGTGATTAACTTTTGTTTTGCCGACTTTTCCGACTTTTCAACTCTTTTAGCAAGTTCTATTTCCTGAGCAAATGTTAGTAATGGAATCCGCCCAATTTCTTTAAGATACATTCTTACAGGATCGGAAACTCCACCTTCCGTTAAAACAGTTAGGGCCTCCAATTCTTTTTCCAAAACCTCAATTGGTTTTTCGCTGTCTTGTTCTTGAGCAACGCTTTCAAAAACATCAATTCCGGATTTAAGAAGCCTGTCATATAAATCATCCAGCTCTATTATGTGTTCTTCAGGTTTGGAAAAAATAGAAAGAATCTCTTCTTGAGTAATATAACCGCGTTTTTTGGCAGAAGTTACAATATCTGTTAATATATTTGATGCTTTCTTTTTCATATCTCTTGTCTCCACTAAAATAATTCCCAATACTATTGGACTTTATACATTTTACCATATTGGTCGTGAAGGTACTATACTTCTATTTTCTGGTTTAATAAAGAGGTCGTCCTATCAAATTCTTCCTGAAGTTTTTCCAAATCATCAAATTCTTCATTTTTTTCCTTGTTTTTTATTTTTTCAGAGATCTCCTTTATTTTATTTTTTAAATACAACGTTTTTATTTCCTGAGCTATTTTAATAACTTCTTCTTTATATTTTTCTTTGTCGGAAAATTTTGGCAGGGGATATAAATAACATGTATCAAAACCCGAAAAAAGTTCCGTAGGTAGCATACGTAAAAATTTATTACTCTCAAAATTTTCATTTTCCTTAAAGAATAAAAAAAGATTGGATAGGATTTTTTGATAAGATAAAACGTCAAGCATAAAATCAGACAAAATTTTAGCAACTTTTTCCAAAACTAATTTTGGATTTTCGTATTGAATTATTAAAGACAAAAGATATTCTTCTAAAATTTCTTTTCTTGTTTTTTTGTCCTGAGGAGATAAAGAAACTATATTGCCAACATCTTTTTTGTTTAGTTTTTCAACTTGCTTTGCAATTGATTCATACGTTGTATCCAATTCCTTGCTTATTTTCTTAAGATAATGTTCCCTTACTATTTCATTTTCTATTCTAAAAATAAAAGGCAAAATTTCATCTCCTATCTTTTTCTTGCCAATTGCTGTTTTTTTGTCAAAAACCGACAGTGCCTTTGAAATTAAGAAATCATAAATATCAATATCGTTTTTAACTGCTTTCTTAAAAGCAAAAGCGTCATTTTTAATCGCCTCGTCCGGATCTTTACCGTTTTGGATTGCAATAACTGTAGCTGTTATACCCTTTTTTTCAAGAACCGAAAGGCTTCTTTTTATTGCGTCCTGTCCTGCTGCATCACTATCGAAACAAAGCGTTACTTTTTGTGTAAACCTGGAGATTAGATTTACCTGACTCTCCGTTAACGCGGTTCCTTTAACGGCAACTGTATTTGTTATGCCCTCCTGAAAACAGGATATTACATCAAATTCTCCCTCAAGAATAATTGCCTGATTTTCTTTTTTAATTTTTTCTTTTGCAATATTTAATCCAAAAAAAACCTCTCCTTTATGATAAACCAAAGTTTCTCTTGTGTTTACATATTTAGAAACTTGCCTTGAGTCTAAGATTCTTCCCGAAAAGCCAATAACATTATCTCTGTGGTCAAATAACGGGAAAATAATTCTGTTTACAAAAAAATCAAAAATTCCGCCGTTTCTATAAGTAGATAGCCCTGCATCCAGAAGATCTTCTTTTTTATACCCTTTCTTACTTATTAAATAGTCAGATAAAGCACGATTATTCCCCGGCGCAAAACCAAGTTTAAAAGTATTAATAGTCTCCTTTTTTACTCCTCTTTTCAAGAGATAATCAAGAGCTTTTTTACCGGCATTATGGCTTGTTAAAATATAGTGATAAAAATCAAGCGCTTTACGATTTAGATTATAAATTTTTTCTTTTTTTGAAGATGTTTCGCTTTTTATACCGGAATATTCTTCTATCTGAACCCCAGCCTTTTTGGCTAAAATTCGAAGAGCCTCCGGAAATTCCAAATTTTCGTATTCCATTAAAAATGTATAAGCATCTCCCCCTTTTTGACACCCGAAACAATGCCAAATTTGCCGTTCGGGGGACACTACAAAAGAAGGCGTCTTTTCGGTATGAAACGGGCAAGGAGTCTTAAAATTGCGCCCCATTTTTTTAAGAGGAAGGTATTCCGATATTAAAGAAACAATATCTATTTTATCTCTTATCTGTTGAACCTGATCCATAACTTATTACCTTAATAGTTGTGGCTATTGTATCACTAAACCTTTTATCTTAACAAATTACAGTTTTAATACTATATTGCTCAATTGCTTCATTGCTAAATTGTTGATAACAATGTAACAATAAGCGAGCGAAGCCCTGTACTATACAGTACGGGGCGAAGCTCGCAACAATGAAACAATGATTCCCCTTGCTTTTCTCATTTTCCTAATTTAAAATACTTAAGGTTTATGGCAACTACACTTGTTCTTGGTTCTCAATGGGGAGACGAAGGAAAAGGTAAAATAATAGATTATCTTTCCCAAAAAGCAGACTTTGTTATCCGTTTTCACGGAGGAAACAACGCGGGTCATACAGTAAAAAATCATTTTGGCAAATTTGCCATGCACCTTGTCCCTTCAGGCATTTTTAATAAAAAAACAAAGGCAATTATTGCAAACGGTACTGTTTTGGATCTGGAAGTTTTAATTTTGGAAATCGAATCTCTGGAAAAAAAAGGCGTAAATCTTAAAAATAAACTCTTTATATCTCCAAGATGTCATCTCATAATGCCCTATCATAAAATTCTAGATAAAGCATACGAAAAAGCAAAAGGAAAAAACAAAACCGGAACAACGGGACGCGGCATTGGACCTGTTTATTCGGATAAAGTAAGTTATAACGGAATAAGATTAACAGACCTTATTAATAAAGATGCTTTTTTAGAAAAACTAAAAATACAACTTCTGATAAAAAACAAAATCTTAAAAGCCTTAGGAGAAACACCTCTTCAGGAAAAAGAGGTAAAAGAAAATTTCTTTAAATTTAGAGAAAAAATAAAAAAATATGTGTTTGAACCGTACCCATTAATTCAAAAAGCAATTCGTGACCGGAAAAATATTTTATTAGAAGGAGCGCATGGAGTTTTCTTGGACAACGACTGGGGAACATACCCCTTTGTCACCGCATCAACTGTTTTATCAGGAGGCGTAACGCATGGAGCAGGTATTCCCGCAAAAAATTTAAAAAATATAATTGGGGTTGTTAAAGCTTATACAACAAGGGTGGGCGCCGGCCCCTTCCCAACAGAGCTTTTTGATAAAGACGGCGAAAAATTACGTGCAGAGGGAGTGGAATTCGGAACAACAACCGGAAGACCTCGAAGATGCGGATGGTTTGACGCGGAACTAATCCGATTTGCATCACAAATAAACGGCTATACAGGTATCGCGGTTACCAAACTTGACGTATTAGATAAATTTCCAAAAATTAAAATTTGTATAGGCTACACATCAAATGGTAAAAAAGCAAATTATTATGATGGCGATGCAAATTTTCTAGCAAAAGTAAAACCTGTTTTTAAAACATTAAAGGGATGGGGAAAGCCAACAAAAGGAATTAAAAAGTATGAATTACTGCCAAAAGAGGCAAAGGATTATTTAAAGGAGATAGAAAAACTTATTAACGTTCCAATTAAATATATATCAACCGGATCAGACAGAAATGAAATTATAAAATTATAATCCATAATTTTTTATTAATATATTTTATATGGTTGAGAGAACAAATCTACCTTTTTCAGAATTAACAGCTGTTACTCCTTTGGACGGCAGATATCGTGGAAAAATTGCTGAGCTTGCTCCTCATGTTTCAGAATTCAACTTAATTAGAACAAGAATAGAAGTAGAAGCTAAATATCTTGTTGCGCTATCGGATATCGGAGTGGTAAGGGATTTAACCGAAGAAGAAAGAAAAAAATTAAATTTTTTTGGACAAAACGTAAACTACGAAGATGCTCTAAAAGTAAAACAAATTGAAGATACGACAAGACATGATGTAAAAGCGATGGAAAGAGCTTTTAGGATGATGCTTGCTGGGACATCTTTAGAAGATTTAACAGAGATGATTCATTTTGGGCTTACATCAGAGGATGTTAATAATTTAGCTTACCGTTTAATGTTAAAAAGGGCTACGCGTCAAGTATGTATTCCCGTATTGGACACGTTAACTGATGAGTTAATAGAAAGAGCAAACCGCTTTAAAGCAGTACCAATGATTGGCAGAACACATGGACAAGCGGCAGTCCCAACCACTATTGGTAAAGAGTTCGTTGTATTCGCGGTAAGATTGAATAAAGAAGTTCGAACACTTGATAAAGCAAAACTTACCGGAAAACTAACAGGAGCCGTTGGAAATTTTAACGCGCTTCAATTAGCATACCCTAAGATAGACTGGATTTCTTTTTCGGAAAGATTCATGAAATCTCTTGGGTTTGAACCAAATCTTACTACAACCCAAATCAATCCTTATGAAGATATCGTTTCATATCTCCAGAATTATGAGAGAATAAATAATATAATTATCGATTTAGATCAAGATTTATGGAGATATATCAGCGATCATTGGTTTGTCCAAGAAGTTAAAAAAGGAGAGGTTGGCTCATCAACTATGCCACAGAAAGTTAATCCAATTGACTTTGAGAATAGCGAAGGCAATTTAGGAATGGCAAACGCAATCATGGAATTTCTTTCAAGAAAACTCGCAATTTCAAGATTACAACGAGATCTATCCGACAGTACAGCCATAAGAAATATCGGAACAGCATTAGGATATTCTCTTGTTGGATACAAAAGTGTATTAAATGGTTTATCAAGAGTAAGACCTAATATCGATGAAATAACAACTCAACTAAATAGTGACTATACAATTTTGACCGAAGGCGTTCAAACTATTCTGAGGAGAGAAGGGGTGGATGATCCTTATTCTTTGGTCGCTTCTTTGACAAGAGGAAGACATATCAGTCAAAAGGAATGGAAAGATTGGATCTTTAATTTGCCGGTAAAAGCGTCTGTTAAAAAAACACTTGAAAAATTAAGTCCAAGCAGTTATATTGGTCTTGCAATAGAATTAACAGAAAAAGCGATTAAAGAAATTCAAAAATCTAAAAGATGAAAAAAATATTTGTTGCGATTTTTCTTGGCTCCGATTCGGATTTATCGGTAATGAGTGATTGTGCAAAAGTTTTGGAAGAATTTAATATTACTTATAAAATTACAATTTCATCCGCGCATAGGTCTCCAGAATTAACCATTAAAAACATTGAAAACTTTCAAAAAATGGGCGTTAAAGTAATAATTGCCGCAGCAGGTTTAGCGGCTCACTTAGCCGGAGTTATTGCAGCTCATTTTCCTCTTCCTGTAATTGGTGTTCCCCTAAAAGGAGGACCGTTAAACGGAGTTGATTCTTTATATTCAACTGTTCAAATGCCGCCCGGAATTCCGGTTGCGACAGTCGGGATAGACAATGCCAAAAACGCTGGACTTCTGGCAATTCAAATTTTAGCAACGGGAGATAAAAAATTAGAGAAAAAACTAATGGAATACAAGAGGGCACTGAGTGATGTTATTAAAAAAAAGGCTGAGAAATTGGAAGAAATAGGATGGAAAAATTATTTACAGAGTAAATAATATCTCTGTCATTCCGAATTTATTTCGGAATCTTAAGAACCAGACCGAGATCCTGAAACAAGTTCAGGATGACAAGAAAAAAATGATTGATCAACAAACAATAATTAAAAATATCCCAAAAACTTTAGAAACAGTTAATCTTCCCAAATCTTTTGGAAAAAAGCATCAAGGGAAGGTACGAGATTATTACGTTTCAGACAGCAAAAGAGTTATTGTTACAACCGATAGACAATCTGCCTTCGACAGAGTTTTAGGATTTATTCCTTTTAAGGGACAAGTATTAACACAACTTTCTAAATTCTGGTTTGATAAAACAAAAGATATTGTTCCAAATCACATAATTTCAATTCCTGATCCAAATGTTATGATTGTTAAAAATTGCCAAATTATTCCGATAGAAATGGTTGTC